>JAAUYD010284658.1_pt1 | contig 11647 bp, 8 predicted proteins | sample 7278101 | NCBI WGS metagenome assembly JAAUYD01 (sample SAMN14350128, study PRJNA611818) | marine sediment metagenome | isolation source: surface marine sediment (0.6m) | place: French Polynesia: Moorea | collected 2018-08 | reverse complement strand
GGTTGTAATAATGGGCTTATATACTCGGGGAAAGGAATAGTAAATATTAGCGTTAATGCCATACTCATTGCCACAGTCGGCAATAAAATTGGTTGAATTAAAAGTCCAATATTCCAACCAGCAGCGCGACAAGTTGCTAATAAAAACCAGATAGTTGCACCAACACCCATTACTAATGCAACAGCGGTTGCAACTCCTTGAATTCCTCCTAAATTAGCCCCAATTAAATATGAAGAGATAGAAACTGGGACTAACACCCAATCAATTATGGCAATTTTTAAAGGTTTGTCTAAAGCAAGTAAAGTTGTTCCCAGAATCGACATGAAGCCTCTTGTATAGGCAAAAACTAATACAATCTGAAAAAGTCTAGCCGTCTTAACCCATTCAGAACCAAACACAAAAGGAATTAACCAAGGTGCGATCGCTAGTCCTACACCGTAAATTGGTGCAGAAAGTACAGCATATAATTCCAATACTTTCGCCAGAAAAACTTTCTTACCCGCGTTATCCTTTTGCGACAGAGCAGAAAAAATTACCCTATTTACCTGAGATAAAGCATATACAGGCATCATCGCCAATTGGTAGGCTAAATTATAATATCCAAGGGCTTGTGTACCCAGAGTTCTACCGATAATTAAATTGTCGCTATTTGTGTTGATCTGAACGGCAAACTTACTTCCAAGAATACCAGCAATAAACCTTCTTACCTCTTTTACAGCAGAAGAGTCTAGTCGGAAACTATAGGTAAAACGATATCCACTAAAGGATCTTTTAAGTAAGTTATCTGCTAAAGCCATAGCAACTTCTCCCACTGCAAAAGACCAAACTCCTCCACCCATAGCAGCACAAGTAATAGCAGCACCCACTCTTGCAAAGCTAGCAACACTATCACAAATTGCTAATTGAGTAAATTTCATTTGTCGTTGCATAACAGCTGTATGGGAACCAGCACCCGCACCAATCAAAAATACAGCTGCAGATAATACAGTCAATGGAAATACTATAGATACTCCAAAAAAGTGAGAAAGGGGAAAACCTGCTATTGCTTGTATGAGAAATAAACCAATAGAGATATTTATACCTAAACTATAAACAGTATTGACTATCTTTTTGTCATCCAAACCTCGTTGCACTAAAACCTGGGCGATCGCCACATCTCTAAAAAGTACTGAGAAATTACTCACAATCAACACCATCGCCCAAACACCAAAGTCTTTGGGCGATAATAAACGAGCTAGGATAATTTGAGAAATTAGTTGAGCAACTTTACTTAAGGCAAAGCTTATAGTCATCCATAGACTAGCTTTAACAAGCTTTGTAGAATTAACTTTAGTCATAATTGGTTATATAATTTTTCACAAGCATATTTAAACAAATCATACATCTCGTAACTAGAATCACATTTAATTATCAGTCATAATACTCAATTAGCAAGCTCAACTAAACGATAAAAGGATAAGCGAAACAAGGTGTGGCAAACCAATTAAGTTTTTTTATACTGAACCATAGCAATCCTACGCAAAACTTCGTCCACCCTCAACTAAATACTTTATTCCACACTCTTTTAGCCATAGATATAAAATATTTAGGTTTTTTAGGTACTCGGTAAATTAAGTATCTTACAAAAGCAATTTGATAACCAAATCTATATTGAATGGCAGATAATATCCCAGAGTCAATATTATTTGCTTTACCTAGATGGAGATTTTTTAGCTTTGAAACTTCACGAAAATATACAGGATGTTCGCCCCAAACACATGCAAAATGAACAACCGCAGGAGATACAACTTTATCGTACTTTTGGAAAGTAGATTTACCAGTGAAAACATCTACATCAAAATGACCCTTAAGTCCAATAGGAGTACACATCATCCGACCTTTATCTTGAAACATGGTTTCTTTATGCAAGGTCATCGCGATCGCAAATATACGTTCATCGTTAGGTCCATCACTGCGCCATTCAGAAAAGCTAAGCTTTTTCCAATCATTTAAAATATCTCGTGCTGTATCAAAAACCAAATTTGCAGTTTCACTTTTACTGAAGTAGAGAAGACCTCCGTTAAATTGAGGTAGGGCTTCCAAGCCGAAGTGTGTAAGTACAAAATCTACATCAATGAAACTGTCTTTGTAACCTTGCCTAAGTAAATTTTCTCCTGGGACGCTAAAACTTCTATCTTTCAAAAGTTCAAAAATAAAGTTAATATCCCTTACTACAATACAGTCACTATCAATGTAAACAGTTTTTTCATAGGGTGAATACTTATCGAGGTGGAGTTTTTGTCTCAGATTCGATCCGTATTCTTTTCTTAATGGGATAATGTCATCGAAAAGTTCGATTAACTCTCCATCGTCTTGAGTATCAGTAACAATTGCACGGGGAATATCTGGTGAATGAAGACGTAAAGAACGTGCAAGAGTTTTGGCCATTTCAATATACTTGGGTATCCCATAAGCCAAGGTGATAACACCACTATTTTTTTGAAATGTATTCTGTATGTTTTGTTGCATTGTTTATATCTATAAGAATCCGGTTTGATTTCTGAAATAGTTTTTAGGCTTTAGCCTTGCAATGTAAGCATTTGAGTCTCAGTATCTTTAAGCGCAAGCGCAGGCTAAGCCAACAAAATTCAAATATGATTCCTATAATTAATAGATAAGAAGTAATTAATTGATATAAAGACAGCTATGAGGAGTAACTCGGCTTGATAATTCTTTACCCTTGTACCCAAGCCGTGCGCGTAATTCTTCATCTGTACATAACTGACGTAAAGCCTTTAAAGTTTCATCGGTTGAATTTGGATCTATAAGTAAACCATTTTCTCCGTGAATCACAGCATCTTGCACACCTCCGACTTGCGAAGCAATTACAGGTTTACCAAAATAACCCGCTTCTAAATAAACAATTCCGAAGCCTTCAATACTTTTATCTTTGCTATCGAAGAAAGTCAGCATCGAAAATAAGTCACAAGCAGCATAGTAATTAACTAATTCCTCATCAGGTACATAACCAGCAAATATTACCCGCGAGGCAACATCCAGATTCGTAGTTAATTCTCTGAGTTCTGACTCCATCTTGCCTTTACCACAAATTATATAGTAGACGTCAATCCCTTCAGCTAACAAAGCCGGTAAATGCTGTATTACGCGGTCGAAACCCTTACGCCTAACCAATCGTCCTACCGACAAAATAACAATGGCTTCTGCGGAAATTTCATACTTGGAGCGAATTTGAGAACCTAAGTTATTTAATTCTTCCAGATTTACGTTACCAAATTTTTCAGGTCTGACAGTGGGATTAATTGTTTGAGTCGGGCGATCGACGCGAAAATTTTCTTGCAGGTAATTACCAGCGAAATTACTATTACAGACAATTACTTTCGTGCGCTGAAGTGTCCACTCAAATAACCAACGAAAAACAGGGTTTTTCTGGGCACAAAGTACATCATCACCGTGAAGATATATGAAACATTCCACAGGTAACAAATAACTTAAAACTAGTAATGCTGGAAAATCATAGCCATGACACCATTCAATATAACGATAGCCGTGGCGTTTATATAGTTGAACGCCAAGCACCACCGACCAAAACATATTCAGTATTTGCTTGAGAATACCCCCTAATGCACCGAAACCAGACAGTGTAGGCATTGACCAGCGGTATACTGGAAATGGTTGCACTCTATCAAAAGACTCATCACCCGCACAAGCAGAGGAAAGAACCATTATTCTGTCTGGATCTTGCAAGCAGCGATTGTAAGCATATTCTTGAATTCCCCCTGCATCGGGAGGAAAAACACGGGAGATAACCAAAATATCAGGTTTTTGAGATAGTTCAGTTTGAACACTATCTGTATTCGATAGAGTGAGCATAAATATATATAGAAGAGAATCTAATTTAACTGACTTTAACTAATTCCTGGCGATCGTTATTGGGCAGATTTATCCCTGTAATTTTCATCATCTTTTCTGCATAGTTAGTAACACTGCACTCTGAGTACACCCAATTTTTTGCCTTTTCGAGGATTTGAACTGTATTAGTATCAGTACTGAGACGAACAATGGCTTCAGCAGCAGCTTTTGGATCTTCCGGATCTACCATCCACTCAGGGGCAAAATTACTGAGAATTTCTCCAATTCCTCCAGTGTTACTACCAATTACAGGAACACCACAAGCAAGGGCTTCAACAACAGTACGTCCAAAAGGTTCCCTCGGAGCTAGTGTAAGCAAAACCGAAGCATGTTTGTAGTAATCTTCAATTATAAAGGTAGCTGGTAAAACACTAAAGCGATCGGCAACACCTGCATTTTTTGCAAGTTGAAGTAATTCATTAGTATAAATTTTCCCAGGAGATTGATCTTCTCCAATTACTACACTGTGATAAAAGTGACTATTAGCCTTCAACACAGCTAGCACTGGAATTAAGGCACGTAAGTTTTTATCATTAATAATCTTTGGTTTATTGATTCGTGACGGAGTTAATATTAACTTTGCTCCCGATTTAAGAATAGGTTCTAAAGGAGTAGGGGGAGTTTTTAATACTCGATCATTAAAACGTCCTGTATCGACTGGCTGATACAGAACACCTTGAATATCACTCATCAAGCGACGACGAATACACTCAGCGGTGAACCAGGAATTACAAATGGCTCCAGGAGAAAGACATTTGAAAATAATTTTTCTTAACAATTCACCCACATGGTTATAAGAAAGTGCTAGATCGTGACAAAAGTGATACACTCGACGACCACTCAAGCGTAGCCTAGGGGAGGCTCGTAAAAGTGAGAGTAGCAATGGACGTTCGACGCAATTATCTAATAATAATGGGTAGTATAATGGTTGACGATTTACCCATTGCAGTGATTTTGTTAAAAATTCTGCCTTACCTTCAGCTGTTATGGGTTGTAAGTTAGCACTCTGTCCGGCATCGTGTAAGTATTTTTCCATAACGGAGCCTGCACGCACCAAAATACAGAACTCTTCTTTAAGACCACACTGTTCAAATCCTTTGATTAACATGGATAGTGTAATCAATGTTCCCCCGAGTCCATCACAAGCTCCAGGTAAGATTAAGAGTTTACGCATCTTTCACTCTCCTTGTTAGTCAAACTTGAGAAGTCATTATTGTTATAAATTTTTGCCAAAACTAATAATTGGAAAACGAATAATTGCAGAACTAATAATTCACCGATAAGCATTATTTTTGATCAATTTTCTGTTTAAAATAATACAAATTACATAAATCATAGATTTAACTTTTATACAAAGCTATGATTTTAAGGCTTCTAGCTTCTTTTAAGTTATACTCTTCAAAATTGCTTAACATGGTACAGAGGATAACAATAAATCCTTCCGGCACCAAAAACTCTGTAAATAATGAAGCCACGCTAAAGTAAAGCAAGCATTACGAGCTTGACAAATCAAGATTAAAAATGCATAGATCGCAACTATCGGTAAAGACCACCAACGATTTTTTACATCTAAAGCGATGAGTCCAGCAAAACCAATAGCAAAAGAAGAAACCGTTGGATGTGGAAAGAAGAATGGTTCAAATCAAATCATAAGTTTACCCATGATCGGTTTTGCCCCGAATATGCTTGGAATTTGTAGTTAAAGCGACACACATCATAAGTATTAACGGAACTGTGGATTCAAGTTCCATCACACTGAATGTCAAAGTTATATAGAAAATCATCAATAAACAACAGATAGGTCTATCTTTCCGCGTTCGATACAAGTAGAGAATTAGAGAAACCCAAAAAGTCAGAAAAATACTACTACCTATCAATCCAGAACGATAAAATAATGTTCCTAAGATAAAACTATGGGAGCCAATTTGTGCGGGTGCATATCCAGGTAATACCGTTGGTCCTCGAATTCCGCGACCAAGCACAAAATCTTCTGGTTCAGTGGTAATGGTCTCCCAGGTTCTTTGGTAAATTAACCCACGAACTTCAGTAGAATCAGCGCGAGCATTACCTGTACTCTCTACCGTATTTGTAAAGCTGTTAACTATAAAATCGGTTGCAGGTGGTAGTGACAATGAAATAAAACTCACCACAGCAATCAAGGAGAATATTACCCAACTTTGCATTCCTTTACCAATAGTCATTAAATAACGAATAACCAATATTATGGGAAATGCAATCCAATTAGAACGAGTTGCACTGATAAACAACAGAAAAGCGCTAGTGAAGAAAAGTGTAATTGACCACGAACGATTTTTCAGGTCTAGAGCAATTAAACCAATGAACCCTACTAAGAGAGCAAATGATTCTGGACCAGGAAAGAAAAAACTGAAACGACTAAATCCTGCAGCTACCTTATCATCGGGAAAGTAAGGAAGTAGATAATTCCCATTCCCAGCTCCAGGAATAAACCGTTCTCTTTTATTAGTAAGATAACCAAAAAGGGATAGACTTGGTGTGTAGTGTGGGGCTTTCAAAACCAATTGCGCAACAACCCAGAATACTAACATTTCAATCGCCAACACAGAAAACGCCCAAGCTAAAGCCTGCAAGCGTATGCGGATATTTTTACTCTGTAAAAACCAAATTATTAATCCTAAGCAACATAAATTTGACAGTGGATCCAAGATAAAACTCGGTCTAATCTGACCACTATTAATAGTTGTGCATATAGCTCTATAAACACCAAATATAAAAATTGAAATTACAGTGAGGTTCGGAGGATGCTTCAGACCAAGTGTTCCGTTACGGATTATCTGATTGACAAAAACTATGGCTGACCATAGCAGTAGCTGATAGCCCCATCCCATTAACCACCATAAAGGGGTAAGGACAATGCAGCTACAAAAAATCTGCTCTGCTTCGGTTAAAGCGCGCCAACGAATTAAACCCCTATATACAAGGCTTTGTTCGGTTGTTGCTACGGATGAACGCGCCAGAAAGCGCTCTTGCTGTTTCATGAGTTAATTTGCGAACTATCATGCTTGTAGATATACCCTTCAAAGTCTTTTTCCATTCCATTGAGCACCAAACCAATAATTTTGGCACGATGACACATCAATTGTTCAATGGTTTCTTGAACTTTGTAGTGATCGCTTACCCCTAAGCGAATGACGGGGAGCACATTGGCGATCGTTTTTGCCATTAGAGCAGTTTCACTGCTAGAAGTAACTGAAGCGGTGTCAACAATTACGTAATCGTAATTACCATTGGTTTGAATATTATTAAGATATTTTTCAAAACCCCCACGAGCAACAAATTCCATTACTTTGCTATCACGGTCGGGTGCACTTGGTAATATATCTAATCCGGGACTGATTTGCATTGGTTGAGACAAATCATTACTTTGTGGGTGCATCACATAACCAAAGTGACGACTCAACTTAGCATCACGAAAATCACCATCTACCATCAACACCCGAAAACCTAAAACAGTTAAAGCTTTTGCTAACCCAAAAGCGATGGTAGTTTTACCTTCCCCTGAAGTTGAGCTAGTCACCATTAAACGATTATTCTCCAATGGCATTAAGCTAATGGTGGATGCTAACCGTTGAAAGGGTATCTGTGTACCTAATTCCATTTTTAAATCCAATGGAGAAGATTTAAAACTCGGAATTCGCCCTAGTAATGGTAGCTGAATATCTTGGAGATCCTTTTGTTTGAGTAGTGGGTTACGAGACTCAGAAAATAATATCAAGGCAAGACTAGCAAAAACTGAAGTCAAAATCCCACCAAGAGCCATTAAAGATTTTTTTGGGGTTGTGGGTTTGCGATCTACACTAGGTTGGTCTAGTACTTGCAGATTGGGATAAGCATTAAAGGCAACAATCTTTGATTGCTCTAATTGGGCTACAATCCCTTTATAAACACCTTCTGCGATATCATATTGACGTTGCAGATCCAATAATTGAGCTTGTAAGTTAGAGATATTTTTAAGCTCTGTCTGGAGTTTTTGTAATCGATCCTGAATTATTAATGCCTGTTGCTGTAAGCCTTTACTCTCACTATCAACCTGAATCAGCTCTGCCATTAATTCTATAGTTGCATCTTTGAAATTATTACCACCAAAATTAGTATCTATCCCATCAGCATTCGGTACTACTACATTAAGCTGTTGATTAAGAGAATTAAGTAACTTCTGACGCTGTTGTGATAAGGATTTAACAGTAGGATGTTCCTCTGTTAGGGTTCCTCGGTTGACTGTAATATCAGTATTTACTTCAGTTAACTTTTGTCGTAATGCTTGGTATTCTTTATTTTCGCTTAAACGTAATGAATTGATTGCTTGTTGTGGAGTCATTCCTAGTCTTTGGCTTAACTCCTGGGAACGAGTAGCTGCTGCTTTCCCTTGAGCAAGTACATCTGTTTGTCTTGTTTTGAGAGTATTAATGGCTATAACCAGATTTTCAGTCTGATCCTCACTACTAACGAACCCCGTAGACTTTTTAAATTGTGCTAATTTAGTCTTGACTAACTGCAAGTTACCTTCAGCCTTTTTAAGTTGATCCTGAGTGAATTTCTCCCGAGCATTTGCTGTACCTTGTCTAAGCTTGTTTAAGTGTTCCTGATAACTTTCAATTAATCTTTCCGCTCTTTGTTTTGCTAGTTCTGGCTTTGAAGCTTTAACTTGTAGCCCAATAGTCGTGGAACCATCAGCAGGTTTTACCTGAAACAACTTTTTGTAAGCATTCAGACTAGAAAACTTATCTTTCTCAGGGTCAGATAAAAAAACAGGACCGATCGCATCATCGCTAGTAATAATAGAAGTCAGAACGTTAAGTGGGTTAAGTTCGTTAGTAAAGGCAATCCCTTGATCCCTTAGCTGACCCAATGTACCCAAACTTGCATCTAGATTTGTTGTGGTATCAGGCAAAATCAATTGGGCATTAGCTGTCCAAGTTTTAGCTGAGGTTGTAGCAATGATTGCTACAGTTACCACAATAGCGGCATTCAACCCAAGCAGAGGTAGCCATAGCCTCTGTATAATTGCAGATACCTTCACAGTCCTCAACCTTCATTCTTACAAAATATACGTTTTACACCAAAAAGAGACAAATTAATCTGTTTCATTTCAGTTTGTGCTTAAAGTGATTCAATTAAATTTGAATCTGATGTTTATCCTTGTTCCACTCGTTTATGTTCCGGTGGATACAGTTTTAACAGGTGTTCTGTTAGCCTCGGATTTTGGAATATTTGCTTGTGGAAAATAGGTGGTGGCTCTAAAACTGAGGTTTTAAGCTCTTCTAAGGAAGAACAGTTTTTGATTCCAAATCTTTCTACAGCCTTAGCAAATAGTAACTGATGATTGTCAACATGTTCGCCGTATTTCTTTAGTCTTGGAAGAATAATAAAACTGCATCCCTGAGCCGCTAACATACGAGTTGAGCCTTGTCCTGCATGGGAAATTACTAGTCGAGAATTCTCAACTAGCTCAGTTATTTTTCGTGCATTAACTGTTGTTTCTAATGTGACTAAAGGATGTTCAACAAGTCTAGAAATATCACTGTAACCATACTGTAAAAAAACAGGTTCTGAAATAGCACCATTTTCTAGTAAAGCACTCAACCAATTAACAGCTCGATTGAACTGAAAAGATACTGTTCCTAGCGTCATAAAAATCATGATGCATAGCCCTTAAATAATACTTTGGAATACTTTTTGCTCAACTGAGGCCATTGAACATAAAATTCGTTAGATAGTAAATAAACTATTTTTCCTGTCACACTTAATTCTTCTGCACGGGAAATACTTTCTATGTAAATAAATTTAATCCCCAATAATTTAGCAACAAACGCAAAATTTATCGCAATACTTGCTCCTGTGGAAATAATCAAGTCTGGTTTTTCCTGTAGAAGGATTCTCAAAGTTTTTGGTATATTAAGTGTCAATGCCAATAAATCTCTTGGTGCTTGATAAGGCAACCAATATACCTTTTCATTGTCCTCAAGTATTTCTGTATCTTTCTTTAAATCAGTAGCCCAAACCCTTTCATGGACAGACCAAAAAGATTTAAGACTTCGCATTGTAGAAAAATGTCCGCCAGAAGTACACACTAGAAGTAATTTCATTTTTATTGGCTGCCAAGCAGTTAAAAAATTTATTCCAAAAATGTCAGACAGCGCTCTAATTCAATTAAAAGAATTGCCAAAATGTCAGATTATTTCCATTTTTTGGAATGGAATCATAAAAAATCTAATTCATGTTTGATGTAAGCTAAACAACTATTTATTAGCATCATAGACAAAGGTATAAAAAATAGAATCTATGTGCGGATTAACAATATTTAGCTATAGCTTATAACTACTACAAATTATTTTTCAAGTCATTTAATACACTTTATTTACACATAATTTGGATAATTTTATTTTGATGATTTTATGACAAGAAGCGATGAAGTATACTGAAATATTCTTGTGTAAAGCAAGTAACACCTTACAGGAAAAAATACAAGTATTTTACCGAAAGCAAGGTTTTTTGTGTTTTATATTACTTAATTATTTGTGTGTTCAATAAGATTTAGCAGAATATATTTTTCAAAAAATCCTGTTCAATCTATGATTTTTAACAAAAAAAGTTAATATAATAAAATTTGCTAATGCTCTACCTTTGGCAAATAAATTTGTTAGGTTTTGCCAATACTACAATCACCTAAAAATTTATAAAGTTATTCGAAGCATTATTTAATTTCTCACAATTTTAAATAAATTAAATTTTCTTAGAGATATCCAAATTTTTCTCAAGCTAGCTCTTGTATTCTTAGGTAAGGAAATAATAAAAGAGTCCAGAGGATACTTAAGCGAACTAAATATTTTATCAACTAAAAAAGGTAATAATTTTTCTCGCTGAGGAATAGCCTTCGCATTAACAGCAAAATTATGGTTGAGTTTTGTTATTGAGACCCTAATTCCCCGCACTCTATTATTATGATTTTTACCGTGAATGAGTTGCATCCATCCAGGCTTACCTTTTATTTGTTTAACCTTACCTTGAGAATCTAATTGGGTATGGTCAGCGCAAAAAACAGTTTTAAACCCAGTACTACTTAATTCATTTACTTTCTCAACTAAACTAACAAACGGGTTTTGCAAATATTTGAAACGATATAATTTATGACCATGCAAAACATAACCATAACTAAAATTAATAAATTCAAATTCTTGTTGGAGAAAGTTATTTTGAATAGTTGCAATATAATCGGTAGATATTGCATCATCACTATCTAATCTACTAGTAATTAAATATTCTGTCTGACCAGATAAGTATTCTAAGATAGTTAATTTGTTTGTTTCCATAGTATATCTATTCTCCAAATATACAGGAATAAAGTTTTCCCATTTAGCATATTCTTGAATTTTCTGCTTAAATATATCCGGTGTTTTACTATGAAAAAAAACAATCCACTTAAAATTTTGATTGGTTTGATTTATAACTGACGGATAGCAGAACTTCTCAAATAAGTTAAAGCGGTGATTTAGCCACTCTATGTCCCAACTACCCCCATCGATGATATCAAATTTAGGTAATACATTAAATCGAGTGATTAAAAAGTGTTGAATCTTTTTCATTAATAATTTACCTCCCGTCGAAAGATATTAGTATAGTTATATAGATTTACAACATAATTTAAATAACGTTACTGTTAGTCATAGCTCGAAATTAGCCATATACAAACATGATTTAT
>JAAUYD010121089.1_pt1 | contig 11648 bp, 13 predicted proteins | sample 7278101 | NCBI WGS metagenome assembly JAAUYD01 (sample SAMN14350128, study PRJNA611818) | marine sediment metagenome | isolation source: surface marine sediment (0.6m) | place: French Polynesia: Moorea | collected 2018-08 | reverse complement strand
GGACCAGTACGGACCGCTGCTGCTGCGGATGCGCGACCGGAACGAACGCGAGTTTTGCTTTGGCCCGACGCACGAAGAAGTCATTACGGACATCGCGCGCCGTGAGCTGCGTAGCTACAAACAGTTGCCGGTCAATTACTACCAGATACAGACCAAGTTTCGTGACGAGATCCGACCCCGTTTCGGCGTGATGCGGTCGCGCGAATTCATCATGAAGGATGCTTACTCCTTCGATATTGATCGCGACGGTATGCAGGCGTCCTACGATCGCATGCATGCCGCTTACACGGCGATCTTTGAACGCCTCGGCCTGACGTTTCGTATCGTCGACGCGGATAGCGGCGAAATCGGTGGCAGTCGCTCACAGGAGTTCCACGTGCTTGCCGATTCAGGTGAGGACGCAATCGCCTACTGCGACGCCGACGACTACGCGTCAAACATCGAGACCGCCCGAACGACACCGAGCGGCGTGGCGCGCGCAGGTGCGTCGCAGCAACTTGAGAAATTCCCGACGCCCGACGTGCGCACGATCGCCGGACTCTGCGACAAATTCGGCATTGCTCCTGACCAGACGATCAAGACGCTCATTGTTGAGGGTACCGACAGCCCGATCGCATTGGTCCTGCGCGGCGATCACGAACTCAATGCCGTCAAGGCACAAAAACTCGACGGCGTGGCGTCCCCGCTGACGATGGCTGACGACGCGGCAATCCGCAAAGCCATGGGGGCCGGCGCAGGCTCACTTGGGCCGGTCGGCATGACGCTGCCTGTCTACTTTGACCATGCAGTCGGGGAAATGGCGGACTTCAGCTGCGGCGCCAACGAGGACGGCTTTCACCTCAAAGGGGTGAATTTTGGCCGCGACTTGCCGGAGCCCGAGACCGTGGACCTGCGCAATGTCGTCGCAGGTGACCCGACGCCAGGCGGCAGCGGCACGCTCAGCATTGCGCGTGGTATCGAAGTTGGCCACATCTTCCAGCTTGGCACGAAGTACTCCGAAGCCCTGGGCGCGACGGTTCAGGATGAGAGCGGCAAGAACCAGGTCATGGAAATGGGCTGCTACGGTATCGGCATCACGCGCATCGTCGGCGCCGCGATCGAGCAGAACCACGATGACAACGGCATCGTCTGGCCCGGCCCGCTGGCACCCTTCGACGTCGTAATTGTGCCGATCAACATGCACCGCTCGGACGAGGTCCGCGAAGCCGCAGAGTCGCTCTACGCCGAACTCGCGGAAATGGGTCTCGAGGTTTTGCTCGACGATCGTGACGCACGCCCCGGCGTGAAATTCGCCGATGCCGAGCTGATCGGGATTCCTCACCGGGTGGTTGTCGGTGACCGCGGTCTGGCGAAAGGCGAATATGAATATCGCCATCGCCGCGATTCCGAGTCACGCGACCTGAAACGTGAGGAAGTTCTCAATTTGCTGAAAGAATCAGCTATAAGCTAATGATTCTTATAGCCACTGTCGGATGGCACAATTAGGCCCATGAGCTTGCTACGCGTCATTCTCACGGTATGGTTACTGGCGGCGATCCCGTGCACCGTGGCCGCGGGACCGGATCCCGAGCTGCGCGAGGCGCTGCGCGCGGCCGCCAACGAGGCGCCCAGCTTCACGGACCGGTTCGATGCCGAAGTCTGGCTGACCGATATGTCGCGCCGTCTCGAGCGCCAGGTTCGCGATCCCACGGAACGTATCGAACTACTGAGGCTCGTGCACATGGAGGCGGCGCGCGTCGAATTGCCGCCCGAACTCATCCTCGCCGTAATCGAGGTCGAGAGTAATTTCGATCGCTACGCGGTCTCGGTCGCCGGCGCTCTCGGTCTGATGCAGATCATGCCGTTCTGGATCGAGGAGATTGGGCGCCCGGACGACAACCTGCTGCATACGGACACCAACCTGCGTTACGGCTGCACGATCCTGCGGTTTTACTACGACAAGGAAAAAGGCGACCTGCGGCGCGCACTCGGCCGCTACAACGGCAGCCTTGGCAAGCGCAAGTACCCGAACAAGGTCATCGACAAGCTCAGCACGAAGTGGTTTCAGGCCTGATCCGCCTAGCCAGTCGTAAAGCCTGCAACGTCGATTGCGTCCGCGTCCTTGGCGTTTACCCGCGTCACACGCGCCATTGGCGGACCGGAATGCAGCCAGGCCTCGAGCACGCGCAGCGCCTCCGGCTCTCCCATCGCGAGCACTTCCACGGTCCCATCCGGCAGGTTGATGGCGTGGCCCGCGATGCCGAGCTGCACGGCTTCTCGACGCGTGCTCTCTCGAAACCAAACGCCCTGAACACGGCCATGTACCGTGAAGAGTCTCGCTTGGGACGTCATTGTGTCAGTCGTCGGTGGCCGCAGAGGATTCGCTGGCCTTAAGGGCGTCAAGCGCTTTCATTTTGGCGTGCTTGGCGTCGCGGCGCGCTTCGCTGTAAGAACGCTTGTTGAGCGCTTCCTCGGCGCTGGCGAGGTAGTCCTCCGCCGCTTTGAGGTGAAACGCCGCGAATTCTTCCGCTCCTGCTTCTTTGGCGACGGCGATAGCCTGACGGGCGTCGCTCATTTCCTGCACCGGTGGCGCCGTTTCGCAGGCCGTCACGGACAGCACGGCGACCAGCACCAGACCTTTGAGAAACGATTGATATCCTGAGAAGCGCACTTTTTATTGTTGTTATCTGGGCAGAATCGGGCTGCCCAAAGTAGCAACCGCGGGCGCGCGTCGTCAAGCTATTCCCGGCGCTGACGCGCCCACCGTGGCCTGCTAGAGTGCGCCTTTCGTTCATTACTTTCGGAGCGTCCGACAAGTCCATGGCACTCACGATCTACCACAATCCGCGCTGCTCCAAGTCGCGGAAAACCTTGGAATTAATCCAGGAGGCCGGCATCGTTCCGAGCATCGTTCCGTACCTCGAACAGACGCCATCAGCCGCCGAAATCCTCGGCATTGCGCAGCAACTGGGTGTTCCTGTCGCAGATCTTCTGCGGCGCGGCGAAAGCACCTTCAAAGCGGCCGATGACCTCCCCGACCTCGCAGACGACGTCGCACTGGCCGGTTGGCTGGAATCCCATCCGATCGTCATCGAGCGTCCGATCGTCGTCGACGAAGCCAGTGGCAAAGCGGTGATCGGCCGTCCACCCGAGAACGTCAATGCGCTGCTCACGTAATGTCTGACATCCTCGTACTTTATTACTCCCGCAAAGGCGCGACTGAGGCACTGGCTCGCGAAGTGTGCAAAGGCGTTGACTCGGTTGACGGTATGGCGGCGCGGCTGCGCACCGTGCCGACCGTTTCAGCCGTGACCGAGGCGACCGAAGATACGGTCCCCGAATCCGGCCCGCCCTACGCGACCAACGCCGATCTCGAGGAATGCGCCGGGCTGATCATGGGAAGCCCGAGCAACTTCGGCAACATGTCGGCATCGCTGAAGCACTTTCTTGACGGCACCGTCGGCGACTGGTTTCGAGGTGTCGCCGTTGGCAAGCCGGCCGGCGTTTTTGCCTCGACTGGCTCGCTTCACGGCGGCCAGGAATCGACACTCCTCAGCATGACCATCCCACTGCTGCATCACGGCATGATTATCGTTGGCCTGCCGTACACCGAACCGGCGCTGTCGACGACGACCAGCGGTGGAACACCGTATGGCCCAACCCACGTGACCTGGAATCGTGATCCCGACAGCCTGTCCGGCGAAGAAAAGGAACTGGCGATAGCGCTTGGCAAGCGTGTCGCTGAAATCGCAAAGCGCTTGCAAGGCTAGCCGCTCGAATCGCGTTTGAGCACGCCCCGGACGAACGGAATCGTCAATCGCCGTTTCGCTTTGAGCGCTTCGAGGTCGAGGCGGTCCAGCAGACGGTAGAGACTGGCCATGTCGCGGCGGCTGCGCTTGAGCATGAAGGCCGCGGTTTCGCCTGGCAGTTCCAGCCCGCGATGGCGCGCACGCAGCTGCAATGCGGCAACACGCTGCTGCTCCGATAACGGCTGCAGCTGAAACACCGGCAATTTGGACAGCCGGCTTGCCAGATCGGCCAATGCGAATTCGCTTTCGCGCGGCGTTGTCGTGGCAGCTACGATGAGCTGCCCGCCCGCCTCGTGCAGGGCATTATAGAAGCTGAATAACGCGATTTCCCAGTCGTCGTTGCCCGCCACGCGTTGGGCATCATCGATACAGACCAGATCGCGCGATTCGAGGCCTTCGAGGATGCCCGGGCCGGCAGCTTCCAGCATGTCGAGCGGCAGGTACGCAGAACGATCACCTGCCGCGTCGCAGACGGCCTGCAGCAAATGCGTCTTGCCGGACGCCGCAGGACCCCACAACCAGCACCCCTGCCCGGCATGTCCGCCTGACAGATCGACGAGCGTCGCGACGAGTGTTTCGTTGTCACCCGCAAGAAAACTCGCAAACACAGCATGGTCCGCGAGCTGGAGTGGGAGCGCCAGCTGGTTCATTCGAGTTCGACGACGGCTTCCGGATGTTCCTTGAGGTAACGGTGATACGCAAAGCGCACGAGCACCGAGAGCACGGCAGCCGCCGGCAGCGCGAGCAGGATACCGAAGAATCCGAACAGCTGACCGCCCGCCGCGACCGCGAAGATTACAATGACAGGGTGCAGACCGATGCGATCGCCTACGAGTTTCGGTGTCAGAACAGATCCCTCGATACCCTGGGCAATCGCGAACGTCGCGAAAACACCGACGAGCTGCCACAGGTTCGGATCGAGCGCCATCGTCAGCAGCGCGAGTGCGATACCAAAGACGAATCCAAGGTAAGGCACAAAGCTGACGAGACCCGACACAACGCCAATGGCGATGGCAAATTCGAGGTCGACGAGCCAGAGTCCGAACGAATAGATCACGGCCAGCGCCAGCATGACGAGTAACTGCCCGCGGAGGAACGCGCCAAGCACCTCGTCGCTCTCGCGCGCGAGCCGGAAAATCGTTTCGCGCTGGCTCTCGGGCACCAGCGCACCGATATGCGCCGTAATCGTGTCCCAGTCGCGCAACATGTAAAACGTAATTATCGGGATCAGGAACAGGCTGAGAACGGCTGCCGCGAGGGCGCCGCCCGATTTACCGACCGACATCAGTACCTTGCCACTCCAGCTACCGAACATCTCGCTGTAATTGGCCAGGAAGGCGCTCAGGCCGACATCCCCGTCTGCTTCCATGTTGAGCCAACCGAGGATCGTGGGGAGCCAGACCTCCTCGGCTTTCCTGGCGATGTCCGGCAACGCGTCGAACAGCGCGCCTACCTGGGCGCCGATCAGAGGTCCGATCAGCAGGATCAGCAGGCCAAGTGCCACGAAGGTCAGGAAGAATACGCAGACGACGGCAACCGTCCGCGGCATCTTGAGTTTTTGCAGGCGGTCGGCCAGCGGATCGCCAATATAGGCCAGCAATGCGGCCGCCACGAACGGCGTCAATACCGGGGCCAGCTGGTAGAACAGCCAGCCCGTTACGACGATGGCGATAAGCCAGTTGATACGCAGATCTGTTTTCATGTCATACCCCTGCCTTGGCGCGCCTCGACCACGACCACACGTAGTCGACGCCGCTAATGACGACGGTCACAAGTATCGCAGCTCCGAGCAACGTTATCGTGATTTTGTCCGGCCAGCCGAAGCCTGCCCGACTCAGGACGAACAGGACAAACAGCATCTGCAGTGCCGTGTTGAGCTTGCTGATGCGCGTTGGTTCTCCCGGCACCGGCTTGACCAGGTAGTTATACGCCAGCGCCCCGGCGACGATAACGACATCGCGCAGAATTACGATGGCGGCCAGCCATGTGGGGATTTCGCCAATCCACGCCAGCGTGACGAACATTCCCGTAATCAGGAGCTTGTCGGCCGCCGGATCCAGCAGGCCACCAAGGCGAGACTGCCAGCCGAACCGCACTGCGAGAAAACCATCGAGCCCATCGGAAAAACCGGCAACAAAAAACAACGCCAGCGCCCAGCCGAACTCGCCCGTCGCAATCATCCAGAGGATGGGCACGATCAGCACTATGCGCAGCAGCGAAATCGCGTTCGGAATCCAGCTCAGGGACATCGGGTTCGACTCAAGGGGTGTAGTAGAACTCGAGCGATTCTTGCAGAGGGTCCAAGACCTCCTGCTCGACCAGACCGTTGAAGCGCAGAGCCCTGCTCAGCCGCTCGGCGCCACCACGCACATCGACGCGGTAGCTAACCGTGTCGCCCGCAACGCCAGTAACCGCGAAATCCTCGATAAGGGCAACATCATTGAGGATATTTTGCACGCTGCCGTATGCCTCAACGGACACGATGCCGGAGACATTCACTACCACGGCCTCGACCGGCGCATTGCCGCCCACGGCAAACTCGGCGGCGAGCAGGTCGGCAACCCGCGCCACGGCCATTTCCGGCGTACCTTCATAGGCCCGGTCCGTGCCGCTGAAATAGTAGCTCCAGCGGCTGCGCTGACTCGACGCAGGACGAATGCGGCCGATCAGCACCGAGTTCACGTCGTAGCGCTGCGAGGCGTCGAGAATCAGGTCATCGAAGCCACCCCATATGTCGGCAAAGGTCACGCTTTGCAGGTCGGTCGTATCGAGCAGCGGAAAGGCGATCGGCAGACCGCGCTGGTGGGCGATCTCGAGCAGGCGCTCCCGCAACAGCCGGTTTCTGTCGATGGATCTCGCTTGATCCTGCGTACGCTCAGGATCATCCGAGCCGATAATCTCGCGCGTGCCCTGCCCCCAGTCAACCGCCAGCCAAACCAGCGTGAGCGGACGTTCGGAACCCCAGAACGTGAGCCCCGAATTGCGCAAAACGCTCTCGATTGCCTCGCCGTCGAACGAAACCCACAAGGTATCCTCGGCGCCAGGCCGGAACTGCATGACGTAGGACGCGGGACTCGGAAACAACTCCTCAACCAGCTCGGGGTTGGCGGCAACTTCCGTTCCGGACACTCGTCCCAGAATTTCGGCGAGCGCGGCGGCGTAGGCAGCTGCGCGTGGATCGCTGGCTTTCTGGTCGAGCGGCACCTCCGCCGTGTAGAGCGTCGGTACCTCAACGGCAAATGCCGACGCGGCGACCACCAGCGTCAGCAGGACAGCCCGCCGGCACCTGCCGGCCATGTTCGAGATTGGAGATTTCAACTTAGGTGGTTTCCCGGAGTGGTCCCAAGCACTATTATATCGCCCTCGCAGAGTATGCCACTCCATGATGAGCAATAAACCACTTACTTATAAAGACGCCGGTGTCGATATCGATGCGGGTAACGCGCTTGTCGAGCGCATCAAACCCCTGGTCAGGCAAACCCGCCGCCCCGAAGTCCTTGCGGGCATTGGCGGCTTCGGCGGACTGTTTGCATTGCCGCCCGGGAAATACGAAGAACCCGTGCTCGTGTCAGGCACCGATGGCGTCGGCACCAAGCTCGTGCTGGCGCGGCAAATTGGCAAACACGACACGATTGGCATCGATCTCGTTGCAATGTGCGTCAACGACATTCTCGTGCAGGGCGCCGAACCGCTGTTTTTCCTTGACTATTTCGCCTGCGGCGTACTCGACAATGACGTCGTCGCCGATGTCGTCAAAGGAATTGCAGACGGCTGCCTGCAGGCAGGTGCTGCGCTCATAGGGGGAGAGACGGCGGAGATGCCGGATATGTACCCGCCTGATGAGTACGACCTTGCAGGCTTTACGGTAGGCGCCGTCGAGCGCCGCAAGATGATCGACGGCAGCGACATCGCGAACGGTGACGTCATAATCGGCCTTGCTTCCAGCGGACCGCATTCGAACGGCTTCTCACTGATTCGCAAGGTGCTCGATCGTCAGCCCGATGCGCGCATCGGCACAACGCTGGCGGTTGAGCTATTGCTCGAGCCGACAAAGATCTACGTTAAGCCGATTCTCGCGTTGCTGGAGAAAGTCGAGGTCAAAGGGCTGGCGCACATTACGGGTGGCGGCATCACGGAGAATGTTCCGCGCGTTCTGCCGGAGGGACTCGATGCCATGATCGAGACGTCGACCTGGGAGCAGGGACCGGTTTTCGATTTCCTCCAGGAGCAGGGTCAGATTGCGACCGACGAGATGCGACGCACGTTTAACTGCGGTGTTGGCATGGTCATTGTGGTGAACGAAAGGGTCGCTGACGAAGCGATCGAATTGCTAAACAGGCATGGTGAAAATGCCTGGCGCATTGGGCATATCGTGCCCGGCAGCCAGGTCGTTCAGTACGCCTGATGCCCTGCCGCACCGCGATCCTGATCTCGGGATCAGGCACCAACCTCCAGGCGTTCATCGACCAGGTTGCCGCCGGTAGCCTCGACCTCGATCTGTGCCTTGTCTTCAGCAATAAACCGGATGCGTTCGGCCTGGAGCGCGCGAGGAAAGCGGGCATCCCGACAGCATGCATAGAGCACGGCGACTTCGACGAAAGAGAATCCTTCGATCGCTCCGTTGCCGAAATCATCGATGCGGCAAGACCCGACCTGATCATCCTGGCCGGTTTCATGCGTATCCTGAGCCCGTGGTTCGTCGAGCACTACGAAGGAAAGGTTCTCAATATTCATCCGGCCCTGTTGCCCAAGTACCCCGGGCTGAATACACATCAGCGTGCGCTCGATGCGGGCGAAGAGTGGCACGGCAGCACCGTGCATTTCGTGACCGAGGAACTCGACGGCGGACCACGCATTCTCGCCGGGCGGCTGCGGGTCGACCCGGAAGAAACACCTGAAGAACTACAGCGCCGCGTCCAGGCAATCGAACACCAGATCTACCCGCAAGCGGCCGGGCTCGTCGGTTCAGGCCGTGTCGAGTTCGTAAACGGCGAATCCTGGATAGACGGTGAGGTTGCCACCAGTCCGATTGTCGAGACTTTCGATTGATAGCAATAACCGCACAGAGGCCAAGGTGACATGTGATGCCAGATAACCGCAGCAGTACGATCCTCGTCATCCTGTTGGGCATCGCGTTGCTCACGACCGCCTGGGCGATCAACCGGCTGGCGCAGTTTCAGCAGCAACGCCATGAATCGGTGGTCTACACGGACACTCCCGGGCTGCAAGTCAGCACGCCGCCGCTGAGCTGCCGGCCGTCCCGAGATCTCGAACTGGACATTCACGACTATTCCTACAATGTCGTCTCCGAGCCAACCTCCTCGCGGATATACCGGTACAAGACAAACCTCGACGCCGAGCCGCCGATCCAGGTGCACATACTCTCGATTCGCGGCGGTTCCGGGCGGGTTGTTGTATCCGCAACGGAAAAACCGGTCTGGCTCGTACTGCTGTCGACCCAACCTGCAATCTGGCATATCGAACGGGCTCCGGGTGCAAGCGTCGAACGGGTCGTTGCGAGCCAGGCTGTGAGCGAGGTCCATTTCAGTGACGACCTTGTCGTCGAAACCGGCTCCGTCCTCAATCTGTTATTCGGTGACGCGCGGGAAGCAAGCCCTGTACCGGAAATCCAGGTGATTCCGCAATCGCGTTGCCTGGCCTCTTTCCAGCGCTTCCAAGAATACGAGGACCGCGGCAAGTTCATCGCGACGCTTCGCGGGATGCGCACCATGCTCGGCCATCCGGAGGCGTCGTTCCAGTCCGCCGAGCATCCGTCCTACTTCGAGCTACCGTTCCGCGTGCCGTTCGCCGAACCCGACGTGTCGGTCGAGAGACTGGCCGCGGTCGCGAAACTTGCGGAACCGCCACCGACCACAGGCAATAACCCGCCAACTGAGCCTGGCCGCCCATCAGCAGCGCAGTTTGCCGGTTACGCAAGCATGCCGCGTCGGGATGATGTCGCTGCGGTGACGTTTGCGAATCCCGCCGAATTGCTGGCGGCTTTGGAGAGCTATCGCCAGAAAGGACTTCTGCCGTCGTTAATGCCGGCTTCCGAACGCGGCGGACGAGGTCTCGACGTTTCGTCCTGGTATTCGCTTGGCGATTACGGGAGCGCGTACACGAAACGCGTTTCGACCGGAACTACCGATGACGCCTGCAGGAATTCGCGTAATCAGGATTTCCTGATTATCGAGGGCACCGATGGGGTCAACATCGTCAAATGCGCCTGGGGCAAGCAGATGTACTTCATGCGCGGCGGCGACGATCGAATCGATGACAGCTGGGAAGACGACGTTATCTACGCAGGTCCCGGCAATGATGTCATCGCAGCAGGCTGGGGAAACGACCTCATCTTTTTCAACTACGGCTGGGGCGAGGACGTCGTCGAAAAGACGTGCCATTATGCACCGTATCGGCCGCAGGACTCGGCGGGAGCGAAGAAGGTCAACTGGTCGAATAACTGGCCGTACAAGAATTTCATCGTCTTCGGCAAAGACATTTCCGAAGACGACATTGTCCGCGTCGGCAGCAAGTTCGTGCACAAGCAGACGGGCGACTCAATTACGCTGAAAAACGACTGCTTCAACACGGTGTTCTGGCGCTAGGGCGCGGTTGACCGAGGCTGGAACGCATCCGGCCAGAGGGGGGCGCATAGGATTCCGCTCAGGCCTTTGGCAGCGTAACGCCGGTCTGGCCCTGGTACTTGCCACCTCGATCCTTGTAAGACGTTTCACAGGGCTCATCTGACTCGAGGAACAGCATCTGCGCCACGCCTTCGTTCGCGTAGATCTTGGCCGGCAGGGGCGTCGTGTTCGAGAACTCGAGCGTGACGTGCCCCTCCCACTCGGGTTCAAGCGGGGTAACGTTGACGATGATGCCGCAGCGCGCATAGGTCGACTTGCCAAGGCAGATCGTCAGTACCGTGCGCGGAATTCGAAAGTACTCGACCGTGCGAGCGAGCGCGAACGAGTTCGGAGGAATTACGCAGACCTCACTCTGGATATCGACAAAGCTCGAATCGTCAAAGCCCTTCGGGTCGACGACCGCAGAGTTGATATTCGTAAAGATCTTGAATTCGTCTGAGCAGCGCACGTCGTAGCCGTAGCTCGACGTGCCGTAACTCACGATTCGGCCCTGGTCGTTTTGCCGGACCTGGCCAGGCTCGAATGGCTCGATCATGCCGTGCTCCCCGGCCATGCGGCGAATCCAGCGATCCGACTTGATGCTCATTTGCGCTCCTCGACGACGATGTTGCCGAATTTCGAACTGTGATCGACGCGTTCGGCGGCCTGGGCGGCACCTATGTTCCATGCCGCCTGGCGGTAGGCGGCAGAAATCGCCGAGTCGGGTTCGGCCACGACGGTCGGCTTGCCGGAGTCAGTCTGCTCGCGGATGCGCGCGTCGAGCGGTAGTCGGCCGAGCAGGCGTGTATCGAAATCCTCGGCAATCTTGTCCGCACCACCCTCGCCAAAGATCGCCTCCTCGAGGCCACAATTCGAGCAGATATGCGTGGCCATGTTCTCGATGACGCCGAATACGGGAATGTTGACCTTGCGGAACATTGCGAGGCCCTTGCGCGCATCCAGCGTCGCGATGTTCTGGGGCGTAGTGACGATGACCGAGCCTGACACCGGGATTTGCTGCGACAGCGTCAGCTGGATATCGCCGGTACCCGGCGGCATATCGACAATCAGGTAGTCGAGGTTGTCCCAGTTCGTCTGGTTGGCAAGCTGGCTCAGCGCCGAAGTGACCATCGGGCCGCGCCACACCATCGGCTGGTCGGCTTCGACCAGCGCGCCGATCGACATCATCTGCAGGCCGTGCGCGCGCAGCGGCAGCATGGTCTTGCCGTCTTCGCTC
>JAAUYD010118244.1_pt1 | contig 11650 bp, 15 predicted proteins | sample 7278101 | NCBI WGS metagenome assembly JAAUYD01 (sample SAMN14350128, study PRJNA611818) | marine sediment metagenome | isolation source: surface marine sediment (0.6m) | place: French Polynesia: Moorea | collected 2018-08 | reverse complement strand
GCGCGGCCTCGAGGTCGGTATCGCGGGGGGTGAAGCGTTGATTGGTGTACTTGGCGATGTTCCACGCCTTGGCCTCCAACACGCTGAGCTGGCGCTGGGTCGCTGGGCTTCACACACGCGGCAAGCTCTACGAGGCCAAGGCGTGGAACATCGCCAAGTACACCAATCAACGCTTCACCCCCCGCGATACCGACCTCGAGGCCGCGCCACAATCGCTGCACGCGACTGAACCCGAAGGCCTGCCCGAAGTCGCCCCGCTCCGGACCCCGCGCGCACCCGATCCAGACCGGCCCAGCGTCCTTCTGCTGACGGAGGAGGACTGCCACCCCGAAAGCTGGCCATTCGAGGCGTCGTCCGTGAAGGCAACGGGCCTCTTGCCCGCCAGCCACCTCCGATCCCTGCGCCCCGTCGCCGAACATGTCAGCCGGTTCGAACGTGACGCGCTCGCCGACACGGCGCAGCGTCTCGGGGTCGATGCGACGGTGATCGAAGCCCGCGATCCGAAAGACCTCGCGACATGGGCTGCGACAAGCGGCGCGAAGCAGATCGTGACGGGCTATCTCCCCGAAGGTCCCCTGTCGGACTGGATGCGTGTGGCCGCGCCGGCACTCGAGGCAAAGGGTATCGCCCTTGCTGAACTCCGCCGTGACTGGGATGCAGCGATCTGGCCGCACGCCACGGCGGGCTTCTTCAAGGTGAAGAAACAGATCCGGCACGTGCTGCGCGATCTCGGCATGCTCGATGGCCAGTTGAGCCTGTTCTAGGCACGCGCGGAAATCGATCCGGCGGGCGCAAACGCCCTAACCGACGCGCAGGCCGCCGCGCCAGACGGCCCGGATGACCGGTGTCTCGCTCAGCATCGACAATCGAAGCATGTCAGCAAGGCAACCTTCGGCCAGCCGACCGCGATCCTTGAGGCCGGTGGCATCCGCCGGGTTCGTGCTGACGGTCCGAAAGGCGCGTGGCAGGTCGTCCCACAATGCTGCCAACCGAAAGGCCGAAGACAGCAGAAGCGACGGCACGTAGTCGGAGGACACGACGTCCAGAAGCCCCGCCTCGGCCAGTTCCCCAGCCGAGACATTGCCCGAATGCGAACCGCCGCGCACAAGGTTCGGCGCGCCCATGATGATCTGGATTCCCTCGGCACGGCAGGCTTCCGCCGCCTCTAAGGTAGTGGGAAACTCCGCCAGCCGAATGCCCTGGGTGGCAGACTTCTTCACGTGCTCGGCCGTCGTGTCGTCATGGCTCGCCAGTGCCGCGCCAAGTCGGGCCGCCTCGGCGATGGCCCCAGCCTCATGCCTGTCCCGCACACGCTCGCCCAACTCGGTCCGCTCAACGACCAGTTCTTCGAACTCGGCGTCGGTAAAGGCGTATTTCCCGGTGTAATAGATCTTGAGCTGGTTCAGATCGCGGAACTGGCGCTGCCCCGGCGTGTGATCCATTAGGCTGACCAGCCCGACGCGATCCTCCGGCCCGAACTCCGCAAGCTCTTCCAACAGTGTCTCTGAGCAGACCTCGGCCCGAAGATGGATCAAATGCCGGATCCGCAAGGCATCGGCTTCCCGCAAGGACAGGATCTCCGACGCCACGGCACGCGCATACTTTCGGTAAGGTTCACCCTGCCGCGAGTTCGATCCAGCCCGCAACGCATCGAAAACCGTGGTGATCCCCGCCGACGCCAGTTCGCCGTCATGGGCCAGAATGGCCGGAATATGGGGCAGCTTGACCTTCGGGCGCGGTTCAAGGTGTCTCTCAAGGTTATCCGTGTGCACCTCGACCAGCCCTGGCACCATCAGATCGCCGCAACAATCGACCGCGCCCACGGGAATCGCATCGCCTTCGGTGATGGCCGCGATCCGGTCGCCCACGATGTGCAGCGTCCCCGTCATCGTGCGGTCTTCCAGAACCAGCGTCGCATTGGCGAGGCAAAGCTCGCTTGTCACGGAACTGTCATTCTGCTCTGGCAGGGATGGGGCTGCGCGGGGGGAGTTCATGTCAGGTTTCCAAAGGTTTGCAATCTACTACCTGCCGGAGGATCCGGCTCTGGCGGCGTTCGGCGCGTCCTGGCTTGGTTGGGATGTTGAGGCCGGAGCGGCGCGCCCGCAACCCGACGTGGAAGGGATCGACAGGTTCACGGCGACCCCGCGCAAGTATGGCTTTCACGGAACGCTTAAGCCGCCCTTCCGCCTTGCGGAGGGAACCGACGGCACCGCCCTGGCCGACGCCGCGACGCAGTTCGCCAGCACCATGGCGCCGCTCGAACTGGAGACCCTTCGCCTCGGGCACATCGGCAAGTTCCTGGCGCTTGTGCCGGAGGGCGACATCACCGCCCTCGGTCAACTGGCCTTCGACTGCGTGCGCGCGTTCGACAGGTTTCGCCGTGCCGCCAGCGCCGACGAACTTGCCCGCCGCCGCGCCGCAGGGCTGACACCGCGTCAAGACGCGCTTCTGACGGAATGGGGCTACCCCTACGTCGCCGACGAGTTCCGATTTCACTTGACCCTTACGGGCAAGCTCAGCCCGGACGATCAAGCCGCCGCACGGACGGCCCTTAATACCCTGATACCCGATCTGCCGCGCCCTTTCAGGATTGACAGCATGTCTCTGGCCGGAGAGCGCGAGGACGGCATGTTCCAGATGATTCACCGCTACGCCCTCACCGGCTGAAGGCATTGAAGCGCGGCGGTGACCGCGTCCTCCAGCAGACCGTCGTTGTGGATCGTGTGGACGGTCAGCTCCGTTGGAAACGGCTTCACCACACGCGCTAGACGGCGGAGGATATTCTCCCGGGTCTCCCGTCCCCGATCTTCAAGGCGACGCGCCACCGTCTCGGGGTTCGCCGTCACGTTCAGCACCTCGAACCGGGGAAACACCTCGGCCACAAGGTACAGGACATTGCGCGACAGGTTCACGAGCATCTGCTCGCCCTTCGCGATGGAAAGACGCACGTCATCGGGGACACCATAGTGCAGCCCGTGCGCCTGCCAATGGACACAAAAGGCCCCGGCCTCCCGCATCCGTTCGAATTCGTCCTTCGTGACGGCCGCAAAATCCTCCCCGCCCAACGTGGCCTCGCGCGTGATCACACGCCGCACCGGCGTGATTTCGGTACATGCCGAACTCAGCCCCGCCATCAGCGAGTCCTTGCCCGCCCCGGACGGGCCGACAACGCCGATCAGCCGCCCGGTCATGTGGCACTCCGCGGCGCGAACTGCGAGACATCGATCTGCCGTTCACAGACCCGGTCCCGCGCCTCTTCATCATGGAATATGCCGGCGATCGCCGCACCGCGCGTCTTCGCCTCTTCGATCAGGCACAGCACGACGTCGCGGTTGGCCCCGTCAAGGCTCGCTGTCGGCTCGTCCGGCAAAAGCGCGGGATAGGCATGGATGAACCCGCGCGCCACGTTGGCCCGCTGCTGCTCGCCGCCGGAAAACGTCGTCGGCGACAGGCTCCAGAGCCGCTCCGGCAAGTTGACACGGGCCAGCATGGATGCCGCTTGCTCCCGCGCCGCCGCCGCATCCACGCCTATTTTCAAGAGAGGCTCGGCAACCACGTCGAGCGTCGGCACACGCGGCACCACGCGCAGAATCTGGCTAACATAGCCCAGCGTTTCGCGCCTGAGTTTCAGGATATCCTGCGGTTCGGCCTTCGTGACATCGACACCGCCGACGGTGATTCTGCCCGATGAGGCAAGGTAATTGCCATAGATCATGCGCATCAGCGTCGATTTGCCCGCACCGGAAACGCCCACGAAGGCCACGCATTCGCCCGCGGCGACCGACAATTCGGCACGGTCCATGACCGCGATCTCCGCCGCGCCCTGATTGTGCAGCTTGAAGGTCTTGGAAAGGTTCTCGACGCAAATCATGTGTGCTTTCTGCTCCGCTCTCATGTTACAGCTGTAGCACCGAGCTCACCAAGAGTTGGGTATAAGCACGGTGCGGGTCGTCCAGCACCTGATCGGTCAGCCCGCTTTCGACGACGTGACCGTCCTTCATCACCATAAAACGATCTGCCAGAGGCCGCACGACCGCCATATCATGCGTCACTACCATAGCCGAAAGCCCCATATCGCGCACCAGACCGCGCAACAGGTCCAGAAGACGCGCCTGCACGCTCACATCCAGCCCGCCGGTCGGCCGGTCATCGACCCTCGCGTTGTCGATCTCTACCCGGTCCGGCCGTTGAGTGGCTTCGCGCCGGATCTCGCCGTAGTTGCGCGCGCCCACGGCCATTAGCGGCTCACCCACGTTACCGCCCGCGCTGACCCCCATCCGCAGACCGTCGCGGGCATTTTGGCGAACGAACGCCCAGTCGGTGCGGGCCAGCATGCGCCGCTCCGGCTCGCTCATTATAAGCGTGTCCTTCGGCCCGCCGGCGCGCGTGTCGAACCAGACCTCGCCCGCGTCGGGGCGCAGATGCCCTGCCAGACAGTTGAGCAAGGTCGACTTGCCCGAGCCGCTTTCGCCCACGATTCCCATGACCTCCCCAGGCCAGAGATCGAATGACACATCGGCACACCCGAGCTGTCGGCCGTAGACCTTGGTGACATGACGCACAGAGAGAAGCGGCTTCACCCTGACAAGCCCCCACTCCTATTCGCCTGTTCAAGAATATCCTGGGGAACGCGAGGGGCTGGCCCCTCGCCCCCCGCGGCGACGCAATCGGCGCAATGGAAGATCATACCGCGTCCTCCACCAACTGAGCCCCGCGATGGCCTTCCGCCCGACAGCTCTCGCAGTGATCCATGTCCAAACAGACGAACATCCGCCCACCTTGATCGTCCGTGATCACCTCGTCGAGATAGGCTTCCTCCGTCCCGCAAAGCGCCAGGGATGCGACGCCTTCGACGGATCGAACGGATGATCTTCGAAGTCGAGGCTCACCACCTCCGTGTAGGGCGGCAGCGCGTAAATCCGCTGCTCGCGCCCCGCGCCGAAAAGCTGAATGGCGGACGTGCGGATCTTCGGATTGTCGAACTTCGGGATGGGCGAAGGGTTCATCACGTAGCACCCTTCAATCCTCACCGGATAGGCATAGGAGGTAGCGATATGCCCGTACCGGCTGATATCCTCGTGAAGCCTCACATGCATCAGACCGTATTCCTCAAGCGCGCACATCTTCCGCGTCTCCGTCTCTCGCGTTTCGAGGAAGCGGAGCGGTTCGGGGATTGGCACCTGATAAACCAGGATCTGGTTCTCAGTCAGTTCTTCCTCCGGAATGCGGTGCCGGGTCTGGATCACGCTCGCCGAGCCGGTCGACGTGGCGGTTGCGACCCCCACCGTCCGCTCGAAGAATCTCCGGATCGACACCGCGTTGGTCGTTTCGTCCGCCCCCTGATCGATCACCTTGAACGTGTCCTCAGGCGTCAGCGTCGCCGCCGAGACCTGCACGCCGCCCTTGCCCCAGCCATAAGGCATCGGTATCTCGCGGCTGGCGAACGGCACCTAATAGCCGGGGATCGCAGGACCCTTCAGAATAGCTCGGCGGATCATGCGCTTGGTCTGCTCGTCGAGATGGGCGAAGTTATCGGCCCGATCTGTCATACTCGTGCCCCATTGAGCTGTTTCGGTGGCCGTCGATGGAACCCGGAACCGTGAACGTGATTGCCGGCGCGATATCGACGGCGATGAACCTGCTCCTGCTGGGCCTGATCATCCTGATTCCGATCATTCTGTGGAAAAAGCTCACCGACCCGCCGAACTGGAACAGACCCAGGGGCACCGGCGCGGGTCGGGGAGATTGGGGTGGCAGCGATACCGGTGGTGCTGACTTCGGAAGCGGCTCTTCGGACTGTGGCGGCGGCGACTGACATCAAAGAAAGCCCTTTCGTGTCAGTTCGATCTCCAGCGCCCCGGCCCCGGTAAAGTGGATCCCATCCATGCCGACAGCCTGCGCGCCTTTCACATTGTGCAGCCCGTCATCAATGAAAACGCAGTCGCCCGGCGCCACGCCCGCCCGCTCGCAGAGGATCTGGTAAATGCGCGCGTTGGGCTTGGTGACGCCTTCACGCCCCGAGACCACCAGCGTCCCGAACACCTCGTCGAGCCGCGGATGCACGCGCAGCCCTTCCGGCCATGTCTCCGCCGACCAGTTGGTGATCGCATGCACCGGGACGTCCCGCGCCAGCAAGCGATCGAGTATCGCCCAGGTCCCCGGCACCTCGCTCGGCACCGTCAGCGCGTAGCGGCTCACATACTCCGAGAAGAGTTGGCGGTCCCGGGGGTCGTCAATTTCCTCGGCGAGCGCAGCGAATGTCTCACCGCCATCGCCGCGTGCGTTCTTCTCGAGAAAGCCGGTCCGTTCGATGAAGGCCCGCGCTCCGTCCTCGCCCAGGTCCTCGACCCAGGCCAGATGCGGCTGCCAGTCGACCAGCACCGCGCCGATATCGAACACGACGACCGACGGGCTCATTCCGCCGCCTCCTGGATCGCGTCAGCCCCGGCCTCGCGCCTGAACTTCCGCACCAGTTCGAGCTCCGACTGGAAATCCACGTAATGCGGCAGCTTGATATGTTCGAGAAACCCAGTCGCCTGAATGATGTCCCCGTGAAAAAGCGCGAATTCCGCATCTTGTGCAGGCGCGCCGACGTTGTCCTCGCCCAGGTCCTCCCAACGCAGCGCCTGGTCCACCAGTGCCATGGGAATTGCCTTCCGCTCGGTCTGGTCGAAGACCAGCCCATAGCCGCGCGTGAACTGCGGCGGCTCGGTCTTGGACCCCTTGAACTGGTTCAATGTCTCGCATTCCGTGACCGTGATTTCACCGATCCTGAGTTCGCCCACGAAGGCGTGGTTCCGCGCATAGCCGCGCTGCGTCGAATACGCCATGCCCAGCGTAAACCCCTCGTCCGAATGGGCGAGCGCCTGCAACCTCAAGGCACGCTCGGCGGGCAATTCCAGCGGTGCGCGCGTCAGATCGGGCGGAGGCGTGTCATCTTTCGGTGCTTCCGCGATCAGCCCTTCCCGGTTCAGGAACCCTGTGACATGGGGCACGGGTCCGAAAGATGGCTCGCGCACCGGGGCCTCCGGCACTTCCCCATCGGCGGCGAGTTTGAAATCCAGCAGCCGGTTGGTGTAATCGAAGGTCGGCCCCAGAACCTGCCCGCCCGGCAAATCCTCGAACGTCGCCGAGATCCGCCAGTCGCAGGCCATCTCACCCGTGTCGATGGGCTCCGACGCGCCGAAACGGGGCAGTGTGGTCCGATAGGCCCGGATCAGGAAGATCGCTTCTATCAGATCGCCCCGCGCCTGCTTGATCGCCAGAGCAGCCAAATCGGGATCGTAAAGCGATCCTTCCGCCATGACGCGATTGACCGCGAGGCCAAGCTGCTCCCGGATTTGCGCGACACTCAATTCAGCCACATCCGTGTCGCCGCGCCGTTCTTCTGCCAGCCACGCATGGGCGTTTTCGATGGCGCGCTCGCCGCCTTTGACAGCCACATACATCAACCGATCCTCGTCGAACGGGGCAGGGCGTCCACGCGGTCGCCACAGGTGAAGTAGAAGTCCAGTCCCAGCGGGAAGAGCGCGTTGTTCCGGACAAAGGCCTCGGTCTCCGGCAAGGAAAGCGCCGCGCTGTCCTGGATCCCGGGGCCGGTAAGCCGCGTGTCGTCCGCCGCCAGATGTTCACACTCGACAATCAGCGTGGTCGACCGGTCCGGGTATTCCGGCGTTCCAATGGGGTAGGTATTGAGCGGCGCAAGATCGCCCCATGCTCCCACAGCAAAGGCCGCATGGCCCGGATCGACCAGAGGTGCACCGGTGTGAAACACAAGCCACTGGCGCGTCTCGACTGTGTTGCATCCACCCGCCAGATATACCGGCGTATCCCCATCCGCGAGCGTCAACAGCAGTGTGCCGGCCGCCACAGAAAACGGCGCTGGCGGCTGCCCACCCGACAACGTGTCAATACGACCAGGCCGCGCCATCGCGCTCATAAGTGCGCGAAAGGCCAACGCCGCCTCGCGCGGCGCATCCCCGAACCCGCCTTCAAGGGCCGCCGTCTCCATCAGTCCTCTCCCCGCACCATGGTGAAGAAATCGACCTTCGTGGCCCCCGTCATGCCGCGTCATCCTCCGCATCGTTCCAGGAGCGATGTGGAACAATGGCACATGTGCAATCAAGTGGCAGCAGGTCCTGAAGTCACGGATCGGACCTGTCGGCATCGTCACTCTGTAACGAAATTTGTTCGATCTTCTCCAGTCGGGCGACGGCACCATCCACCGATTCCATGGGATCGGGTCGCCCGGGATCCGTCCGCTTTTTCGGAGCGGACGGTTGCGTCGGGAGGAGAGGCGGGGCTTCGGGCATCGGAGTTGCCGGTCGGAACTCCTTCTCTCGCCGCCAATTCAAACGTGGGGCGATGCCGGTCTTGTGAATTTCCCAATTCAGCCACTCCCGCAATCCGCCTTGGCGCACGCGAAGCTCCGGGTCGAGCTCGCCCGAATCCAGACCGGTGATCTTCTTGCTCAGCAGATCCCAGTCCGCCTGACTGATCAGATAGACACTGTCCTCCCGCGTTCGTTAGGATGTAAGATACGGTTTTGCGGTCCCGAAAATGACGTACAAGACTTCACGATCCGCCCAACGCATCAACGTACCATTAGGCAATCCTACCGATCCGTTGCCGGATCGGCCTGACGACAAAAAAAGGCCGGGCGTGATGCCCGGCCAGTCCAACAGGGAGGTACCATGCCATTACCCGGACACGGAAACGGGATCCGTCCTAGTCAAGCCACCAGACGATAGCCACCCGACTCAGTAACCAGTAAACGCGCATTCGAGGGATCTGGTTCAATTTTTTGTCGCAACCGGTAAATATGTGTCTCAAGTGTGTGCGTTGTGACACCCGCATTGTAGCCCCAAACCTCGTGCAGAAGCACATCGCGGGCCACCACACCTTCGCTCGCGCGGTAGAGGAACTTGAGAATGTTTGTCTCTTTCTCGGTCAGGCGAATCTTCTTTTCATCCTCTGTTATCAACATCTTCTGGGCAGGCTGGAACGTGTACGGTCCAAGCTGGAAGACGGCATCTTCGGACTGTTCGTGCTGGCGAAGCTGCGCCCGGATACGCGCCAGAAGCACCGGAAACTTGAAAGGCTTCGTGACGTAGTCATTTGCGCCAGCATCGAGGCCCAGAATGGTATCCGCGTCCGAATCATGGCCCGTCAGCATCAAAATCGGGCATTTCACGCCGTGTTTTCTGAGCACCCGGCAGAGTTCGCGCCCGTCCGTATCGGGCAGGCCAACGTCGAGAATCACGAGGTCGTAGATGCTCTGTTTGGCCTTCTCCATGGCCTCGGCACCGTTGCCCGCTTCGAAGACATCGAAGTCCTCGGTCATCACGAGCTGCTCGCCCAAAGCCTCACGCAGATCGTCGTCATCGTCGACGAGAAGGATCTTTTTCAATGTCTGAGCCATGTCAAACTCCCGTGTGCTTGTCTTGAGCAAGAAATGCGTTCAGGCCCCTGATCTTGCAAGGTTTCCTGCAGGTTCTCACGCGCTCGTGTCGGTGATGGGGCATTTGTTTCAGCTTCATTTCAAGAACTGGCCAGCTCCTCACGGGCGCGCGACCAATGTTTCGGATGTTTGGTCGATTTCAACTCTTGGCGAAACGCATTAGATGAAAGTCATGACTCTGATCCCGACACCCACTGAACGCCTCGCCCGCGCCCGCGCCGACCTGCGGCTCGGCTTGCCGGTGGTATTGCGGGACGACGCGCGGACCGTGCTCGCCCTGGCGGCGGACGGCGTCACGGAGGAGCGTTTCAGGGAGTTTTGCGATCTGGGCGACCCGATCCTTGTGATTTCATCATTGCGGGCCGAAACACTGAAGGCGCGCGCGTATGACGGTGATCTTGCCCGCCTCGAGGTCCCGAGGGACGCCACGGCGGAGTGGGTGCGATGCGTCGCTGACCCGAAGGACGACTTGTCCACTCCGATGAAGGGGCCGTTTTCGTCGCTGCGGGATACAGATGCCTCATTGGAACGCCTTGCCCTGCAACTTGCGAAATCCGCCCGCCTTCTTCCGGCCATTCTGGTCGTGGAGCAGGATGGCGAGCTCGCAAGGGAGTGGAGTGTGCTGGATGCCCAGGAAACGGCGACATTGCTTGCGGCACCAGTTCAGCACGTAAGGGTCGTGTCGGGCCGCGTTCCGATCGAGGTTTCCACCGCCGGGCAGGTCCACGTTTTTCGTCCAAACGATGGGGGCGAAGACCACGTGGTCTGCGAGATCGGCCGCCCTTCGCGGTCGAAGCCGGTTCTGGTGCGCCTGCATTCGGCCTGTTTCACAGGTGATGTGCTTGGCTCCCGAAAATGCGATTGCGGCCCGCAGCTTCATGCGGCGCTTGAGCAAATGGGGAACGAAGGCTCGGGCGTTCTTCTCTATTTAAGCCAGGAAGGTCGGGGAATTGGCCTTGCGAACAAACTTCGCGCGTACAGCCTTCAGGATCAGGGCTTCGATACGGTGGAGGCGAACCATCGCCTGGGTTTCGAGGACGACGAAAGGGACTTCCGGACGGGGGCAGACCTTCTCAAACGTCTTGGTTTCAGCCGCATCCGGCTGATGACCAACAATCCGGCCAAGGTTGCCATGATGGAGGCGCAGGGCATCGATGTGGTCGAGCGCGTGCCGCTTCGTGTCGGCAGACGGGCAGAGAACACCGGCTATCTCGACGTGAAGGCGCGGAAGTCGGGACATTTGCTGTGAGCGTTTCGGAGTCTCGGGCTCCGGCCCAGCCGGGGAAGCGCTGCTCCCCTCGGTCCCCTTACGAAGTACTCTCTGGTCGATGGAGGGGCGACTTGGTCCTGACGCGCATGGGCCTGCTCTTTGAGGGACGGCGCTTCCCGTGCACGATCGGTCGCGGCGGGGTCGTTGCCGACAAACGCGAGGGGGACGGTGGGACGCCGACAGGGGTGCATGGTCTCGTCGGTATGCTCTATCGCCCTGACCGGTTGGCGCGACCGGCGGATTGGGCGGTGCCGATCCGGCCGGGCGATCTCTGGTGCGACGACCCCCGTCACGAAGACTATAACCTCATGGTGCGCGCGCCCTTCGACGCCTCCCACGAAAGGCTGAGGCGCCCGGATCCGCTTTATGATCTGGTGATCCTGACGGATTGGAACTGGCCGCGCGCGGTGCGTGGGCGAGGCTCGGCAATCTTCATCCACAGATGGCGCAGACCGGGCGTGCCGACCGAAGGCTGTATCGGGCTCAGCCCGGATCACCTGCGCTGGATCGCGTCACGCATTCGGTACGAGACACGGTTGATCGTTTATCCATAGTCCCGCGCGCCAAAGATGGCGGAGCCCACGCGGATATGTGTCGCGCCCTGCGCGATCGCTTCTTCGAAATCCGCGCTCATACCCATGCTGAGGCCGGTCAGATCGTTGCGAGCCGCGATCTTTGCGAGCAGAGCGAAGTGCAGACTTGGGGCTTCGTCGACCGGCGGAATGCACATCAGCCCCTTGAGTGGCAGGCCGAGCTCCCGGCACTCAGCAATCAGTGCATCCGCGTCGTCGATGGCGCAGCCGGCCTTCTGTTCCTCGTCCCCGGTGTTCACTTGCACGAAGATTTCGGGGCAGGAGCCCGTTTCCTCCGCGATGCGTGCGATCGTTCGCGCGAGCTTGGGGCGGTCGATGGTATGAATG
>JAAUYD010046787.1_pt1 | contig 11650 bp, 7 predicted proteins | sample 7278101 | NCBI WGS metagenome assembly JAAUYD01 (sample SAMN14350128, study PRJNA611818) | marine sediment metagenome | isolation source: surface marine sediment (0.6m) | place: French Polynesia: Moorea | collected 2018-08 | reverse complement strand
CGTCTCTGAAAGAGTTAGTCGCTACAACGGGGGGAACCCCCCTACGGGTTCGGTAGTTGTTCATGGGGGAAACCCCCAAGACCACACTACCTCACCGCAACGCGCTTCTCTTTGCACTACAAACTTATATCTTGACACCACCCCAAAGTATATAGTACAAATATACTATATACTTTGAAGACTAGGAGAAATTCAGCCTAGCTCAGTTGTGGCGGTTAAATATTCGTCTTATTTGGAGGCAATATGGCTATAGTTTCAGCATCACAAGCTAGCAAGCAAGAGATAATGCAAGCTTTTCAGCAAATTGTTGCGGAGCAGAAAAATTTAGCATCAAAGATAACAACAAAAGAGCAAGAGGCAGAGAAGGGAAAAAATCAAGAAATTATTGAAGTTGCTGCTACTTATACTGTTGATAGTATCGTCAAGGGTATAGCAGATTTACAATTAGAGTTTGGCGGTATTATTAAAGATTTATCGGAAAAAGTAAGTCAGGAAAATTATAAGTTAGATGAATTAAATAGAGCTATAGAATTTGAAAATAAATATTTAAAAGAGCTGGAAAAAATTAGAATTGTTGCAGATGTAGTCGATGTTTTAACAAAAGAGCATCAAGAAAAGATTACAACCTTAGAGCAAGAGATTGCTGCCAAGCAAGAAATATTAGGGCAAGAAATTAACCAAAAGCGTAAGGATTGGGAAAAAGAGCAATCTGATTTTGAAGTAAAATTAGAAGCTGATAACAATGCTTTAATCAAAGAGCGTAATTTAGAGAATGAAGAATATGAATATAAATTAGAAAATACCTCTAAAATCAATGCTAATGCTTACGAAGCAAAAAAACGTAATTTAGAAAGAGAATTACAAGAGGAGACTGAATTAAAAGAAAAAGATTGGTCAGAACGAGAGAAAAACTTAAATGAGAATAAGAAAGTATTTGCTGAATATCAACAGAAAATAGCATCTTTCTCTAATGAGTTAGAAGAAGCAGTAAAGAAAGCCAGAGAAGAAGCTATTAAAGAAACACATAATAAGGCAAAGGTAGAGGCAGATTTATACGAAAAAGAATGGCAAGGCACCAAGCAAAGTTATGAACTAAAAATTCAAGCATTAGAAGAAAATATAGAGAAACAAGCAGAGCAGATAGAGAATATTTCTGCTCAATTACAATCTGCTTTACAACAAGCTCAAGACTTGGCAATGAGAGCTTTTCAATCTTCTACCCAACCAACAATAAGTAATAAGTAATAAGTAATAAGTATTTTGCCTCTCCCAGATATTTTTTCGTTCACCCCAGGCTGACACTGCTCAATTGAGCTTCGCCGAATACTGAACACCGAACGGCAACAGTGAAGTGAGATTTTTCGCCTAAATCAAAAATAATCATCACTAAAGATTTGGAAATTTAATTATGGCAAGTAGAAAACCAAATGCTAAGAATACCAAAGCTGAAATTCTTCAAGCATACGAAGAATTGCTCAAGGAAAAAGCTGCCCTCAAATCGCAAATTAACCAAAAGATAAAACCCAATTCTACTAATCAAACTTCCAGAACAGAGATAAACATGTCTACAAATCAGCCTACTAATATTCAACAAAAAATGAATTTTATTATTGATGGATTAGCAAAAATTCAATTGGGTTTTGGTAGTGCTGCAAGTGAATTATCAGAGCAACTGAGTACCCAGGCATCTAAATTAGCAGAAATTCAAGACAATATAGCTAATGAAGTAGAAGAGTTAAAAAATTTGCATAATTTAGAGATTTCAGAAAATACCTTGGATAGCCTGATCCAAGCCTATGAAGATAATTCTAAAGTATATCAATCAGAATTTAAGAATCGCTCGGAAACTTTATTACATGAATTACAGACACAAAGTTATGCTTGGCAAAAAGAACAGGAAGAATATCAGCAGAGTATCCAAGAAAGAAATGATAATCTGCATAAAAATCGTCAAAGAGATGCAGCAGAATACAAGTATGATTTAGAACTCCAGCGCAAACTGGAAATCGATGAATATCAACAGCAGCAAAAAGAATTATATAAACAACTGGATGAATATCAACAGGAAATAGAAAAACAGTGGGCAGAAAGAGAAAAAACTATTGCCACACAAGAAGAACAATATGAAGAATGTAAATCTAAAGTAGAATTATTTCCGAAGGAAAAAGAAGCAGCTATCAAAAAAGCCACCGAACAAGGCAAAGGAATTGCCCATTATCAAGCAAAAGTTAAGTCAGATCTATATGCCAAAGAAGTAGAAGGACAAAAGCGTTTTTACGAACAAAGATTGCAGTCTTTAGAAGCAACAATTACCAATCAAGAAACAAGAATTACAAATCTATCTACACAACTCGAATCCGCCCTCAAGCAAGTACAAGATTTGGCTGTGAAAGCAATTGAAGGTTCTGCTAATGTAAATTCATACCAAGCAATGAAAGAAATTGCCTTAGAGCAAGCTAAAGGACAAAGTAAAACTAAGTAAGTAACTGGATCAAATTAAATATAAAACCTCACCCTCAGCCCCTCTCCTTATTAAGGAGAGGAGAGCTGTCAGGCAGTGTGAGATAAAGTCTTACATTTAATTACACCTACCTCCTTAATACCATTTTGGATTTTAGATTTTAAATGTGAGATTTTCGATTGATAATCACTTTTTGTGTCTGTGTTCTATAAATTCATCTGTCGGATTTTTTGCAGATAGTATAATACATATTAGTAATTCTAAATCATTTGAGAGGAATAAGAACCCCGACTTTTTGGAAAAGTCGGGATTCTGGATATGTGAATTCTAGTAATTAGATACTAGTCAATATTTATTGATTGGGGACCGCTAGATTTACCATTGTGTGCCTCAGTTGTGGCAGATGTATTAGTACTAGAAGTGCCTTGTTGATTCAACCAGTTTTTGACAGGATCGTCGTTCAGATTGAGTCGCAGTACGCCGGATACAAAACCACCCATAAATGAAACTGGGTGCTGAGTAAGTTCTTGAAATAGTGGTTTTAACTCATTTAAAAACATAAATAACCTCCTGCCACTGAAAAATTATCAGCCACTAATTTATCCTAACTTGAAAATGGTTGATAGTTGTTAGTTGATGGTTGACAGCTTAGGTGTGGGAGCCGCAGTCGAGGTATTTTCATGCTTGGTGATGTACAAAGGTTCATGGGGGACTAGCTTGAAAATAGGGAGTTCGGAGTTCGGAATTCGGAGTTCGGAGTAGGGGCGGGGTTTCCCCGCCCAGAGTGAGGGAATTATTTTCATCGACAGTTTGTGGACAAAATATTGTCCATGTAGACGCGCGAAGCGCGGCTTAGAGCAGAGTGGGACTAGCTTGAAAATAGGGAACTCTTAACAGGGAAATTCACTGCTTTTGGTTCTAGTAGAATTAATTGGGAGTTTCTTCCGGCATCATGCACTTATCAGAATCGCAACCCGCAGGTCCTGCTTCCAGTAATTCACCAGTATCATAATGGCTGAGTGCAGTGTGAAAATCATCAGTTTGCCGACGTTTTTCCACCTCTTGCATTAATTCCTCATACTGCTGCTTACTTATAGGCTCAAAGGGTAGACGGGGAAAAGTTTGATGATCATCAAATCGAGCTAACAATGCAGCACTAATGTAACCTTCATCGTCACGGATGGCTTCATAAATCCGAGTACCCAGGGACTCCACCTCATTTTCCCGCAATTCGATGGTTGCAGAGGTATTGTGAGCTGTATAAAACTTCTGTACCTGCATGTAGAAGTCCATTTGAGCCAAAGCACTGAATTTACTGATATCAATGGTATCAGCACCTGGTAAATCTGCCCAAGGTACGGCTACGGGTATTTCTACCAGCCATTCCGTACACCGGGGATCGAAAGGATCGTGGAGTAAATTACCATTGTCATCCTTATCCGCCTGGGAAGGCACAATGTTGTAACCATATTCCAAACAAGCCAAGGCTACGGGATCGTTTTTGCGGAAAGTAATCCGGCGGATGAATCTTTGGGCTTTGGGAGGATGCCATCCTGGAGAAGCACCAGTTAGTAAAGACTTGGTGCCGCTAGGCTGGACTGTAGTACAGCGATTGGGAGGTTTGATGTTGTGTCTATTGCAATAATCCCAGACTACGCGATGCACAATATCTTGCCAACGACTGAGATATTCTTGCTCCTTGTGTTTAAAGGTTAAGCCTTCTGGTGTTTCTGGTCTACCTTGCTCCCACCAACGCAACCAATCTACCCCAAAAGCACGCACAAAGAAATCAAACAAGCCAGTAAAGGATACACCCACAATCGGATCTAATTCCCGGCTGTATTGATAGCGGGGTTCTACAAATTTATGGTTTAACAATACGGCTACGGATAAAGCACCAGCAGTAAATGCTTCTTCCTGTTCTTGATCGTTTTGGGGATCGATTTGATTTAAGTGTATTTCCGCAAGATTGCAATTTCCAGTCAAAGTATTGCCAAAAACTCCCTTATGATGTTCAGGTTCGTTAAAGCAGTAAGTATCGTGTAGTCCTGGTAATTCTTCAACACTATTGACAATTTGCCACTTGCCCTTATACTTAGGTGACTGACCTTTACTGATATCCAAACGCTGACAAGGAATTTCACCACAGTCGGTAATTTGCAAGTAATATAAATCTCGACTTCTCACGCCCAAATTAGTTACAGCACCCTTATGGGCACAAAGATTTAAGGATGAGCGAATGCCACATTTGGTGAGTAATAACTGGATGCGATAAGCACGCTCGTAATCAGAGATATATACTCTAATTCCATTACTGTGAGTATTTGAGCCATCTGTATCCGCCAGACCAGCGATAAAATGTAAAATTGCTTGGCGATTCCAACTAGCTATCAGATTTATTGCTTCTGGATTTGTTTTTAATGACTTTAACAACTCTCCAGAAAACCCAATCTCAGTTACATCTGTAAAAGCTGGCAAATAATCATATTCTCTTGCTGGGGATTTATTCCCAACTACTGCTAAAGCAGCTTTCTGATTATATAACCTAATCTTGGCATTATTTTTCTGGTCTGTAGTTCCATCACCTACAGCTACACCCAAAGTATAAGCATAACTGGGATCTATGCCTATCCCATCTGTATACTCAATAGTAAAAGGTTGGGTATGGATGGCATATTTACTAACATCCATCAAGTCTTTTGTTTGGACTTCTTTGTAGTTTTTGTTGAACCTATCTTTCACAAAGAAGCGATGATATTCGGTGGCATCCAAATAGGTTCCGTCTCCAAATCTAACTCGATAGAGTTTGCGGTTATTACCTGTTTTTAATGGTGTAACTTTACTCCATCTTTCACCATTCCAAATCTCTACTTCGCACCCAATTAAATCTTTAATTTTGTGCATTCCATCCCTAGTGATCATTAGGGTATCACCACTAACGCAGTGAAAATTACTGCCAATAATTTCACCGCAATTATGAGCAACAACTCCATTGGCATCAAACCGCGAGACTGCTGGTACAGTACAATCAAAAACTTCCTCTACACCATCAGGTATAATTTCTTTGATTTTTACAGTAAACCGTTCACGATTTGGTTTTCGTTTGTATCTGCTCAGTAATTCTTGTACTTGTTGAGCTTTTTTAGGTTCCTGGAATCCAACAATCTCCTGGAAAACATACAGATTATCATTGGATATTACTAGCTCATGTTGCGTTTTACAAAAATAAGGAGCAAGTTCACGATTACTATCAGGAAGGCAACGATAACCCTCTGAACGACTTTCTTGATAAATAGTGGAAATAATGCCTAATCGTGCCAGCATTCTTTGAACAATTTTCAAAGTTTCCAGGTTGCTTTGTGCAAGTCTGACACTAACACCCTTTTGCTGAGTTCCTTGAACGCTACCATCAGCATCAAATAAACCCCTAAGAAAGCCACGATAAAATTCATAACTAGCTTGCTCCACTTCGGGAGTAATCACCTTCAGATGTTGATATAAGCCAAAGGAGTTCGCAAGCTTTGCCAAATTTGCTGAACTTACCTCGTAGTATTTGTTATTGCTGTTATAACATCCTTGGAGATTTTGTGAGTAGCAAGGGGATTGCGGTAGATTATTCACCAAGGCTAAAGCATACTCTTTCATTTCAACTTGAGTATCTCCCCAATATCTCAGTTTAGCTTGATAGGAGTAATTAGACTGGTTTGCAGAAAAACAGCCATCTCCGAGGAAACTTCCTAACAGCCATCCTTCATCAAAACTACCCACACCATCCCAAGGCAGTAGATTTCGATGATTGTGAACCATAATATAGTCGCCGGGGTTCAAATTTTGAGTTTCTACCCATTCGGTGTATTGTTTTTTCTGTGTTTGAGCAGTTACCTTCAGTAGTTGATGGTTGCCAGTCAAGCGCAATTCGTAACCCTCTTGAGTTACAACTTTAAAAATTGGCTTGACCCCAGTAAAAAAGAAGCCATCTTTCGTAGTGCTAAAAAGCTCTCCATCAACATAAACAGATTGCTGTGTGCCAATTAAATCTTTAACTTGTCGCGCACCTTGTTCTGTATGAATCCAAGTATCACCAGTAATGCACGGGTTAAGCCCATACCTACCCAAACGATGCTCTAATTCCTGAGCATCCATATTGGGATAGCGTTTCTGTATCCACTCCTTGGCTTTACCTTGCTCGTAAGCCTGTAAAAATTCAACCTTTAACCCAGAGGAGGAAAACAAATCATTATTTGCCCTGACTAAAGCTTCACCAGCCCACTGAATTGCACCTTCTCCACTGTAATATTGTTTACGAACAGCATTAATACATTCTTCTAAGGTAGGCTTTTGATGGAACACCCTGGTATGGTTGGCCATTCGTAAAGCATCCCGTTCCGGATCGATGCGCCAGTTACCTTCTGCGTCTTGTTGCCATAAATTAGCCTTGGCATCAGCAAATAAATTGTCGTCGCTGATCCCTTGACGAATACCTGCCGAGTTGTGGGTGAGATAACCATCGCAATAGAAGCAATGGGCTGACTCAACTTCGATATCATAGGTTTGGATGTGATCGTAACTACCCAAACCTTTGAAAGTAACAGGAATATCTAAAGAGATATCCGACTCAGCAATATAGCGTTCATAATTAGCATCAACAGTTCGAGAACCTTGGAAGCCCATTTCTCTCATTTCACTGTAGGTATAAGCTGAGCGCATAATTGCACCGGGAACCGTGAAACCATACATTTTCAAGCCTTCCCGAATTTCACCTTTGAGTGAATGGGGCGCGATGAGGTTGTTGTAGCGAGATTTTAGGGCTGGAAGTTTGAGATTATATTTGGCTTGCCATCCGGCTTTTTGTGGCACTGTTATGCTGATTCTACCTGCAATACCCAAACTCGAAAGAACTACTCCCACTTGTCTAACAAAATTACGATAAACAGTTGTAATCAAGTGGGGTGGACGATTGTTGACACCACCATCGCTATCCATTAAACCAGCTAAATAGGCAGCGCGGATATCAATAGAACCCTGCAAGATAAAACTAGGAACTTGGAGGGGGACGTTTGGTTGCTTGATGTATTTGTGGAAATATTCAGCCAAGCGAATTGAGCTACAAATTGATTTTGCGGTGTTTTCGCCTTTGGTAATGCCGTGGGATGCAGACAGCCCAAATAAGGATAGTGCCGCGTCAATCTTGTCTTGGATTTTTGCAGTTAATTCTGCATACTCGCTATTCATCGACCACTCAACCCGTCCGTAGGGTTTGTTGTGTTTGTTACGACCCAGTGCTACATAACCATCACCGTGGGTAAAACCAATTAACCAAGCGACTTCAGGTGTGAGAGCGGGTATTTGAAATTTTTTGGCTGTGCGACTTTGGCTTGGTCTGGTTGACGTGAAATCCTCTGGAAGTTGGGTGACAGTACCGGGGAGAATTTGGGTACTGTGCATGAGGCGATCGCCTGCTTGTAAACTGTTGACATATTTCCAAATAATACCACCCTGAGCATCTCCTAGTACTGCTTGTCGGTGGTTTAAAGTTGCTCTGGGGTAAGTAGCATTAGTTTCAATTTCGTAAACATCTTGGAAACCTTGGTCAAATTTATTAATAACTCGTCGGAATCCTAAAGGTGTTTGTACTAAGTCACCTACTTGCACATCACGGATAGGTACAAGTCCTTTAGCTGTATGCACTAAAGCATCTTCTGGAAGACAACGGCGAATATTGCCTGCAACAATTGTTACAGCAGCTTCATCTATCAAGAGACAGCATTCCACAGAATTTAGTTGTCTCCCCACAGCTTTATTGAGGATAGAGGCGCAACGCTGATAAAGTCCAGGTAATTTCACTGGGTTGGCAACACCACCAAAACCTTTGAGAGTTTCCCCCGCTTGACGGACATCGCTGAGATTAACCAGGACTTGAACCTCTCCAGAAAATTCCTCACTGGCGGCTAACTCCAATAGGGTTTGATAGGATTTTACCCAACCTTGGCGACTATCACCAACATAGATGGTAACTGTATTGCCCTCAATTTTGACCTCTGTCTCCTCCCGGCGTAAATCCTGGGGTGTGGAACCAATTTCCCCTTGCATGGTGATATTTAAAGGATTACGGATGGGTGGTAGTTGAGAAATATACTTTGGTTCCAGGATAGCCCCAGTTCCGGCACCCATCATGGCCAAATCCATCATTAACCCAAAAGCTCGCCAATCTTCCAGGTTGGTGGAAGTGCAGTTATACCCCCCGGAGAAGTTACTAGGCTTGGCAATCCAATCCGTGCCTCCTACCCATAACCAGCGCCCGCTAGCCAGGGATTTTAAGCCACGCTGCATCCGGACAATAATGTCTGCTTCAGTGCTAGTTAGCTTACCCAATTCTACCAAGCCTTGGATCGTGCGATCGCACACCTGTGGCCATGTTTCCCGCAGACCAGCTTGAATACGGCGGCTGTAGGTTCTAAAAAACACAGGATTGGCTGCTGGAGCCGTTTCTGGAAATTGTGTTGCACTCTGGTGTTTTCTCTCAAGCTCTCGAACCATAATTCCAATTCAGGACTTTGTTGCTTTTCGACAGATTATGACTATACGCCAAGAATATGTAAGGGTAAAAGATTGTCAAATTTTCAATTTTACGCTATCAGTATGGCTAGGTGAAATGTTAAGATAACAAAAATGCCTCTTGCCCCTTGGCGATCGCTCATTAGCCGTGCCCTACATCGCAATCGTAGTCTGGTTTATGCCCGTTACTTCCAATTAGCAACGGTTCAACAAAATGGTCGCCCTGCAAATCGCACGGTGGTTTTTCGGGGTTTTTGGGAACAGACAAATAAGTTAAAAATTATCACAGACAGCCGCAGCCAAAAGTTTACGGAGATTCAAGAACAACCTTGGGGAGAAATTTGTTGGTATTTCCCTAAAACCCGTGAACAATTTCGTCTCAGTGGGGAAATTACTATGGTTAATAGTAATAATAGTCACAACGATCTCCAAAAAGCCCGTCACTCAACTTGGCAAGAAATATCAGATAATGCTCGCATACAATTTGCTTGGGCACATCCAGGGGAAAAACGAGCCAATCCAGAGGCTTTTTCGCCACCGCTTCCTGATGCAATTGTACCTCTAGATAATTTTTGCTTGTTGTTATTTGAGCCTGTAAAGGTTGACCATTTGGAACTAACAGGAGAACCACAAAATCGTTGGCTTTATATTCAGAATGAGTTGGGTGATTGGGAAACTTTGGAGGTTAATCCTTAGGAGTAGTTGACAGTTGACAGTTGACAGTTGACAGTTGACAGTTGACAGTTGACAGTTGACAGTGAAGTTTACATGTTTTGCTGCTTGATAACTATGGGATTTTTTTTATCTGGAAGTCCCTCAATGCAAGGGGGCAGGGTGCACCCGAGCAGGGGGAGGATCATGAATTTGGATCACATAAATTGAATAATTTATTTTTTGGAGTTCCCTAATAAAGCAAGGATTTAGAGATGATTTATAAAGTAAAAATTAAATTGTAGGGTGCGTTACACGCTGCTTTAACCAATCCCAGGTAGTGTTATGTTACGACCAATTATTACTCTCTCAAACACTCAAACCCTCAAACCCTTCCATAGCCGTAGTATATTCTAGTTAATATTTATTATTTAATAGTGTCAAAACAAAATCACTTCTTAGTTTACTGGGGCGCAGTTTTTGGCTGCATAGTTACATTTACGGGGTTTATAGTGCTCGCGAGATTTGTACCTCCTTCCTCCCCAAATTATTCGATGGCTGATGTCATCAGCTTGTATCAAAGCAACTTGTTTGGTATTCGCTCTGGTATGGTACTGATGCTGCTTGGAGTATCTTTTATGTTGCCGCTTATTTCCCTGATAAGCTCACATATGCATCGTATGGAAGGAGCTAATCCGATTTTGGCATCCACCCAACTAATTTCTGGGACTGTAGCATTGCTAGCTCTGTTCATACCACCAATTATTTGGTCAATTGCTGCATTTCGGCTGGATAGAGATCCTCAAATTACCATGATGCTCCATGATGCGGGTTGGATATTCCTGGTATTCCCTGTTGCTCCTGCAATTGTTCAGAATTTATCTATTGGTTTAGCAATTCTTAGTGATGGAGGTTCTCCGCCCATATTTCCTCGGTGGGTTGGTTTTCTCAATTTTTGGGTTGCTTTTCTATTTCTTCCCGGTGGCTTAATAATTTATTTCAAAACCGGAGCTTTTGCTTGGAATGGGATTCTGGCTTTCTGGGTGCCTTTTGGAGCATTCACTATCTGGCTGATAACCTTACTTTTGTTTATGTATAAGTCCATTAAAGCTATGCCAGATAATACACCATTGATACTCACAAATATTAAATTCCCGATAAATAAAGACTAATAGTTACTGTCGCAACTACGACTACCCAAATTTCAAATATTGCCCGTAATAGCAAAGGTGCTGTGGAGATTTCCATAAAATGCATGATTACTAAACGTACTTTGAAGCAAGCCACCAGCAATAGTCCAATGCTGACATATTTATAAGTGTTTAAGTTTTCAGGGGTATAACCATCTGCCAGCCACCAAGAAAAGATAGTCAGAAATACTAAACACAAGTAAATCAAAGTGGCTTTTGTTTTTATAGGCACTATCATTGTTGAATTATTTAACTAAATAAAGCAGGGGGAAAAACACAATCCAAAGTAAATCAACCATATGCCAATATGCGGCACCACTTTCAAAAGTTTGAATATCTTTAGTAGTAAAGGAATGTTGTTTTGTTTTGAGTAAAAGAAACATCAAAATAGACACACCAATGATGACATGCAAAAAATGAATCCCTGTGAATATGTAGTAGTACATATAAAAATCATTAGTCATCATTGTAATGCCATGTTGAATTTTTTCGCTGTATTCCAAAATCTTTACTAAAGCAAAACCTATTCCACAGAAAAACCCTGAAGCAAAAAATAGGCGTGCCATAATGGGTTTGTTTTTTCTTACCTCATGTATGGCTAACACAACAAACCAGGAACTAGTCAGTAGTAAGAGGGTATTAATGGCGGCATAGTTTTGATTGAGAGTAGCTTGTGATTCTGTATATAATTGAATATCTAAAGAACGATAGTAGATAAATACAGCGAAAAATAAAGCAAACACAACCATGTCACCGAGGATAAAAACCCATACCCCTGCTTCCCCTGGCAGAT
>JAAUYD010155966.1_pt1 | contig 11652 bp, 14 predicted proteins | sample 7278101 | NCBI WGS metagenome assembly JAAUYD01 (sample SAMN14350128, study PRJNA611818) | marine sediment metagenome | isolation source: surface marine sediment (0.6m) | place: French Polynesia: Moorea | collected 2018-08 | reverse complement strand
TACCAATTATCTCAAAAACGAACAACCTCTAAACCAGACTATACTTTAGAAGAATTATTAGCAGGAGCAAGCAGTGAAGATATGACCGGTGAATATGATTGGGGAAAACCTTACGGGGTAGAAATCTGCTAAGATACTCATTCATTATTAGTTTTGATAATAGTCACGTGAAGTACCCCACCCTACTGAAGAAGAATTCTGACTGTTCTTTTAGTCTCATTGATGCTAAAAACATTGAGACAAAACAAAATCCGAAAGCTAATGTTACCAAAAACAGTAATAATATTTGGTCAGCGACAAAAGCTTGGCTTAGCAGAACATTCAAATAGTTCCAATTCTGATCTTCAGACGCTGAAAAAATATAATCGAAATAATGGTACAGAGTCTTTTTTATTTCGATTACGTAGTCAGGTTCAAATCTCAATACTTTTAGAAATGTCCATGTTTGTTGTAGAATATCTCGATTAGACAACAGTAGCATTGGATAAATTGGTAGTAAACATATAAGAAAAGTAAAACTTAGTAAATAACCTACAGTTGTTGGGAAAAGTGGTAAATATACTAAACCAATTATTAAAGATATACCTTTTAATATATAATATTTGAGATTAACTTTTGAAGAATTATTAAATTTAGATATTTTTTCTTTACTAAAAGGTTTTTCCTCAAATTCTAAAGGAGTCCAACCAAAACTCAAAGCTCTTGATAGTAACTCTGCTTGAGAAGAAAGATTGCGGGATTCGTTAATCTCAATCAACACTTCTGAAGCGTTAATTAGATTCTCAAAAGAGAACATTTCAGGAGTTATTCTCTTGTCTAAAAGTACCCCTTGCCTGAGTTTTAATCCGTCTAGAGGTTCTAATAGTTGTGGTAAAAAACTTTCTTTCATTTTATCATCGTTGACTGATATTGAGAATTGTTAACCCAATAATTTCATCCCCTTGATAACGAATGATAACATCATCATCAGTTACTTCGCTATCATCAGCAGGTAAAGCAGGTTGATGAAAATTGATATAAAGAACATCTGCTTGTGCATCGTAAGCTGTCCAAAAATCTTGTTGGGGAAGATTTTTAATTGTTTTAGCCAGTTGTAAATAAGATTGTATGTTAGTGTTAGTTAAGTTCATAATTATATTTCTACTTTGGGACGATAATCTTAGTAACTGCTTTAATTCTCAAGAATTTTCAGAGAGATCACGATGTATTCTACTTTGATCTACGATCCCAAAACTCAACACATAATTGACGAAAAACAAGAATCAACAAAATAATAACAGAAGTATTCATGAAAAAGACAAACAGAGAAGGGGCGTAAACTGAAGAATCATTACAATCTTCAGGAGATATAGCACAAGAAAAAGGAGGAAGTTTAATTACATTTTCTCCTGATAGCATTTCCGAGGTTATCCTAGGGTTTAAAAACATTTCTTCTCTAAATTTTAGCATTTTCAGATTCTGGATTCTATTAATTATAACAATTTTAATATGGTTTTATCTAGTATGTTAAACAGCATAAGTATCACGATTGCTGTGAGAGAAACTTTTGAAATAAATGGTCTAACAAACTTGGTTGATGGTGAGGTCTTATCATCTTTGAATCATATCTAATAAATACAGTATTGATACAGGAACAAAAGCATAAGGAATCATGCACAGACACCAACTCGCTTCAATAAAGGTTGAAGCTGGTTCTATTCCATAATACGTTCCAGATAGAATTAGAATCAGAGTTACTATTAACAAAAAGACAATAGAAGCTAACGATAAAATCCTAAATATACTTTGAGCAATCTCTTCAGAAAATTGTTCTTCAGCTAGAATTATCTTCTTAAGCCATTTAATTTCTTTACTTAAGACTCGTAATAAATAAGGCAAAGCACAACTTGATAATATCAAATAAATTTGATTAATCAAACTAATGTTGAAAAGATTAATAAAATCACTATCAGAAGTAGGAGAAATAGAGTTTAAAAGGTCGATACCTTTTAGTGATATAGCCAGTGAACCTAAAATAATCGCACTGAGTAAAGCTATCTTAATTTTTAAGATTTGCTGATTTCTTCTAAAAGCTTTCTCCCTGGCTTTCAAGCGTCTAAGAGCTTCAGAGTTCACTTCATAGTCAGCACAATTAAGCTGTCCATAAGGGTGCATGGCACAAAAGAAGGAATTGAGTTGATGTAATTGCCAATCAAAATTTTGGCAAGTTTGGCATTGTTTGCGAAGTTCTAATTTATCCATGATCTTAATAAATAAAGTAGAATCAACAATCATTCATTTTAACACACTAATCGCTACGAAAGACAATGATTCCTAATTCGGTACAACAACTACAAATGCCAAAGTTTTCGCAACTTATCGATGGGTCGAAAATCAATTTTAGATATGTTAAAATACAAGATAAGGGACGAGTTATGTATTCAAGTGTTTCTCTAACTTCTCAGTTAGTAAAATTACTAGAAATTAAGACAGAAAAGTTCAAAGATGGCTATTTGGTTGATGAAGCTCCAGAATTTAATGCCAAAACAACATTTGGCTGGATTTACGATCCTAAAGAATCAAAAACTCGCATTAAATTTTTCATGACTGAGGTTAAAAAAATAGATGAATAGGATTAATCAAGAACTCCGAAAATCAGTTAATTCAGAAGCAGCAAAAGACTTACTAGATATTTTTTATCAACTTTCTAGGATTTCTTGTGCAGGTTGGTTATCAGATATTGAGTTTTTCTTATGGAAATCTACGCTTAAAAATGAAGGGAAATTACCTACTTTTGCTTGGAAGACAGTCAAACAATATGAAGTAAATGAGTTAATTCGATTATCTAATCTTTGCCAAGGATGGTGGGTTTGGAAAGACCCACAAGGAGAAAAATTTGTGTCTTTAAATGAAATGGAACAGTTATTTGAAAATTGGAAAAACTCTCGTCCAGCCGTTCCTCCATTATTAGAAGATGATACAGAGAATCCCACTGGGATAATGTACAAACTTAGACAAATCAAAATTTGATAACAGTTTAAAAACTAAAATTATCTTAACCTATCTTAGCCTTAAATCGACTCCTGAAATAGCTTGACAACAAAATAAACGCCAATCTTCACGTAATAATCTAAATTGAAACTTTTCTGTTAGAGATTTTTGACCTAAAAAGAATAAGTAAGGAGATTTTTTTGAAGATGTTTGTTGATAACGAGTTTTCTTAACTTCATTAATACAGTCTTCTATTTTATCTTGTATCAACTTTCTTTTAGAGACTTCCCAATGCCTGGTATCAATTCTTAGGAAAAATCTTTCTTGGCTATTTCTATTATAAACGTCAAGTCCTTGCATTAAAGGAAAGTAAATTTCTTCTTCAGTCCACTTTACTCCTGTATACATAAATTCCGCATAATAAATTAGAGGAGTTTCATAACTTGCCTCTGAGTCAAACTTAAGTTTTTGAAAGGCATTTTGATAAGTGGTCAGACCAACACGAGGAAGAGTTAACTTCAAATGACGGTCATAAGGGAAAAGTAAAAAATGCTTCACAATTTCTTCGAGTTTTGTTGTTGTCAAATTATGTTTTTTAACAGATACCTCAGAAGAATTAGAATTAGTAACTTGTTTTTTAGATATGGTAGGCTTCTGAATAGGATTTTGAAGATTTTTTTCAGAAGTTACAATTCTATGAGTTGGTAAACGAAGTTTACTAGGATAAGAAATGGGAAAACCATTAGGCGTAGAAACTTGTTGCTTAGTTCCTACTTTAGCTAAATTATCGTATCCAGAAATATAACAGCCTGGTTGATGTTTTTTCTTTAGTCTAAAATGAGGTCTAACTTTCATATTTGGTCTAATAGCTACTGGACTCACAGGAGCTTCGCAAGCTAAACAAATATATTTTTTAATTGTTAGTTCTTCAACAATAGTTTCAGCTACACCTGGGTCTGTCTCATCTAAAATTTTTTGTCGTAGGTCAATAGCGTACACTTCGTCATTTGTGTCTTTCTCACGGGCTGATTCCATAATTAAACTAACTTAACTAAACTCTTTGCTTAGATTAACAAATTAAGCAGGATCAGTAGATCGAAAAGTTGCTTGTTTAGGCTGCAAGGGAGCAGGGAGCAGGGAGCGGGGAGCAGGGGAGATTATATTAAGCTATTTTAGAGAAAATAAAGGTTTCAAAGGCTATAAATATCAAAAAATCCCAATTTCACTCGCTATTTTTAAATTATTATGCTATTTTATCTTATTTTCTTTCTCCCCCGCTCCGGTCTCCCTGCTCCTCCGCAATCCTAACTAGGATCTTTGTGATCTACTGAGGATTTCTGTGGGGGTGAACTACCACACACTCATCCTATTGGATGAGTGTGTGCGTAGGCAATTCATCGGCAACACTAAAAAGTTGTCCCTTTCAAAATAGCTCCACTAAGATTAATGTTTGTTAGTTTAGCTCCCCTTAGATTAGCATTAGTCAAATTAGCTAATTTGAAATTAGCTTGCCTCAAGTCAGCACCTTGTAAATCGACATGACTCAAGTTAGCGGATTGTAAATTTGCGTTCATCAAATAAGCATCTCGCATCAGGGAGTCGTATAGATCACTTCTTTGCAAATCAGCATTTACTAATAATGCCTTATCCAAGTCCATATTTATTAAAATTAAATGGGAAAGATTGGCTCCAATTAAATTTATCCCCTCAAAATCTCGATCCCCATTAGCAACATCAATTAAAAATTCATTGACTAATTTTGGATCAGACGAAGAAAATTCTTCGGCTCCTATTTTGACTTTAAAAGACTGGGAATTTTCCCAGTTGGTCTTTTGAAAGTGTTCTTGTAAACTATACATATGAAAATACCATTTTTTACCTAGTTTCCCTCCTGGAATTTTTCCTAATCTTACTTCTTGTAGTAAGATTTCTTGGGAACAACCTATATAAAAAGCAGCTTCTTCTAAAGTCAGTAATTCTTGACTTCCTATAGTTAGCATTCTTTGCTCTTTTTCTACTCTATTTTTTTTCTCTTTATCAATTAGTAATAAATCTAAGCCAGCTTTTAGTTTTTTCCAATCTAATCTTAAAAGCATTTGATGATTTCCTTTTTGTTATGACTATAATTAAACCAGTCACCAGTCACCTCCTCACCAGTCATCAGGCGTATGGTTGGGGATTTAAACCCACAACCAACGCAGACTACTAATTGCGAACAATCATCGGTTAACAGTAATCAGTCAAGACAATTTAGTAGGGGACTTAAACCTGGCGGAGAAAACGACACTGGTGAGGAGGTGACTGTTCATTGGTGACTGTTAAAAATTTGTTCCGTTTAAAATAGCCCCAGTAAGATTAATTCCTGTTAATGAGGTTTGAGAAAGTGTAGCATTAGTTAAGTTAGCACATTGTAAATTAGCGTTACTTAAATTACTGCCCTTAAAATTAACTCCACTGAGGTTAGCACCCTTAAAATTAACATTCATGAGATAGGCATTTTTCAACCAGGATAAAGATAAATCTGTATTAGATAAGTTTGTATCTATCAAAATAGCTGTACTCAAATCAACCTTTTGCAAAACTAGGTTACTGAGATTAGCTTTAATCATTTCAAGATCATTAAAGTTTCGTTCTCCTGCTTGATAAGCTTCTAAAAACTGAGCAATAATGTAAGGCTTAGTAGGAGGGAATTCATTTCCGGAATAATATAAATACTCCATAGTTTTCGGTTCGTCAAGCTCTTGCTCGTAATGATATCTATCAAAATGATTTTGAAGGCAAGAAATTCTAAAGTACCATTTCCCTCCTAATTTACCCCCTGGAAGCTCTCCTTTTTCTACTGTCTCTACAATAGTTTGTGGATCACAACTAAGATACACCGCAGCTTCTTCTAAAGTAATAATATCTTTTCTTTTTATGCGACGTAAAGCTCTCCGTTGCTGACTGAATTTTTCAAGGATATTTTCAGGGACAAATAGTGACCAATCAATGTTTTTTATCATCGTGTAAATGATATTGCTCATCGAAAAATCCTCGTTGATTATTTCAACAAGGAAACTTCCGTAAGGAAGAAAAAAGGCGATCACTCTGGGATGAAAAGTTTGTTATGGATGAGTCTGAAACAAGCTGTCAAAAACAGCGTTATTGCCAATAGGCGTTAGTTCTATTAATGGCTACCACTTGCTATACTTGCTATATTGCTATAATAGTGGGTGTAAATCTTGTCAAATTTATGTCTCTAGCAATTGCTCTTGAACCCACACCGATAGAGATTGATGCTCACGGTGTTGTCCGAGTGGCTAAAACTCGTGTCACCCTGGATACGGTGGTAGGTGCTTTCTTAGAAGGATGCACCCCAGAAGAAATAGGGGAGCAGTATCCGACCTTAGAATTATCAGATATTTATCTCGTAATTGGTTACTATCTCAGACATCGAGAGGAAGTTCATAGCTATCTTGCAGAACGTGAAAGTCAAGCTATGATGATTCAGCAAGAGGCTGAAAAACGTTTTAGTCCCATAGGATTACGGGAACGCTTACTAAACAGACGTAGTAAGTCTGTTTAGGTTAGAACAATGACAAAATTTCTCGCAGATGAGAACTTTAATAACCAAATTGTGCGAGGGGTTCTGCGTCAAAATCCAGACATTGATTTGGTGCGAGTTCAAGACGTAAACTTATCAGGGTTTGATGATCCAACAGTGCTAGATTGGGCAGCTAAACAAGAGCGAATTGTGTTGACTCATGATGTGGCAACAATGATAACTTTTGCTTACCAGCGTATCCAAGTGGGATTATCGATGCCAGGATTGTTTGAGGTGAGTCGTCGTGTCCCAGTGGGCTTAGCCATAGAAGAAATCATTTTAATTGCGGAGTGCAGCTTAGAAGGAGAATGGGAAGGGCAAGTAAGATTTCTCCCTCTAAGATAGGCAAAAGTCCTTTTTTACCAAAGAAAAAAGTACGATCCCAGAGCGTACAATGGCATTAACAATAGTTCTCTTTGGCTATGGCCACTACCACCACTACTAAACCCACCTCCAACAAAGACGAAACCTTGAACGGCGTTGTCGAACGAATCACCTACCACGCCCCCGATTCAGGATACACTGTAGCCAAAATACAAGTGAAGGGCTTTAGGGATTTGGTAGCCATCATCGGTAACTTCCCAAACATTCAAGCCGGCATGACTCTATCGGTGCAAGGTTACTGGTATGACCATCCGAAACATGGTCAACAATTCCAAGTTAAAAACTATACTGAGTCTAAACCAGCAACACTCACTGGTATCGAAAAATATTTAGGAAGTGGACTCATTCGTGGAGTCGGACCGGTAACAGCAAAAAGGATAGTAGGCCACTTTCAGCTAGAAACCCTTGAAATCATAGAAAACCAGATTGAGCGTTTGGTCGAAGTTCCTGGCATCGGCAAAAAACGGGTCAAGATGATTCAGGATACCTGGGCTGAGCAAAAACTCATCAAAGATGTGATGATTTTCTTGCAAGGTCATGGTGTCTCAACTACCTACGCTGTGAAGATATTTAAACAATATGGGAATAATGCGATCGCTATTGTGAGCGAAAATCCCTACCAGTTGGCCATAGATGTACATGGCATAGGTTTTGCGACTGCCAATCAGATAGCGATACAGCTTGGCATATCACCTTGGTCAAAGTACCGTTATAAATCTGGGGTATTACATATTCTTTCTCATGCAGCAGAAGATGGTCATTGTTTTCTTCCCTTGCCTGAATTGGTTAATAAGGCGGTTGAGTTGCTAAGTTTTGATGAGTTTGATGCGGACAAGGAGGCTGTCAAACAAATCATCACCGAAATGGTAGAAAGCGAAGAACTCAAAGTCGAAGTAGCCGAAGGGGAAATGTGGCTCTGCTATAAGCCGACTTTCTACTATACAGAAGCCAACTTAGCTAAACTACTACTTAAGCATCTCGAAAAACCTGTAACGGTTGATATTAAGCGTGTCGAGAATTGGCTCTCACGCTACACTCAAAGTAAAGGCATTAAGCTTTCACCCCAACAACTTGAAGCGGTAATTAAGGCAGCTTCATCACGGGTCATGGTTCTTTCAGGGGGTCCGGGGTGTGGGAAAACTTTTACACAACGAACCCTAACCTCTCTTTGGCAGGCTATGGGTAAAAAAATTGGCTTAGCTGCCCCCACTGGTCGGGCTGCACAAAGACTGGGTGAAATGACAGGACTAGAAGCGAAAACTATCCATCGGTTATTAGAGTTTGACCCGAAAAAAATGGGTTTTAAACGGGACAAGGATAACCCATTGCCGTTTGATGCAGTGATTGTTGATGAAGCTTCAATGGTAGATATGTTCCTGGCGCATTCATTAATCAAAGCGATCGCTCCCGATTGTCAGCTTTTACTTGTGGGGGACTGCGATCAGTTGGAATCAGTTGGCCCAGGAAAAGTTCTCAATGATTTACTTGAGTCAGGGAAAATCCCAGTGGTTAAATTGACCCAAGTTTTTCGGCAAGCAGCAACAAGTGCCATTATCACGAATGCCCATAAAATTAATCAGGGGCAGTATCCTAAACTCGAACCTATTTCCCATAAGTCTAAATCTGATTGTTTGTTACATCCTGGGGGATCTAAACCAGAAGATAATGTAGAAGCGATCGCACAATTACTTACCGATTTTATTCCCAAACAGGGTTTTGATCCCAAGAACGATGTACAGGTACTTTGTCCTATGACTAAAGGTTTGGTGGGAACTCGTAATCTTAATCAAGTCTTGCAGCAACTTCTTAATCCCCCATCACCTGAAAAGCCGGAAGTTACCGCTATGGGAAAAACTATAAGAGTTAGCGATCGCATAATACAGCTACGAAATGATTATAACCGACAGGTGTATAACGGGGATTTGGGGGTCGTTAAGGCGATCAATAACATTGAAAAATCTGTCACCATTCAAGTTAATGATCGTGATGTGGAATATGATTTTGCTGATCTTAATGAAGTGGCCTTAGCTTGGAGCATTTCTATCCATAAGTCCCAAGGCTCTGAATATCCTGTGGTAATTATGCCAATCTCGATGTCTCATTACGTCATGCTGTCGAGAAATTTGGTCTATACGGGGTTAACCCGTGCTAAGAAACTGGTCATTATTGTCGGGGAGACAAAAGCAATCTCTATCGCTGTTAAACAAGGTCATCGACGGCAGCGATATACAAGGTTGGTGGAAAGGTTGTCTGAAAATGTTCTTTAAAATTGAGATATGGAACTTAGGGAATAAAAATTAACTCTTTACAATTAGTTTCATATATTGATATATGATTCATATATCGATATATGAACTTCATAAGTCTTTAGGAAACTTAACAGATGCAAGTTAGACTAGCCATAATTAGTAATGCTGGAGGAAGCGGAAAATCTACCTTAGCAGTTCATCTAGCTTATGCAGTAGCACGATATAAATACAAAGTAGCCTTGATGGATTTAGATCCTCAAGGGACTATAACGTTATTTTGTGGATTACCATCGCCAGAACCGAATGAAACTTTAAGTGCTGTTTTAAAAGAAGATTTTAAAGGGAACTGGCCATTAATGTCTTGTTGGAAAGATAAAACTGATTATGTAAGTGTGTGTCAAGGTGGTATGACTTTGACGCAAACAGCCGATGAATTAGTTTTGCACAAGCGAGGGGCATATTTATTAGAAGATTGTTTATTGGATTATCCATTGAGCCATGATTTAGTTATTTTTGATTGTCCTGCTACCCTAGGCCCGTTAGTTTTGATTGCTTTAACCGCTTGTACTCATATATTAGTTCCAGTTCAAGTAGAACCTAAATCAATACAGGGATCGGCCAGATTATTGGAATGGTATTATTTTCATTGTCGATATTTAAGACTTCAACCTTATCCAGAAATTTTAGGTTTTGTTCCCAATCAATACGATAAGAGACGTGCTGCTCATCGGCAAATTTTATTGGCTTTACCGCACCAACTAGAAAGTATGAAAATTCCGATTTTTGATGCTGTAAGAGAAAGTAGCGAATTTGTAAATGCTAGTGGGGTGGGGTTTCCACTCCAGATTTATCGGCCAGCCCATCCTGCTAATAGGGATTTTACACCTATTGTTTCCAACTTGGTTAACTTAATTAAAAAAGAGAATTAAAATTATGACTGGTCAAAAATTTGAAGTTGATAATTGGTTTAGTGGAGCTAAACAATCTCAACAACTTGAGTTAACTCAAGAAGAATTAAGTGAAGCGGTAGCAGAGATTCAGAGATTAACTGAAGAAATAGAAAAATTAAGAGATAGCCAAACTCATTCAGAAACTCTTGAAAAATCAATTGTTCATTTAAGAACCGAACTAGAGAAAGAATCAGGAAAGACATTAATTCCGATTGAATTAATTAAACCAAATCCTGAACAACCTAGAAAAACAATCTTACCTGAAAGTATTGAAGCAATGGCGATTTCTTTGGCGAAAGAAGGGCAATTGAGTCCCATTATTTTAATGGAAACAGCAGGGAATGATTATTTAATATTTGATGGAGAAAGAAGATGGCGTGGGGGGAAAAAAAATAATTGGCAATATCTTGAGTCTGTTATCATTAAAAAACCTCAAGATTTACACCGCAAGGCTTTATTAACAAGTTTACATAGAGAAGACTTGAATTCGTTAGATAAAGCCGAAGCAATTATTTTAGAAATCGTTTCTAAAACCTCTATTCAAGAACAAGACATCCCTCGAATTCTATCCAGAACTATTCGGAGATTTAATAAAAAGAAAGAAATAACTCTAATCACAGAACTATTATCATCTGATTACCATGATTGTGAGATACGTTTAGCTAAATTAGAGCTTAAAGCCGAAGAAAAAGCAATTTTATTAGTTCTTCTAGATTTGCAACTCAATCCAGCTTCAATTGATGCCAATATTTTCCCTATGTTGAGTTTATGGAAGGATCTTAAACAAGCAATACGAGAAAAGGGTCTTAATGGTAGCCAAGCAATGGCTTTACAAACCTTAAACCCTAAAAACTTAGGTTTATCACCCCAAGAATCTAACAAAATTAGAAAACAAGTAACTCAACAAGTTGTTAGAGACAATCTTTCAGCTAGTCAAACTCGTAAATTAGTTAAAGAAATTCGAGATAAATATCAACAAGTTCCTAACTCTAATCGAACTATTAAAACTGTTGTTTCTCAAATTCAAAAACTAACCCCCGAAACTTTAACGACAACAGAGTCTGAACAACTAAAACAGTTGAAATCATTATTAGAATCGAAACTCTCAGAAATTGAAGCAATCTTACTACCTTTGTAGTGAAATTTCACTGAGATTTGGCTAAAAAAAAGAATCCCCGTATGGGGACTCTTTTTTTATTTAGAATGGGATGGCTCCTTTTTCCTCCTCAGTTTCAGCGTCAGACTCATTATGGTTATCTTCTACAGAAGAGACTTGAGCTTCTAAAGTTTGAACTACTGGGTTGTTAGCTGTAAGCTGTGGTAAACGTTCTCTTAAGGCATTAGTTACTTTAAACTTACCTTCAACGTATTCATCAATTTCAGTGATGGTTAAGGTTAAAGGTTTATCAGCTTTCATCTGATAACCTGAACGTAATAATAACTCACTGTTACCTCTTGCCCATACGACTCGTCCGTCACCAAGATGGAGTTTGAAAGCTTCACCATACTGTGTGTT
>JAAUYD010146688.1_pt1 | contig 11652 bp, 11 predicted proteins | sample 7278101 | NCBI WGS metagenome assembly JAAUYD01 (sample SAMN14350128, study PRJNA611818) | marine sediment metagenome | isolation source: surface marine sediment (0.6m) | place: French Polynesia: Moorea | collected 2018-08 | reverse complement strand
ATGGGCGCAGTACAACCTTCCAGGTAGGACACATAACTACCTTCCTCGGCAATAATCAAGGTACGCTCAAACTGTCCCGTATCCCCAGAGTTAATCCGGAAGTAAGTAGAAAGTTCCATTGGGCACTTCACACCCTTGGGAATATACACAAAAGAGCCATCGCTAAATACCGCACTATTGAGAGCCGTAAAATAGTTATCCGCAACGGGAACCACACTTCCCAAATATTGTTTTACCAACTCTGGATATTCCTGGACAGCTTCAGAAATGGAGCAAAATATCACCCCATCTTCCGCCAACTTTTCCTTAAAGGTTGTAGCCACAGAAACACTATCAAAAATGGCATCCACAGCCACATTGGATAACCGCTTCTGCTCCGATAGGGGAATACCCAACTTCTCAAAAGTTTCCAACAAAGTGGGATCTACTTCATCCAAGCTTTTCTTCTTTTCCGTTTGCTTGGGGGCAGAATAGTAAATAATATCCTGATAATCAATCTTCGGGTAGTTGACATCCGCCCAATTGGGTTCCGTCATTTTTTGCCATTTACGATAAGCCTTGAGGCGAAACTCCAACATGAACTCCGGCTCATTCTTCTTCGCAGAAATGAGCCTGATTACATCTTCATTGAGTCCACGGGGTATGGTATCGGCTTCTATATCGGTGACAAAGCCATACTTGTAGGGTTGGTTGACTAAGGTTGTAACGCTGGCACTCATTGGCTGTTTCTGGTGGTGTTCTTTTACAGAAAATTTCTCTTTAAGGATGGGAGATGGGCTTTTACATAGAGCCAATTCCCAAATGGGATAGCCGAGCTGCTGCGCGGCTGTTAATATAGATATAATTACTAAAACAACTTACTTGTTGTTTAAGCTGTTTTCATTGTACGCTAGATTAACAACAATAATGTTGTAAAAGTTAAATTTTCAAAATATTTTTTTTGGGACGATGATGGCGATTACCCAACAGTCCTCCACCAAGCAGGATATATTAGAATACCTCCTCAAACACTCCCAGGGCAAGGCTGGGGAACTGGCTACAGCCCTAGATGTCACTCCCCAAGCGATTCGTCGCCATTTGAAGGATTTGGAGACAGAGGGGCTTGTGGCATACTCATCTGCGGTACAAGGGGGGATGGGGAGGCCCCAACATATTTATGAATTGAGTAGTAAAGGTAAACAAAGGCTGCGCCCAGAAGTTGCAGATGGTTACGGTGATTTCGCCGTTTCTTTGTTGGATACCATAGCAGAAACAGTAGGGCACGACCAAGTAAGTTCTATTCTCAAAAAACAGTGGGAACGCAAAGCCGAAGAATATCGAGAAAGATTGGGTGATGATTGTCTGCAAGATAGGGTAGCCACCTTAGTTAAATTGAGGAGAGCTGAGGGCTACATGGCGGAGTTTCACCCTGTAGATTCTAGTGAAACAGAAATCCGCGATGGCTTTTTGTTAATAGAACACAATTGTGCCATTTCCAATGTGGCTGAGTCCTTTCCCAGTGTATGCGGACATGAGTTAGAAATGTTTGCCGCAGTATTACCAGATTGTACCGTGGAGCGCACCCAATGGATTATTCATGGCGAACATCGTTGTGGTTATTTAGTCCAAGCCAGGGAAGGAGTTCGGAGTTGTTAGTTGTTAGTTGATGGTTGACAGTTGAAAGTTAAGAATTAATTGTTGGGTTATCAACTATCCGTGCCATCAGCATCATCCATTTAATCAGTGTTCACCAGTTAAGAGTTAAGAGTTAAGAAGCAGTAGAATCTCAGTGTAATTAGCGCAATCCGTATAATCAGTGTTATGAACACACCCCAATCACCATCAGATCAGTTTTTAACCTTAGAAGAATCGGCAAAAGTCGATGCAGCCTTGCTTTCATCCCCCGAAAAATTTTTAACTCGGCTGACAATTTCATCACTCAAACTGTTGAAACATATTGCTGGTGAGTATGGGGTAACAGTGGAAGATTTAACCTCCCAGCAAGTAATCGCTTGGTTTGAGAAAGATAGTAAAATTAAGCGGGAGCAAGGAATTGCAGCTGCATATCTAAAATGGTGACTGATATAGCATTACGAAATTAGGGCGCGGACATTTTTACATCCAAAAAACCCTTTGATAGCCTGTTGTACCCTGTCCCCTGTTCCCTATTACCTAGCACGTAGTGCTATATATTGCCATGAAATATTTACTCCCATTGCTGGTATTAATTATTTCTCTTCTCCCCAGCTTACCAGCACAAGCATCAATGCCCATATGTCGTCACTACAGCAATCACCAAATTTGCATCCTGAGTCTTAAACGTAGTGCTAAAAATTACTGGGAATATAGAGCAGTTGTCAGGGTAGATGGAATAACTAGACCTATAGAAGTATATAATTGTCGCGATCGCATTCACATCCAAAATGATGGGAAAATCTTACCATTCAAGGATAATAGTCCTGGTTTACTTATATGTAGCTTTTTCCATAATTGAAGTTAAACTTAATCCATAACTCATTCCTGAAAAACAACGTAATTCGCCTTACCTTTTCCCTTAGCACGATACATAGCAATATCAGCATCCCTGAGAAACAATCCAGGCTCTTCGTAACCGTGGTGACTTAAACTAATACCAATGCTGGCTGTGGTGAATATTTGCTTGCCATTTACATCCACAGAAGACTTTAAGGTTTCATGGATACGCTGGGCTACTTGAGTCGCAACTGTAATATCGACAATATCCTCCAGTAAAATAGCAAATTCATCACCACCGAATCTAGCTATAGTGTCCCCACTACGTAAACATGATTCTAAACACCTAGCAATCGCTGCTAAAAAACTATCACCTACACTGTGTCCAAAGTGATCGTTAATTTCTTTAAAACCATCTAAATCTAAAAATAAAACGGCGAATTTGTAACCTTTTTGCCGTTTACTTCTTTCAAAAGCTTGTTGCAGACGATCCTGAAATAAAACGCGATTTGGTAGTAAAGTTAAAGAATCATAAAAAGCATTATAAACTAACTGAGCTTCAACCTCTTTGCGATCGCTAATATCTTGGAAAACTATAACCGTACCCGTAATCTTATCATTGCGATCGCGAATTGGTGCAATACTATCTCCAATGGGTATTTGTTTACCATCTTTGGCAGTCAGTATGCAGTTATCAGGTAACTTTATCACCTCACCTGTTACCATTGCCTGCTGGACTAAATTCTCTATTTTTTCCCCTGTATGGGAGTCTCTAATACTCAGTACCTGTCCTATATTTTGACCTAACATTTCCCATTGCTGCCATCCAGTCAATAATTCAGCAGCAGGATTCATAACTTCAATACAACCATGATTATCTGTGACTACAACTGCACAAGCCATGCAATTAATCACCGTTAACCATTTTTGTGGTGACTGCAATCTGTTTTCAATTTTATGTTTATAGAGAGCTTCTTCGATGGCAGCATATAATTCCCTTTGATTATAGTGTTTGGAAATACAATTCCCATGGTGCTGATAATACTTGGTGTCTAATCTGTTAACTTGACAATCATCTACTAAATATAATACAGGAATGTTAAATTTTTGCTGTATTATATCTCCAACTTGCAAATTATTAATTTTTCCAGGTAAATAGAGATTGATTAATACTAAATTAGGGGTTAATTCAGATATCCTGCTAATTATATTTTCCCCAAAATTCGTAATATCTGATACTGCATAGCCTAATTTTTGTAATCTTTTTTTTATATCTATATTATTGATGATATGGGAATCCTCAATTAACTTTTCACACTCTCCCTTAAATCTCAACGATAAATCAGTAGTTTCGCTTATTTTGCAAGCAGGGGAGTGAATAACTACATCCTCGATAACTAAAATTTTGGGGGAAGTCATTTGAGAATCACCTATAGAGGAAGATTGAGATATTACAGTTAATCGCTAATTAATTTCTCTATTAATATTTACACAATCATAAATATTCTAACCAAATGATTATTTATTTTATCAATTAAGAAAAGCTTATTTACATAAAGTTAATATCGTCTCATTATCGAATTGTTTAATTCTATCTATGTATCAGTATTCTCAACATTCATACTACAAATTTGGCTTTTAAAAAGATACATTATAGATTTATTACTTGGTATCAATGTTGCTTTTTCATCTGTAAAATATTATAATTACTATTGATTTATTATGTGATTTTTAACACCATAATCACTTGAATAATAATAATTAATAAAATCACTTCATAGTAACCTTAGGAAAGCAATTTCCCAGTCTGATTTATTTTAAGGAGTGTGTAAGTCATAACTATATAATTTGTATTTTTTTGCACTCTGAATTCTCCTATGAAGAATTACAGGTTTTGCATTTAATAAGTAAATATGATTATTTTTTATACATAAACTTTATCTTGACTACAAAAATTGTATTATTATTATTTGTGAAGAATGGTAAATCAGGTAACAATTTGACAAATTAACAAAACTTATCCATACACAGTTTAAAATCAAGTTTCCTGGTTGATTGTAATTGTTCGCATCAAGGATTTTTGTATAACCTGGGTTTATTTACATAAATCCTGAATAAAAACAATAGTTTTAATTCTAAAATCACCCATAGGCAAAATTCCTTTGGGCATATTTAACACTTTACCCAAAGGAATGTTACTAAGACAATCAATCTTTAGTTATAAATACTGACTAATACATCTGCGCCCTTTCCTTTGTATCAGCTTTTTGAACTAGTTTAAGAAAACTCGAAGAAATAAAAGATCCCACAAGAACTTTGTCACAGTTAACCATTGAGTGCTATTGGTAGATTTAGTATTTCTACCTATCTCATGACTGTGAGATACATTTTTATTGATCAGTTTCCTCATAATTAGAAATTTACGTCATATTATCGTATTAGACTAATTTGAGAATTAAGACTGACTTCTAGTTACATCAATGCTGATTTTCCCACCAAAATCTGGAATTGGTGCAGCTGGTTTACTTAAAAGAACTTGTACTTTAGTAATGCGATCGCTCTGTTTCAAGATAGAATCAGCCAGGGTATCCACTAAGCGTTCTATTAACAAAAATTTGGATGTTTCTACCAAATCTTTAACTAAAGTAATAATACTACGGTAGTCTACAGTTTTTTCAATATCATCGGTTTGCGCGGCTGCGGATATGTCCAACCATAATTTGACATCTATCTCAAACCTTTGTCCCAACACCTGTTCTTCTGGTAAATAACCAGTATAACCATAGGTGCGGATTCCTGTTACATGAATGCAGTCCATATCTTCAATTCTGATTGTGAAAGGGAATTTTGCCTATAAAATTGTAAATCAGCCAACAGTTATAGCAAAAGACACAGGGAACAGCATGATGTCATGGCAACCGCTTATAAAAATATAAATCAACTTTGGGCCGCGATCGCTACACAAACTTTAAAATATCTGGGATTAAAAACGGTAGTGATTTCTCCTGGTTCCCGTTCTACTCCTCTAGTTGTCGCCTTTGCCCAAGAATCGCCGGATATTGAGGTCATTTCTATCCTTGATGAGCGTTCTGCGGCTTTTTTCGCTTTGGGAAGGGCAAAAGCAACGGGATTACCCACAGTTTTAGTATGCACATCTGGCACAGCAGGGGCTAATTTTTACCCAGCAGTCATTGAAGCGAAAGAAAGTCGCGTACCACTGTTATTATTAACCGCCGATAGGCCCCCTGAACTACGGGATTGCCATTCTGGACAAACTATAGATCAATTGAAATTGTATGGCAACTATCCCAACTGGCAAGCCCAGCTAGCCGTGCCCACAGCAGACATGGAAATGCTAGGTTATCTCCGACAAACCATAACCTATGGCTGGGAGCGATGCCTTGCCCCCATTCCTGGAGTCGTGCATTTAAATGTTCCCTTTCGAGATCCCCTTGCACCCATTCCCCACCAGGATAAACAGCAATGCCAATCCTTAGAATTATTGCAGTCCCAGTGGCAACCAGAGGAATTTTTTGCTGCCATCACCAATACAACCCAATTAAGCATTATTAATCCCCCATTGCCAATTTTAGCAGCATGGCAGGAATGCGATCGCGGTATAATCATTGCTGGGGTAGCTCAACCCCAGGAACCCCAAGCATATTGTCGTGCGATCGCGCAATTAGCCCAAAGTTTGCAATTCCCCATCTTAGCAGAAGGATTATCCCCACTCAGGAATCATGCTAATATAAATCCCTATATAATTTCCACCTATGATTTGATTCTGCGTAATTCCCAGTTAGCAGAGCAATTAACACCACAAATTGTCATTCAAATTGGGGACATGCCCACCAGTAAACAATTACGTCAATGGTTGAGTCGGATATCCCCTAGACGTTGGGTAATTGATTCTACCTACCAAAACCTAGATCCCCTCCACGGGAGAACCATTCATTTACGCCAAGAAATGGGGGAGTGGAGGAGTGAAAGAGTGAAAGAGGGAAGGAGGGAAAGAAACTTTCTGCAAATGTGGTTATCAGCAGAAACACAAGTTAGAGATAGGGTGGAAAAAAGTTTGCTGGAAATAGGAGAAATATCAGAAGTAAAATTACCTTGGTTCCTTTCCCAGAGTTTACCACCAGCAACACCAATCTTCATTGCCAATAGCATGGCGGTGCGAGATGTAGAATTTTTCTGGAAACCCAATAATTCCCAGGTAATTCCCTTTTTTAATCGGGGTGCTAATGGTATTGATGGTACATTATCCACCGCCTTGGGAATTGCCCATGGTCAACAAAGTTGTGTAATGTTAACAGGGGACTTAGCTTTACTGCACGATACCAATGGCTTTTTAATTCGCAATAAGTTTGTTGGTCATTTAACCATTATTCTGATTAATAACAATGGTGGTGGTATCTTTGAAATGTTACCCATCGCCGAATTTAATCCACCCTTTGCAGAATTTTTTGCCACTCCCCAAGATATTAATTTTGCCCAGTTATGTGCTACCTATGGGGTAGAACATGAATTGATCACTTCTTGGAAGCAATTAAGAAACAAATTAAGCATCCTACCTACCCAAGGAATCAGAGTATTAGAATTGCAGACAAATCGTCAGATAAATGCCAGGTGGCGTAAGGAAAACTTAGGTAAATTTGCCGCAAATATTCAGTTTAATAATTCAGATAAATCTAGGAATTAAATTTATTGAAATCGCTGATAAATCTTTGATAATCTTCATAAATAGAATAATTATTAAAAGTTGAATTAATATCTTTTTGTTGGTCAAGTTTATCAGCAGATACAGAGATTTGATAATTACCTTTTATATAACTTATGCCTCGATATTTAAGAGCATGGGCAGAGTGCAAATATATCCTTAATGGCCGTTGGATATGATAGATAAAACCACGAAATTTAGCAGTTATTTCCGACTTAACAGATGTCATGGTATGCACATTAGATTCGTAAGGGATACCGCGATATTGAAGTTTCATATTTGTACTTCCTAGAAATCAATTTGGTTTTGGAATTAGTTGTAGCTTCATACATTTATTCGGCTGTAACTGTTCCTGTTACGCAAAAAAAGAAAACTTGTAAAAAATCTTTACAATGAAACTTATACACACTGGCATATTTTTTGATGTAGGGTGTGTGACGCTGTGAAAGTGTTTGAACCTAGTAATCACAACTTGTAGCGAGTGACACCCAGCTTTAGCCCTGATACTTATTGGGTAAACTTTTGCACAACGAACATAAAGGATTTGATTAACACTCAAAAACTGACAGATGTATTATCAGTTGCATTGATTATACTTATAATTACTATGATTGCAGAGATGCTCCTCAGGCGTAAAATCTATCTATGAAAAGCTCTATAATTTGTATTGTAACCAAGTGAATCATCTGGTTGAGTAATGGATATCAATTTACTATATTTCCTTTCAGTTAAGGCTTTTGTGGCTTTTGGCATTCCCAAAAAACTATGTTAAAACTGAAATCTAATCTAGAGTTAGATTGAAGACAACCGACCTTTCAATGAGCTATTTTTCCCATCTGTTCATTGAAAGTGTGTGGAAAGCAGAATCATAAATTGGCATAAAATATACCCCTTACCTCGCCCGTGTAAGGGGTATTTTTTTGTATTTAGGCGGTGAATTATTTTACGGTACTATAGCAATCCTATTTGATTTGTCAAAACCCAGAGGTTAGATCCCCGACTTTTTTGAAAAAGTCGGGGATCTAATTTTTCACGTTGGCATAGCCTGCCCGCAAGGCTTATGATTTAGGATTGCTATTTTGATGTTACAAACTCAAACACCAGGAGCGATCGCTTTTGATCGTAATATTATAGAACTAGCATTAAAATCCCCTCCTTCAAATAAAATCGAGAGGGGGAATTCTTTGTTGAAAAATTGTAGTCTATTTTAAGCTTCCCCTGCCTGAAGGCGAGGGGACTTCTGAAGAGTCCACAATCGAACTTTCTTAGGCTGACGTGTTCTTAATCCCAGATTGACATATCTCCTCGTCCTAAAGTCCGAGGATTCCTTGACGCTTCCTTGGGTTGTGCTACCGAGGTAGTCTTACCATCCCTCTACGTCCGTTTAAAGTCTCCCAATGCCCTGTGGCGACTATTTTCCAATTATACCAGAAAGCCGTCCTGGAAGGACGGGGCTTGTATTCCATTATTTTCGGTCAAAGTGATTGGGTTGGATATGTAGACTGTTAACTACTGAATAATCACCTCTCGTACTAGTTAGTTTTATTCTGGATTCGTATCGTTGTAAGGATTGCGGATGCGTTCAGCTTCAGGACATTCTTCGGTTAAGAGCGGTTCTACATTACCCCTTGGTACTGAAGCCAACTTTTGAGTGACAGCACCTATACTTTCGAGTCTAACCATTTCTTCCCAAGAGCAGATTTCGTCTTCTTCCTCGGTTTCATAGCGTAAGGTGACTAAATCCCCTTCGATGTCTATGATGCGGGCGCGTTCTATCCAGCGTTGCTGGTCCCGCAAGAAAACACATACATCCCGCCCATCACAACACAGTTGATAAATCTTGCGGTGTAGCATCTACTACTTCTGCCTTTTCTAACGTTAAATCGGTCAACATTTGGATATACTCCCAGTATATGGCACTTTTGGGAAGTTCTGCACGTCAAACTTTCCAAGGGCTGGGATTTACTCCAAACTTAAAACTACTTCTTGCCATGTTAGTGAGAATCATGAATGTTGAATTTTTAGGGACATTCTCAAAGAACATCCTTAGGGCGCTCGTACCAGCGCAATTCAATTTCATCTCACACCTTGATTTCAAAAAATATATTTTTGATAGAAGTCACATTATTCATAAATGTTAGTCTTGAGCGATACAATCGCTGCGGGTGAATCATCTTCACCATTATGTAACAATAAATACTTTGACACAAGAGATAATTGCGATTGATTGACTTGCTTAATAGTATTTTTGAACATGGCTGAGGAATATGGGGACTTAGCTTTAAGTTTAACCCCTATCTATGTATATGATCTTAACTCATTCTCTTTGGTTTTATACTTTTTATCTTTCAGGTATCTCTTGTCAAAAGGCTAAACCTTTCTTAAACCCCAGCAAACACCATACTCAGTTGTTCACATTCGTCAAATTAACCATGCTGGCATGGTGCTGGCAATTTCATGGGCAAATTCGAGGATGCTTCCCGTTTAATTTTACCTGTTTGCACTGCTTCCCATAAATCTGTAAGCATTGCTATATCTTCCGATTGGCAAATTTTGTTCTCTAGCACCTGATGAATAAGACCTTCGGATGCAACACTTAGATATCCAGTTTGAAAAGCTGAGTCAACCAGAGTACGAATCATTTTGATGGGGAAATAGTAATGCTAAGTTATTTATAGTCTGGAGCCTTTTAAGGATTTTTTGGTTGATCTAGAATCCCAACTGATAGTGATTATCATTACGCATTCATTGTGAGACAAATCACTATTTTAGTACTTATAAACCTTTTTTATCATTAACAACACTTGATTTAGTAGTAAAAAAGTATACTCATATTTATTGAGTTAGTTTGTTGGAGATATATTAGATACAATTAGGGATAAAACTGACGAAAATCCTCGTCTTTCTGGCTTAACTTTACCCAGTCAACTGGGAGAGCTTGCAACTTTTCCACTAGGCGATCGCAAGCTGGGCGTTCGGTGGCATAATGCCCTGCATCGACGATAATTAAACCCTCATCCCGGCTTGATTGGAATTGATGGAATTTACAGTCAGAAGTTAGATACAATTGAGCCCCTGTTTTCACCACAGCTTGAATGTAACCTGCTCCCGAACCTCCTAAAACAGCGACTCTGGAAATTTGCTGTTGTAAATTTACGGTGGGGGAAACAAGCAGCTGGTCAGGATTCAGGCTGGTGTGGATAGTTGTGAGCAATTCTTGTAAACTCAAGGGAGTTGGTAAGTCTCCTACCCTGCCATATCCTAAACCTGATTGGGTGGGTACTATGGGTGTACTTGCTTGCAGTGATAAAATTTGCCCTAGTACATCAGCAGTGCCATCTTCTACTTGATCGAAGTTAGTATGTGCCGTATAAATACCGATATTATGGGTAAAAGCTAGCCTGGCCATTTCTGCGATCGCATCCCCAGTACATAGGGACTTGGGGGGATAAAAAATCAAGGGGTGGTGGGCAAAGATTAGATTTACGAGTATACCAGATTCCCGCAGGGCGATCGCTTCTTCCATGACGGCTAGGGTAGGTGTCAGGCATACTAGTACCCTTGCTGGGGATTGTAAAACCCCTGGTTCGATTTGCCAGCCACAGTTATCCCAGCTTTCTTGCCAAGCGGGATTTGCCCATGATTCAAACCAGGTAATTAGATCGATAATTTTCATTAGTTATTTATCTACTTCCCCTCCAGATAACCATTTTAAATTGGTTTTTACAATAGCGATCGCAGAAAAATCCGGTTCTTTCGGTGCTTTTATGGTGAATTTCAATTACGCAGTTTCTTAAACTGGCACTTTTCTATAATTATCCATAGAATTAACCGAAGAACCAAACAGGACTTCCTTTGCTCCTCTCACCCAACAATTTGCCAATTTAGGTCATTGACTATTGTGTCGATGAATACACCTTGTTGTAAATTGGCACCATTCATGTACCAAATGGCGTTTTCCCCAGTGGCGTAGTTGCGCCAAACTAGGTCAATTTTGTCATCGTTATTAAAGTCTCCAGTACCTCCAATCTGCCAATTAATATCTGCTAAAGGAGTATCAATAAATACACCCTGTTGTACATTGGCACCATCCATATACCAAATGGCGTTTTCCCCAGTGGCGTAGTTGCGCCAAACTATGTCAGTTTTGTCATCATTATTAAAGTCTCCGGTAGCTTCTATATCCCAATTGGAATCTGGTAAAGAAGTATTTATGAAAACTCCTTGTTCTAGGTGAGCGCCATCCATATACCAAATAGCATTCTCTCCCGTTGTCTCATTACGCCAAACTAGGTCAGTTTTTTCGTCATTATTAAAGTCTCCAGTAGCTTCTATCTTCCAGTTGGGGTCTGGCAAATGAGTATCAATTAAAACCCCTTCGTCCAAGTTGGAGCCATTCATGAGCCAAACAGCATTCTCTCCTGTTTGTTGATTGCGCCAAAATATAAAATCATCAGTGTCTACATTCAAGCGTTCAACTT
>JAAUYD010027179.1_pt1 | contig 11652 bp, 10 predicted proteins | sample 7278101 | NCBI WGS metagenome assembly JAAUYD01 (sample SAMN14350128, study PRJNA611818) | marine sediment metagenome | isolation source: surface marine sediment (0.6m) | place: French Polynesia: Moorea | collected 2018-08 | reverse complement strand
GACAGTCCTTGTAGAATAGTAGATAAGTCTTGCTCAAGAAAAGTTTGAGCAGAATTACAATTTTTCATGCGTTTTGTCCTCTTCTAAAGAGGCTGAATAGCAAAAGCGATCAGTTAGAGGTCTCAATTCTTTGTGGTCGCTTTTTGCTGTTTACTCTTTTATTATAGTCTATAGGCGCTATGGACTCAAGTATTTTTATTGAGTTATTTAATCAATTTTTGGAGAAATTATTTTCGATAAGATTTTTGATGAATTCTTGTACTGTGAGAGAATGATTTTGACAATAATTTTCTAATTGACTAATCAATTCTCTATCTTCTTCTTTGTGAAGTCTTACAGTTAGTCTTTTATAATTATTTTCCTGTTTTTTAGCTGCCTTGGCTAAAACTTCGGGGTGGTTTCTGCTCCACTTTCTTTTGCTTTCTCTTCGTTTTTCCTCTGCTAAACTCATTTAGTCAAATTTTAGTCAAATTTACGCTCCAATTCAATTTTAGTCTATAGACTCTATAATCATCTGATACAACAATAAAGTCACAAGCAATGACCAAACTTTAAACTAAACTGCTTAATTTAATTTGTTTTGTAGAAGTGCGCGCCGCTACGCGGATCCCAAAGGGATCGCCACATCGATCCGTATAGCGGATTTTTACGCACATTAATTTGTATGGTTGCCTTGAGAAAATCTTTTTTTGCCTACTGCCCAAGTGTTTTTGCGCTCGATCCTCAATCCGCGTAGCGGCGCGTATGGAAGCAACAATTAAGAGTTTCGACATCTAGCTAGACAATCGTAGCTTTCCTGTAGTATTATTGACGATAAGCAGTACTCCACATAGCTCGAAAAGCTATTTGGTCGCGTTGTGCTTTGTTTGGTATTATTTGCTTGTATGAATAGCGCTATCTCCAAGAAAATTAGCTTTTTCTCTAGTATTTTCAAGATTCCGAAAACAAAAGATTTTTGATGGTACAAAGCCAAAATAGCACTCAGCGAAGTCCCAAGTCCAAAAAGAAAACACAGACGATCTTACAAGCGGCTAAGGAAGAATTTCTTTCTCATGGTTATGCTGCTACCAGTATGGATCGAATTGCCAAAAGAGCAGGAATTTCTAAAGCTACTATCTACAATCACTTTCAAGATAAACAAGATTTACTCAAATCCCTCGTCAAGGAATTAGCACAAGGAAAACATCAGAAGATATTTCATCCTCATTTTTCAGCAGCGAAGCAAAAAGAACCGAAAATTTTCTTGCAGCAATTAGGCAAGAAAAGTTTCCCCAGTAGCTTGCTGAGCAGCTTGAACGAGTTGAGCATTACGCACAAGACGAATAGCTGTGCGAATGTCAGGATAGAGAACGCGATCTTGCTTGAGTTGATGAATACCAGCTTGGCGAAGAGCTTGGTAGGCGGCATAAGTCCCTTGACCTAGTTTCAGATTTTGATTCCCCCTCTTGTTTAATTGCAAATCAATTGCCTGTGCCGCGCAGATTAGCTCAATGGCTACAATCTTTTCCACATTGTCAATGATGGCACGGGCGTGGCGAGCCCCATTTAAACTCATGCTCACGTGGTCTTCTCGATTAGCGGAACTGTTAATTGAGTCCACACTGTCAGGATGAGCTAAGACTTTGCAATCAGACACTAGTGCGGCGGCTGTATATTGAGCAATCATCAAACCGCTATTAAGACCAGCGGTTACTTCATCTTCGGCCACCAGAAAACTACTTAGCCCATGTTTTTCGGTAACACTTGTGTAGTAATCGGTCATCTGAAAAATACGCCGCTCGGAAATACTCCCCAATTCTGTCATCCCAATCCCCAAGAAATCCATAGTCATGGCAATCGGCTCCCCATGAAAGTTTCCCCCAGAGACGGTTTTGTAGTTGCGTTTGAGGTCAAGGAAAAGCAGCGGGTTGTCGGTCACGGCATTGATTTCTGTTTCAATGAGGCGGGTAACAAAGTCTAGTGTCTCCCGGATTGTGCCTAGCACTTGTGGCCCACAGCGTACTGAGTAAGGGTCTTGGGGCGGAATCCGTTCTGGGTCGGTGTCGTGACAGCCAACTGCCAGCAGTTGGCTGCCAGAAGTGTAGCGAAGTACTTGGGCGGCAACTGCTTTGGCCCCAGAGTGTCCCCGAACCTCGTGGATTTCGGGGAAGAAGGAGTCGCGAAAACCGCGAATTCCCTCTAATGTCATTGCCAGGGCTAGTTCCGCGTTAGCTAACAAATTTTGTGCGTCACCAACGGCCAGGGCCGCAATGGCGGCAGAAAAAGATGTACCGTTGCTGAGGGCTAATCCTTCTTTCGCTTGCAGTTCGATTTGACCGCCTAGACTCGCCAATCCTTCCCCGCCGCTGACCTTTTGCCATACCGTTTGCTCTTGTGTCAGGTAGTTTTCGCTAATGTGATAGTAGCCCCCCTCAATGGTGTTACAGGGCACAAATACTTCGCCATCAGTAGGATCTAGGTGTAAGTCTGTATCTTTTGGACCCGGCTTAGGTACTTGGGAAATGGCCAGAGCCAGATGAGAAAGAGGAGCCAGGTCGCCGCTGGCACCTAGGGAACCTTGAGAGGGTATAGCTGGGTAGACCCGGCGATTGAGCATCTCAATCAGTTTTTCCACCAGCAGGGGACGCACGCCAGAATATTCGTGGGCTAAAGATTGGGCGCGGATGAGCATAGCGGCACGGACGATTTCTTCGTGAAAATAGTCGCCAACGCCAGCCGAATGACTAGCGACGAGGTTACGGGAGAGGACTTTGGTCAGGTAGGCACTTTTGAGGGTGGATTTGCCAGCTTGTGCCCCGAAACCTGTATTGATTCCATAGTAAGGACGGGTTTTTGAGCCTTCGATTTCAAGGGTCTTCACCAGATCTGCTACCCAATTGGCGCTACATTCTATTTTGGTCTTCACCTCAAGTTCGAGGGGCGCAACTGGCTGGTAAGTGCGGGCAACATTAATCACATCTTGGATGGTTAGACACTGGCTGGCGAGCTTGACAGACTCCTGGTTGTGAGCGGCCGTTGGGGATTGCGCTTGGGTGGCTGGATGCAATTTCACTCTTGAGGTACTGCCTTGTTGATCAGGAGAGGACAGCTTGCTTTTGCTCTTGTGCGCGTTGGGTGCAATCATGACCGCTGACGGGATTTTTCCCAAAACTCTTTCTTCTTCAATAATATTTCAATCCTCTTAAGTAGTCAGACATAAATAAATTCTTTATTTCAATTAAACTTGTTTGCGATCTGCTCGCCAGCAGCGCGAAGCTCCCGCGACTACTTTGATGATGCGAGTGTCGCGCCGCGAAGCAAATCGTGCTCGACTATGGCCATCCCCACCTTTTGGACCACTTTGACTAACCACTTCCATAACTTTTCCTGGTTTTTCTGTATCAAAACGATCTGGCGAGCCCGATCCGCTATTCGGTGCGCATCTTCCATTTTCTCGATCTTATTTTTGAGTTTTGTTAGTGGAGGTATTTTGAGATCGTCACCCTTATTACCACTCTGTGTCAAAATACCTCCACTAACTAATTCCGACTCAAGTAATGCCAACAGTTTTTGGTAGATTTTCTCTAATTTCTGTAGTTGGTTTCGGCGGTCGCGCCGCTACGCGGATCCGGCTTGCCGGATCGCTGCGGTGAATCTCTTATATAACTTGCTTCCCTGCTTGCCGAGGTATCTTTCTATTTGACCCTGAATTTTCCCTGTTTTTGACTTCCGACTACAAGCTTTCATTAAACGATAGTACTCGTATCGCTTGCCGTTCTTGGGGACGTAAAACTTCTGTATCCAGGTATTTGGCGCTGCTATTTCCCCTGAATTCTTTATCTGCTGAATTCTTTGGGAGATGAAACTTAATCTTTGTTCTATATTGCTCATTAGCGCACCTGCACTCGGCTTTGGCGATCGTTTGTTAGGATGTTTATATTTTAAACCTTAACTAAATTACAGTCAAGCTTAAACTTCTTACGACGACATTTTCATCTCGAGAGCCTGAGTTTTAAACTACACGTCTTAGTTTAAATTAATAGGTCTCAACCTCTTAACCAACTTCAAGAACTTTTCCTATATTTAAAAAATCTAAGTAGACTTTTCAGTCTAGCAACGACCGACAATTTTTTTATTTCAAAAAAGTTTTGCTTTTAGGTTGAGAGAAGTTGAGAGGTGGCGAGAAGCTAAGTATACCAAGCTTTTCCCCTTGACCATCTACTCTCAACCGAGGGTACAGGTTGAGAGTAGATCTAAACAAAACTGAACTTTTTAGTTTTATTGAGAAAAGATTCAACTACACTAGAAAAATACCTATTTAACAGTCATCAGTTATCAGTAATCAGTTATCAATTAAACCAATATTTTCTTCAATTTGATAACTGTTAACTGATTACTGCTAACTGATTTCGTCCCCTACCTAATTAGGTAGAATGTCTCACTCGTGGTTTAAATCCATGAGGGAGACCTGATAACTGATTACTGTTGACTGTTGACTGATTTAAAATCATCATTCTTTTTAGTTGATGAGATATTTTTAAAACTGTTAAAATCAGCTAATAGATTTTATCTATCTTCAATAAAAAGCAAAAAAAAGATGGCTAAGAAGAAGAAAAAGACGAAGAAAAAAACTTCTAAAGCAAGCAATCTCCTCAAAGCAAATAGTATTGATATATTGAATACAAGGGAATAGAAAGCATTCTTAGCCGAGAAGAAATCACTTTATCTCCAGAAAATATGCCAATTTGCCTCAAAATAGGTAAGCAACGTATAGAAGAAAAAATTGAGCAACTAAGAGTTAAATATTCTGAACGAGATGACTTGGATTTTAGGACAATGATTCTCGATTTTTTATCAAATGAGATCTCAGAAATAAAAACTTGGAGATTACTAAAAAAAGAAATAGTTTCTCTGAAACTATACAAGACCAACAGATTGTTTGAAAAAGCTAGGTTATTACTTTATGAATCTTTATTACCTCTAGAAAATAATCAGCCAGCTCAGGTGAATTTAACATTAGTAAAAGAAGCTGGTCAAATTATCTATGAGGCCAAAGGCATGAAAGGAATGAAAGACAAACTTTTGTGGAATTTTATTCCGAAAAGTTGTTATCAGCTAATCCATAAAACTTGGAATGGCATTGGCAAATGGTAACTAAATGTTTATTTATAATTAATTATAAATAGAATTCTACTCGGTCAGCTTGAATCAGCTTTCACTATTGGTTAAAAACGTCTAATTGAGAGGTTCTCCTAACCTCATCAAATTTCTTCTGCTCCCTTGGGTTCAATAGACTCGTGTACACCCATTTAATTTCGTGCTCAGAAAACCCATTGATACTCAATCCATCTTCTAACTGATTAGAATCAGAGGAACCAAGCATGATTTCTTTACACTTACTGGCACGGTTTCTACATGCAGCAGGATTCTTACTTGTTGGGTGAGGATAGCTTGAGTAATCATCGTTCGGCTCGGATTTATTTTGGCTTTTAGATAATTCCGTTTTCTCGTTATCGCTCGCATTGCCGTCGTTGTTGAGAGTGCTACCATTACTTGTAGAAGCATTGTTAATAGCTAGGGCATATTGGTTCAGCCTGGCTCGGGTTTGAGAAGATAGTAGAGAAGCAGCTTTGTTAAACAACTCTCTCGAATAAAAGTCGCATTTTTTAAGCTCGGCTAAACCTTCTGGGGAATCAAGTGATTCCAACCACTCCGCTAGTTGCAATATTTGCTCGTCGGTTTCATATAGCTTCGCTATTGAGTTTTCGCTCAAGGATGAAACGGTTTTTAGCTGGGAGTTTTCTAGTGCTGTTGCTCTGGGGTTTTCCCTTTCTATGGTTTGGTTTTTTAGTTGCGGTTTCTCTACTGCTGAAGCAATAGGGCAAGAGAAGTTCGTAGTTTCTACTGGTGTTGAGACTGGAGTCGGTTTGATATCTACTGGGGGTCTTTCTAGTACGGCCACCACTGATGAGTTAACTTCCCTGTTTTCAATGGGTGCTGTTGCCATCTTCTCTTTAACGGATGTATGGTCGCGCTCTTCTGTTGAAGGTGGTTTCTGCGGGGGGTACTCTTGAGGCTGGGGTAAACTCCAGCATTGCTGTCTCTTACCGAGATGTTCTCTCATGCCGATTTTTTGCCAACCGAGACTAGATAGAATTGTGGCTACCCGCATCTGAGATCCTCGCTCGATTTTGCCAATCTCATAATCAAAGCACCTTTCGAGAATCTCAGTTACGCTTACTCTCTTTAGTCCGTCTACATAAGAGGCGATCTCCGTTGCCCATTCATCGACAATCTGAAACTGCTCGTTATTGGTTTCGGAAAGTTCTTGTTCCTCTCTGGTTAACCACCAAGATTCTCCAGCTTTATAAGCTGCTACTGCGGCTGACCAAATTGCATCCCTTTCTTTTCGTAGCATTTCGAGATCGATCGCACTCACTTTGACGGGGATTATCCAATATCTTCTATTGCCTGTACTATCTACTAAAAACTGAGCATTATTTACCGAAGCGACAATAATGGAACCTCGAGGATATTCTTTGGTAATGCGACCATAGGGGACTCGATATAAATCTGTGCGTTTTGAGAGGAAAGCTTTGATTTCTCCAGCTTGACGTTTACCGAAAATTCGCTCAATTTCGCTCCACTCTTGTATCCAGCACTTATGAAGCTTGAGCAGATCGTCTTTATCCCTTCCATCGCCCATGCTATCGTCAAACCAGTCTCCGCCAAGTATCTTATAAAATGTAGACTTTCCTACCCCTTGGTCTCCCTGAAGTACTAAAGCTGTATCGACTTTGCAGCCTGGGTTCAAGGCTCTGGCTACTGCGCTAATGAGAGTTTTCTTGAGGAAAATGTCATAGATAGGATCTGTGGTGTGGAAATATCGACTTGAGAGGTTATTGATCTCGAGGGGCTTGACAGTTGTGCCAACTTTTTCGAGATATTCTGTGACGGGATTATAGGAGTTAGATTCAGCTATTTCGCAAAATACATCGGCGGTAAAATATTTACTGACGTTGAGGTTATAATACTTGAGCAATTTGATATATGCTTTGTCTACATCGAATTCTTCTCCATCGAGTTCGATCGTCTGTCCCAGTTCGTTCAACCTCAAACGATTGCCGTATTCTTTTTCAACAAAGTCATACAATTGTTTACAATCTAATTTTTTGGCAATGCCTACATCATTATCTAAACCATGTTTTTCAATAGCTTTTAACTGGAGGGTTCGCAACCTCATCACCGATGTGCCCGTTGCTTTCTTGATTCGCCTGAGAACGGCCTCTACTTCCAAAGGATCTAAATGTTGAACAGCTAAGTCTATTAGAGTCCTAATCGCTAAAGACATCCATAAATCTGGCATTTTCTCCCAATGCTTTGCCCATTCCATGATTAATTCTTTGGGAGTATAAGCCGTGGCTATGAGGTTTTTATAATCTTCTGCCGTATAACCAGCTTTAAAGTATTCGCAGAGTCCCCCTTTCGGTTGTCCTGGTATTTCTGGTAAAAGTTGTACTTTACCAATAAGCCAAATACCCATATTGATTAGGTTTCGGAACACTTGCGGATTATACCATCCATCCGAATCAAATATTGTTGTGTATCCAGCTCCTTGCGGTAATGTTTTCCTGTAATGGCTGACTCCCGCGATCGCTCCGGTAGGTATTTCTCCAATAATGGTTCCGGCAAAAGCGTCTTTAATCCCTTCAGTGACTACTCCGCATCGCTCTGGGATATATGCCTGGGATCTCTTCTTATGAGGTGTGAGATATTTAGCTGGTTTGCCCTTTTCTCGGACGAGCGGACTATCTAGCCGCACCTGTCCGAAGGTTGGGGTAAATGGGAAATATATCCCCGAGCCCGAGCGCCATTCCCCACTTACCCAGACCTTGAAACCAAGGGCAGTCGCTTTCTCTTCTGTTAAGGATCTCAGCCCGGCTTGATACCACTCTAATATGTGCTTTGGCTTAAATCCTTCAGCCAGTAAATGCTCAATGTGAATCGGCCATAAAACTGTACTGTCTATTTTATCTAGGCTCTCATTGACTTGAACTTCGTTTACTTTCACAATTTCCTCCAACAACGTACATTTTCTGTTGCTGGCAATTCCAAAGGAAATCGATCATTTTATTCTCCATCAAATAGAGGGAGAATATTAATGTGTTTTGTCGGCTGCGGGAGCCTTAATATGTTGTTAGAATGACCATTCTTTGTGTGGGAATTGCCAGCTATTGAGGTGACGTAGCTTTCCTTTTTGTCAACAAATCTTATTAAAAATAGAATTCTACTCGGTCAGCTTTTCAGACAGTTGACCTAATTTTCTGCTGCCAAGATGTTGACAAAGCTCCCCTGTGCCTAGTAGGATTAACAGTAAGTGAGACAAAAAAAACCTCACCTAATTGTCAAATAATGACAATGATTACTAAGCCAACAAGGTATATTTATCGGGTCAGACCGAATTTTTAACTGATACTCGGTTAAATCATAATTTAACCTCCTTTTGGCTACTGATACGGTTACGTCGTCTTCTCATTACCCACCTCCTTATCTGGCTGTGTTTGAGATTTCCCAGAGATAAAACCTGTTGAACATCGAAATATAGAACTGCTTTCAATTCCAAGCGCCAACAAGGATCTTCGGCATTCTGGATTTCAGATTTTCCTAGCAGTGTTTTGCTCGTCGGGAAAAAGCTTTAATTCTACAATAGTACAACCTTTTGCTAGCTTTGTTCTATAGGAGCAAGGCTTAAGTATTTATAATGCCGCTCCGAGACTTACCTCCCCGATCGCTTTAAGTTATGATCTTGGATATGGTCAAGATTAATCTTCTAGCTTGTACCATATGCAATAATACCATGTATTTGCAGCTCTGTCCGAGATGACTCAGGAAATCACAAATTTTAATCAAGAGGTTTCCAAAATTTTCAGGGAAGTCAATACACTTCCTCAATTTGGCTATACTAACGAAAAAATAGCTGAGCTTTGGGGTAAAAGCCCTTCTCAAGTGAGTAGATTTATCAACGGTAAGACCAATACTTACACTGGGGATTTTTTCAAACTAATTTCCTTGATGCCTCCTGATTTCAAGCTTGAATATTGGCAAAGACTCTTAACCAAACTAGGTCTGAAAATCGATCTCAATAAAGATTGGGCTAAATTGATCGAGAATGCTTCTCAAAAAGATCTCTCGGAAATCTTCTTTGCTCTTGGCTCTCGTTGTGATTCTGATGGTCTCGACTCCAAACAAGGAACTTCTTTGAAAGCATCTTAATAAGTTGGGCTCGAACTTCATAACGAGCGCGGGCATCTAGTGTCGGGCTTCCGAGTAAGATAATGTTCAATTATTTTACACTGACCGAGATCCTTGTGAGATAATAGGTAAGTTAGATAACCTAGAAGAACTAATGGGATAGCTTCACAGCGCTCTGGCGTAACCAGCGCAAGGAGAGCGCAACAGCAAAATAAGTTGACAGTAGCTAAAAATCGACCCGCCGATTGGCGTCGCTGTAGGGTAGATGAGTTTATGGGGGCGCGCTCCTTTAGCCCCAACAGCCAAAAAGCTTATCGCAGGGAATTAAATCGCTTTCTCAACTGGACTGACAAACCACTAGGTTCGGTTAACTCTCGGTTGATAGTTAAGTACAAGGAGCATCTAATCGAGTCTTTAGCTCCAAGTTCGGTCAATCGGGCACTATCGGCAGTTTCTAGTTTCTTTGATTGGCTGGTGTTAGCTTATCCGAGTACGCTTGAGAGCAATCCTGTCACTCCAGTTTCTCAACTTAAATTGTCCTCTCCTCCGGCGCGAGATTTAAATTTAAATACAGTAGAAGCTCTATTAAAAGCAGTAGGGTCGCGCCCAATAGTTACCAGAGCGCGAGATGCAGCTATTTTACAAGTATTGCTCCACGGTTTGAGAGCATCGGAAGTAGCGGCTCTGAACTTGGGAGATTACGATGGAGTAAGGCTTTATATCCGTCAAGGTAAAGACGATAGTAGCGGCACTGTGCCCTTAAATAAAGCAGGAAGGACGGCAATAAATGCTTATTTACAAGAGCGTCGAGTGGCAAAAGAACGTTTTTCTCGCCTTCAACCACTGTTTTTATCTTACAATCCCATTCCCAATAAACCCCAAAGACTGGGCTATCAAGGAATTTATTATTTAATTAAAGATTTAGAGTCTAAAACTGGACTTAATGAAATAACCCCACATCGAATGCGCCATACTTTTGCTACTAACTTGCTACTCAAAGGAATGGATAGTTTACACGCTCGTACTTTAACTCGTCATAAGTCAGAGAGCAGTTTTAAACGCTATGCCAAGCGCGCTCTCTCTGCGGCAGCCGAGAGAGCTTTTTATCAAGCAATTGGTGAAACCTCTCCAGATACTCTCGAGGATGTCACAGATTGGTCTTAAAAGTAAGCACAAAGCTTAAAGCCAGCGTGTCTAGGGTCTGTTTGATGCAGCCAGTGAGGACTTTACGGAGATTCATCTTTTTGCCTTGGCGAAATTTCGGATATATAAAAATCTATATTTTCACCTTTTCGCCATTTCACCCAGGCATCAAGTAGGAAATCCACCAATTCGGATTTGTCTAAATTAATATCAGCCCGCTTGAGCTTAATTAGTTCATCTTCAATGTCTAGATCGGTTTCTTTACGGATATAGTAGGTTCTGCCAATCCAGTTAGGATCGCTGCGTTTACCTGTAGCTGGTCTACCGCGTTTTTTGGTTAGCGAGCGCTCTTGAGTTGGAGTTATAAATTGATTCTCTTCTCGTTTTCGTTGCTTCTGGGAAATTTCATTGGCCTCCGAAATAGTTTCGCCTAATCGTCTAATTTCCGTTTCAAATAATGGCAGAGATCCTAAAGCTTCTCTTGCTTGTGCAGCCATTTTGACTGGTTTGGGATGAACCATAGTCAGTAAAATTCGATAGCGATCGCTTTGTGTATTGTCAAGGTAATAATATAAACACCAAAAAGTTCAAGTTATAATTAATGCCCACAGAGGTACTTAGAACTTTTCCTCGGTATTTAAACTAAGACGTTTAGTTTAAAGTTCAAAACCGCCATAACCCCGTTCGCGCTCGCGCTCGTGCTGTCTTTGTCTTTCTATTTGTTCAATTCTGCGTTCTCTTTCAGCCTCAACGAGAGCAGAAGAGAATTTATTTGTCAAGTTGTAGAGTATTTCAAGCTCCAGATCTGTATCGGTGAGGTGAACGACTCGATCGTATTTAATTTCAAGCAGTGTCTTATTTTCTAATGGTTTGGTCAAAGTCAAAGTATTTTGGCGGCTTAGATATTGAATTTCCCAAGCATCCTGATTACTTCTTAATTGGATCTTACCCTCGACTATGACATCACCGTATTGTCTCACCGTTAATAGAAGTACATCGCCAGCAACAAGAGCTTGCTTGTATTGTTGGTAGTGGTTGGTTTTGTGCCAAGCCAACTCCACCTGTTTTTTGACATCTAGTTCTACTTTTTTAAAGCCTCTTTTTTCAATTTCACCTTTTAATTGGGGAGCTGTTGCCAGAAAATTAGCAGTAGTAGCAAAGCTACAACCATCATCTAGAGCTAGATTAGCAATATTTTCAAGGTCAGCCCAGGTAGAAACGGCAATAGCTGAACTGTATTTATTCCAGAGGACTTTTTCAGGGGTGGTGTTGAGTTTT
>JAAUYD010238794.1_pt1 | contig 11657 bp, 10 predicted proteins | sample 7278101 | NCBI WGS metagenome assembly JAAUYD01 (sample SAMN14350128, study PRJNA611818) | marine sediment metagenome | isolation source: surface marine sediment (0.6m) | place: French Polynesia: Moorea | collected 2018-08 | reverse complement strand
GTTCCTCGCGCTCGACAAGTGCAAGGGCGACAAGAACCACCCGGACTACCAGAGGCGCCTGGCCGAGTTCGAGGCGCAGTGCATCGCCGAGAACGCCGAGGTGCTCGAGGCGGGCGGCCTGCACATCATCGGCACGGAGCGCCACGAGAGCCGCCGCATCGACAACCAGCTCCGCGGCCGCTCCGGCCGCCAGGGCGACCCGGGCTCGAGCCAGTTCTTCCTCTCCCTCGAGGACGACCTGCTGCGCATCTTCGGCTCCGATCGCATCGCGCCCTGGATGGACCGGCTGGGCCTCGAAGAGGGCGAGGCGATCGAGCACCGCATGATCACGCGGGCGATCGAGAACGCCCAGAAGAAGGTCGAGGCCCGCAACTTCGACATCCGGAAGCACCTGCTCGACTACGACAACGTGATGAACAAGCAGCGCCAGGCCTTCTACGGCAAGCGCCGCGAGGTGCTCGAGCACGGGGACGTGCACGACGAGGTGCTCGAGATCGTCGAGGGCGTGCTGGTGGACACCATCGCCCAGTACTGGCCCGACAAGGGCGACCCCGACGACGACCAGCTGCGCGATCTGGCCGCGGCCATCGAGGGCCAGTTCGGCGTGTCGTTCGACGCGACGGAAGAGCCCTTCGTGATCGACGAACGGGGCGCCCGGGATCGCGCGGACTTCTCCCGCGCGGTGCTCGACCGGCTGCTCGGCTTCCTCGACGCGAAGCGCGGACAGTGCGACCAGCTGGCCGAGGAGCATCGCGAGGCGGGCTACCCGACCTTCGCGAGCTTCGAGCGCAGCATCCTGCTGACCATCATGGATCGTCAGTGGAAGGATCACCTGCACGGCATGGACGGCCTGCGCGAGGGCGTGAGCCTGCGCGGCTACGCCCAGAGGGACCCGAAGCTCGAGTACCAGCGCGAGGGCTTCGGGCTCTTCGAGACGATGAACCAGCGGGTCGACACCGAGGTCGCCGAGGTCGTCTTCAAGTTCGTGCTGCCCGATCCCGAGGCGCGGACGCAGCCGCCGGCGCGGCCGGCGCCGAGTGGCCCGGTGGGCCAGGCGGGGCGGATCCAGCCGGGGGCTTCCGGCGGCAAGCCCGGTCTGCCGGCCACGCGCCAGGACGAGGCCGGCAAGCCCGGCAAGATCGGTCGCAACGACCCCTGCACCTGCGGAAGCGGCAAGAAGTACAAGAAGTGCTGCGGCGCTTAGCCGCGAGCTAGGGCCGGGGCCCAATGCCGAAGCGATCGCTCCGCGTGGGCGGCTTCTCCTTCGCCGGCGTACACTGCGGCATCAAGGATGCGGGGCTCGACCTCGCGCTGATCGCGAGCGACCGGCCCGCGGCGGCCGCCGGGTGCTTCACGCGCTCGACCGTCCCGGGGGCTCCGGTGACGCTGTCGAGGCGCCACCTGCGCAACGGTCGGCTACACGGCGTGGTCGTGAACAGCGGCATCTCGAACGTGGCGATGGGGGAGCGGGGCGCACGCAACGCCGCCTCGATGGCCGATCAGGGGGCGCGCGCCCTCGGCTGCCGGGCCACGGATCTCGCGGTCGCCTCGACCGGCGTGATCGGCGAGCCGCTCCCCATGCGCAAGGTGGGGCGGGGCATCGCCTTGGCGAGCGAGGCGCTCGCACCGGGCTCCCTCGAGGACGCGGCGCGCGCGATCATGACGACCGACACCTTCCCGAAGACGGCGTCGCGGCGGATCAGCGTGCGAGGGAAGCCGGTGGCCTGTGCCGGCATCGCCAAGGGCTCGGGCATGATCGAGCCGCGCATGGCGACCATGCTGGCGTTCGTCGTGACCGACGCAGCCGTCGAGGCGAAGAGCCTGCGGCCCCTCTGGCGCGAGGTCGTGGAGGACACCTTCAACCGCGTCACCATCGACGGCGAGACGTCGACCTCCGACTCGGCGCTGGTGCTGGCGAACGGCGCCTCCGGGGCCTCGCCCGTGCGCGGCGCCACGGGCGCGGGAGCGCGCGCGCTGGCCGACGCCCTGCACGGCGTCGCCGCGGATCTCGCGAAGGACCTGGCGCGGGACGGGGAGGGCGCCACCAAGCTCGTGACCGTCGAGGTCGAAGGCGCCCGCAGCCACGCCGAGGCCGAGCGGGCGGCCCGGCGCATCGCGAACTCGGCCCTGGTGAAGACGGCGATCTTCGGCGGCGACCCGAACTGGGGGCGCATCCTGCAGACCGTGGGGGCCGCCGAGGTGGCCCTCGACCTCGAGAAGACGGTGGTGCGCCTCGGCGGCGTCGCCGTCTTCCGGCGCGGCAGCTCCGCCGGCCCCGCGGCGCGCGCCCGGGCCGGAAAGGCCCTCTCGCGCCCGGAGATCCCGATCTCGGTCGATCTCGGCAAGGGCCGGGGCCACGCCCGCCTCTGGACCTGCGACCTCACCTACGACTACGTCCGCATCAACGCCGAATACACCACCTGAGGGGAGGGGACGGTCCTTGCCCTCCGGGGCCCTGGCGCGAGGCGCACCCCAGGGGCAAGGACCGTCCCCACCCCGCGGGCGTGGCCACGCCATGGGCCGGCTGGGGCGTCGCTCCCGGCGTTCTGCTAACCACTGGCCACTTCACACGTTCCGGGCTGCCCATGCGGTCCGGGCCCAGTGAGGGCGAATCGTCCTCCGGGCCCGGTCGGGCACCGGGTCTCGCGCACCCGCGCGAAGGCCGGGCCGGAGCGGAGGACAAACCGCAGAAGGAGAGGACCATGTCCGAGGTTCCCGGCGACCCGTCCGTCGCCAGTGCCCCCCCGGCTCCGGCACCGCAGGCCCCCGAGGCGCCCGCTGCCGAGACCGCCGCGACTCCCGCTCCGCGCGAGACCCGCGAGGCCAGCATCAAGGCGCTGCTCGAGAGCGGTGCCCACTTCGGTCACCAGACGCGGCGCTGGGACCCGCGGATGAAGCCGTACATCTTCGGCGACCGCGACGGCATCCACATCATCGACCTGGACCAGACGCTGCCGCTGCTGCAGGAGGCCCTCGAGTTCCTGAAGGAGACCGTGGCCCAGGGCGGCAAGGTGCTCTTCGTCGCCACCAAGCGACAGGCCCAGGAGCCCGTCCGCGTCGAGGCGGAGCGCTGCGGTCAGTTCTACGTGAACAACCGCTGGCTCGGCGGGATGCTCACGAACTTCCGGACCGTGCGCCGCTCGATCGACCGCTTCAAGGAGCAGCTCGCTCAGGTGGGCGACGAGGAGCAGGTGGCCGAGCTCTCGAAGAAGGAGCTCTCGAACCTGAACCGCTCGATCACCAAGTACCGGAAGTCGCTCGACGGCATCAAGGAGATGACGCGTCTCCCCGACGCGATGTTCCTGATCGACGTGAACCGCGAGCACATCGCCGTCTCCGAGGCCAAGCGCCTGGGGATCCCGATCGTGGCCATCGTCGACACGAACTGCAATCCGAACGACATCGACCTGCCGATCCCCGCGAACGACGACGCCACGCGTGCCGTCCAGCTCTACTGCGAGCTGGTGGCCGACGCCTGTCAGGCGGGGGCCGAGCTCTTCAACGAGCGGGTCCAGTCGGACGCGCCGGAGGCCGGTGGCGAGGCCGGCGGGCGGCCCCAGGGCTCGCGCCGGGTGGTCGAGATCCAGCCCCAGCAGACCCGGCGTCAGCGCCAGGCCGGGGGCAGCTACTCGGCCGGCGGCGGCCGGGGCGGCGAGCGCCCGACCCTGGGCCCGCCGAAGGAGTCCACCGAAGCACCCGCGGAGGCTTCCGCCCCCGCGGCCGAGGCACCGAGCGAGCCCGCCGCCCAGCCCGCGGCCGAGGGGGCTCCCGCTCCCGGCGAGGCCGCTCCGGCTGCCGCCCCCAGCGAGGGCGGCGAGACCGAGGCGCCGAAGGAATAGGACCGACGCGAGCGCGGCTGGAAGGCCGGGCCCGCCAGCGAAATCGCGAATCGAGAATTCGAGGAGTCAGAACGTGGCTGAGATCACGGCTTCCGCTGTGAAGGCGCTTCGGGAGCGAACCGGCGCCGGGATGATGGACTGCAAGAAGGCGCTGGGCGAAGCCGAGGGCGACGTCGACAAGGCCATCGAGGTGCTCCGCGAGCGCGGGCTGGCCAAGGCCGTCAAGCGCTCGGGCCGCGAGACGAGCGAGGGCACGATCGTGATCGCGGTGGCCGGCAACCGTGGCGCGATCGCCGAGCTCGGCTGCGAGACCGACTTCGTCGCCAAGACCGACCAGTTCCAGGCGCTGGCCGCCGACGTGGCGAACGCGGCGCTGGCCTCGGACGCCGACGGAGCCGAGGCCCTGCTGGCCGCCGACACGGCGCTCGCCGAGAAGATCCAGGGCGCCGTCGGCACCATGGGCGAGAACATCGTGCTCAAGCGGGCCGAGCGCCTCGAGGTGGGCGGCACCGGCGTCGTGGGCGGGTACGTGCATGCCGGCGGGAAGCTCGGCGTGCTCGTCGCGCTGGCCACCGACGCGAGCGGAGCGCCGGTGGAGGCGCTCGCGAAGGACGTGTCCATGCACGTCGCGGCGGCCGACCCGAGCCCCGTGGCGGTGGATCGCGACGGCGTGCCCAAGGACCTCGTCGACCAGGAGGCCGAGATCTTCCGCAAGCAGGCGCTGGCGGACGGCAAGCCGGAGAAGGTCGTCGACAAGATCGTCGAGGGTCGGGTGCGCAAGTACTACAGCGAGGTCTGCCTCGTCGAGCAGGCCTACGTGAAGGATCCCGACAAGACCGTGGCCCAGCTGCTGGAAGAGGCGTCCGGGCAGCTGGGGAGCCCCGTCAAGCCGGTGGCCTTCCGGCGCTTCCGCCTGGGGGAGTCCTGATCCCATCATGAAAGCCGCCTACGAGCGCGTGGTCCTCAAGCTCTCCGGCGAGGTGCTCGCCGGGGAGGCCGGCTTCGGCATCCAGCCCGCGGTGATCCGAGGGCTCGCCGAGCAGGTTCGCGACGTCCATGCCCTGGGCACCGAGCTCGCCATCGTGATCGGCGGCGGCAACATCATCCGCGGGATCACCGCCGAGGCGGACGGCATGGATCGCGCCACCGCCGACTACATGGGCCTGATGGCCACGGTGATGAACGGAGTGGCCCTCCAGGACGCCCTCGAGAACCAGGGGCTCGCGACGAGGGTCCTATCCGCCATCGACATCAAGGAGGTGGCGGAGCCCTACATCCGGCGGCGCGCGGTGCGCCACCTGGAGAAGGGCCGGATCGTGATCTTCGCGGGCGGCACCGGCAACCCCTACTTCTCGACCGACACGGCGGCGGCCCTGCGGGCGGCCGAGATCCACGCCAGCGTGATCCTGAAGGCCACCAAGGTCGACGGCGTCTACGACCGGGATCCCGAGAAGGACTCCTCGGCCACGCGCTACGAGCGGCTGACCTTCGCGGAAGCGCTCCAGAAGAACCTGCGCTTCATGGACCAGGCGGCCATCGCGCTGTGCCGCGAGAACGACCTCCCGATCGTCGTGTTCGACATGACGGTCCATGGCAACATCCGGAAGGTGGTGGCCGGCGAGACCGTCGGCACCACGGTGACCCAGGAGTAGCGGCCGATGGCGGACGAGGACCTGCAAATCGTGCTCGACGAGGCGAAGGAGGCCATGGACAAGGCCCTCCGCAGCCTCAAGGCCGAGTACCAGAAGGTGCGGACCGGACGCGCCAACCCCCAGCTCCTCGAAGGCCTGCAGGTCGATTACTACGGCGCGCCGACGCCGATCAACCAGCTCGCCAATCTGACCGCTCCGGATGCGCGGCTGATCGTGGTCTCGCCCTTCGATCAGACGGCCATCGGCGACATCGAGAAGGCGATCCTCGCCGCCGACCTCGGGCTCACCCCGAGCAACGACGGAAAGGTCGTCCGCATCCCGGTCCCTCCGCTCACCGAAGAGCGCCGCAAGGACCTCGTCAAGCAGCTCAAGAAGACGGCCGAAGAGCACAAGATCGGCGTGCGCGAGGCCCGGCGCGACGCGCTGGCGATGCTCAAGGAGCTGGAGAACGACGGCGCCCTGGGCGCCGACGACCGGCGCCGCGCGGAGAAATCGGTGCAGGACCTCACCGACGCCCACACGAAGACCATCGACGAGATGACCTCCACGAAGGAGGAGGAGATCCTCCAGGTCTGATGTCCGACGGCACCTTTCAAGTGATTGCCGGGATCATCCCCGGCTCGCCGGAGGAGAACCTCCAGGTCTGATGTCCGCGCTGCAGCTCGATCGCATCCCCCACCACGTCGCCGTCATCATGGACGGCAATGGGCGTTGGGCCGAGGCCCGGGGCATGAGCCGCAGTGAGGGCCATCGCGCCGGCGTGGACGCGGTGCGCAAGGTCGTTCGCGCAGCCGACGCCCTGGGGATCGAGTGGCTGACCCTCTACGCGTTCTCTTCGGAGAACTGGAACCGTCCGAAGGACGAGGTCGCCACCCTGATGCAGCTCCCCGAGGAGTACTTCGAGGAGGAGCTGCCCGAGGCCATCGAGCGCGGCACCCGCATCCTCTCGATCGGCAACCACGATCGGCTGCCGCCGGGAACGCGACGCACCCTCGAGAAGGCCATCGAGCGCACCCAGGACGGGCCCAAGATGCGCCTCGTCTTCGCGCTCTCCTACGGGGGGCGCGGCGAGATCGTGGAGGCCGCGCGCCGGCTGCTGCGCGACCACGAGCAGGGGCGCATCGACCCCGAGTCGCTGGACGAGAAGACCTTCGCCGCGTATCTCGACGAGCCCGACATGCCGGACGTCGATCTGCTGATCCGCACCGGCGGCGAGTCGCGCATCTCGAACTTCCTGCTCTGGAAGGCCGCCTACGCCGAGATCCTGATCAGCGATCGGCTGTGGCCCGACTTCGAGCGCAAGGACCTCGAGCAGGCGATCTGCGACTACCAGAAGCGCGAGCGCCGCTACGGACTCACGAGCGCCCAGGTGCGCAGCGGGTCCAAGTGAGCGCAGACCAGGGGGGCGGCAAGCGCCTCTCGCTGCTGGGCAGCACCGGGAGCATCGGCGAGCAGACCCTCGACGTGGTGCGCGCCTTCCCCGAGCGCTTCTCCGTCGGCGCCCTGGCCGCGGGGACGCAGGTGGAGAAGCTGGCCGCGCAGGTCCGCGAGTTCCGCCCCGATCTGGTGTCGGTGGGCAGCGAAGCCGGCCGGAAGGAGCTCGCCGAGCGCCTGGGAGCAGGCGCGCCGGAGATCGTCGTCGGCGCTGCGGGTCTCGTGAGCGTGGCCGAGCACGAGAGCGACCTGGTCGTCGCCGGACTGGTCGGGGCCGTGGGGCTCGCACCGACCCTCGCCGCGATCCGGGCCGGGCGCGACGTCGCCCTCGCCAACAAGGAGGTGCTGGTGATGGCCGGCGCCCTCGTGCTGCGCGAGGTGAAGGCAAAGGGCGTGACGCTCTTCCCGGTGGACAGCGAGCACAGCGCCATCTTCCAGGCCCTGGCCGACAACCGGCCCTCCGACATCGCGCGCATCGTGCTGACCGCGTCCGGCGGCCCGTTCCGCACCTGGCCCGCCGAGCGGATCCGCACCGCGAGCGTTGCGGAGGCCCTGGCCCATCCGAACTGGGACATGGGCAAGAAGATCAGCATCGACTCGGCGACCCTCACGAACAAGGGCCTCGAGGTGATCGAGGCGCGCTGGCTCTTCGACGTCGGGCCCGATCAGATCGGGGTCGTCGTGCATCCCCAGTCGATCGTCCACTCCCTGGTCGAGTACCGGGACGGCTCGGTGATCGCGCAGATGGGGCTGCCCGACATGCGCGTCCCGATCGCTCTCGCGCTCTCCCACCCCGAGCGGCTGCCCCTCGGGCTCCCGCCCCTGGACCTCCCGGCCCTCGCGAAGCTCGACTTCGAGGAGCCGGACCTCGAGCGCTTTCCCTCCCTCGGGCTGGCCTTCGACGCACTGCGTGGTGGCGAGGCCGCCCCGGCGGTCTTCAACGCCGCGAACGAGTGTTCGGTGGCGGCCTTCCTGGCCGGCGAGATCCCCTTTCCGGCCATCGCCGACACGAACGCTAGGGTCCTGATGAGGTTCCTGGACGAGTCGTCCGGCGCCGTGGGCTCGCTCGAGGAGGTGCTCGAGGCCGACGCCTGGGCGCGCCGGGAGGCGGCCGCAGTGCTGGGAGCCTCGCATCGCCAGGAGCGCTCCACCGCATGAGTCATGCCGGATGAGTTGGGTCGGATGAGTAGGATCGGATGAGCTGGGTCACGACGTCCCTCGAGGGAACCTTCGCGTTCGTCCTGATGCTGGGCGTGCTCGTGACGGTCCACGAGTTCGGTCACTTCATCGTGGCCAAGTGGTGCGGCGTTCGGGTGCTCAAGTTCTCGGTGGGCTTCGGCGCGCCGATCGGCTTCGGCCGCTTCCGGCTGGCCTGGTCGAGAGGCGGCACCGACTACGTGATCGGCTGGATCCCGCTCGGCGGCTACGTGCTGATGCTGGGCGAGAATCCGGACCAGACCGACGAGGCCGAGGTCGTCGCCGACCGCGAGCACTCGCTCCCGGCGAAGAACACCTGGCAGAAGCTCGCCATCGTCTTCGCGGGCCCGGCCATGAACCTGATCCTCCCGGTCGCCGTCTTCGTGGGCTTCCTGTGGATGGGCGTCGACCGTCGTGCGGCGGTGGTCGGAACCGTCGAGCCCGCGTCTCCGGCCGCCGAGGCCGGCATCCAGGCAGGCGACCGCATCCTGGCCCTCGACTCCGAGCCCGTGGAGTTCTTCGACGAGCTCGACCAGGAGATCCGCGAGCGCCCCGGCGACCGCGTGACGCTCCGCATCGAGAGCGACGGCGGCGAGCGCGACGTCGAGCTGCGCATCGCGAGCCGCGACGGCATCGACCAGTTCCGCAGCGACAAGGTGGTGGGCTGGCTCGGCATCAAGCACGACCGTCAGAAGCCGCTCCTCGGCGTCTCCGACGCCGCATCGCCCGGCGCCGCGGCGGGCCTGCGCTCCGGCGACCTGGTGACCGCGGTCGATGGCGAGGAGGTGTCCGACTGGACGAGCTTCGCCCGCGCCTACGCCGAGGCGTCGGCCGGCGGCGGCGACGTGCGGCTCGCGCTCTCCCGGGGGCAGGGCGACGACGTCCGCACCCGCGAGCTCGACGTCCCGCCGATGGGCGACGTCGAGGCCCTCGGCGTGTTGCCCGCGGTCGTGCTCGTGGTCGAGGTCGAGGAGGGGATGCCCGCGGCCGAGGCGGGCCTGCGCGCCGGCGACCTCATCGTCTCCCTCGACGGCAAGCCGGTCGGGAGCTCCGCGACCTTCCAGGAGGCGGTGCTCGGCAGCCAGGGTCGCGCCCTCGACCTGCAGTTCGCCCGGGACGGCGAGCTGCAGAGCGCCTCGCTCGCCGCAAAGAAGGTGCCGACCCACCTCGAGGACATCGACCAGGACGAGTATCGGATCGGGATCCGCATGGACAACGCGATCGCGCTCGGGGCCATCGGCGTCGACCGCGTGCGCAACCCGCTCCAGTCGATCCCGCGTGCGGTGGCCATGACCTACGAGATCACGCGGCTCTACCTGGAAGGGCTGCGCCGCATCGTCTCGGGCGAGATCTCCCGCAAGAACGTCGGCGGGCCCATCGCCATCGCCAAGCAGAGCCATCAGGCGCTGCAGGCCGGCTGGGACCGCTTCCTCCGCCTGCTGGTGCTGATCAGCATCAACCTGGGCATCCTGAACCTGCTGCCGATCCCGATCCTGGATGGGGGGCAGGCGTTGATCTACGCCGTCGAGGGCATCAAGCGCTCGCCGCTCTCCCTGCGCACTCGCGAGATGGTGCAGCAGCTCGGGCTGCTCGTGCTCGTCGCGCTGATGGGCTTCGCGTTCTGGAACGACCTCTCTCGCGTCGTCGAGTCGTGGGCGAAGGGGCTCTGACCGGACCTCGCCGGCTTCGCTTCGCGACCTGGGGAGCGCTGGCGTTGTCCGTCGCCTGCGCGTCCGGGGCGCCCGCGCCGCACGTCACGCGGCCGACCCCTGCCGCAGCGCCCGAGGACGCGCGTCCGACGGACGCCGACGGCGTCGCCACCTACGTGGCGCCCAACGCGGAGGACGAGCAGGGGAGGGCGATCTATCTGCATCCCACCGAGGCCGACATGCCCTGGGTCGTGTCGATCGGGCTGCCGCCTCGGCCGCCGCGCTATGCGAGCCGCGCCGACGCGCGGGAGACCGCGATCGCGGCCATGCGCGAGTGGGAGACGCGTCTGCAGCCCCACCTGCCGTGGTTCCGGCTCGAATTCGTCCTGGACGATCCCGACGCGGCCGTGCAGGTGCACTGGAAGCGGCGCATCCCCGGCGTCTGGGCGGGCTTCGGCGGTCTCTCCTGGCGACGTGCGGCGGGCTCGCCGGTCTGGCAGGTGGGAGGGCACATCGAGGTCTCCACCACGCCGAGCAACTTCGTGACCCTCGAGCTCCAGGAGCTGCGCGACCTCTTCGTGCACGAGTTCGGTCACGTGCTCGGCCTCAAGCACTGCCACGCCTGCGACTCGGCCATGAACTACGAGGACCGGGGGCGCCGCGAGATGATCGTGAGCGACCTCGACGTGCGGACCTTCCTCGAGCTGGTCGAGATCCCGAACGGGACGGTGGCGGGTACGCACGCCGACCCGCTCGCCGGGGCAAGGAAGTGATCTGGCTCGCGCTCGAGACCGCGACCCCCACGACGAGCGTGGCGCTGCTGCGCGGCGCGGACGTGGTCGCGTCGGTGGACGACGACTCCGGCCGCCCGCACTCCGAGCGCCTGCTGCTCGCCATCGAGGAGCTGTGGGCCCGGGCCGGCGAGAGCCGGGATGCCGTCGAGGCCTACGCGGTGAGCGTCGGGCCGGGCTCCTTCACGGGCCTGCGCATCGGCGTCGCCACCGCCCAGGGGTTCGCGCTGGTCGACGGGCGGCCGGCCCAGGCCGTTCCGACCCTGGCCGCGCTGGCCGTGGCCGCCGACGGAGCGCCCGCGGCGGCCCTGCTCGATGCGCGCCGGGGCGAGGTCTACGCGGCGGGCTACTCCGACCCGTGGAGCGCCGAGGCGGACCTCCTGGCCGAGGGGCTGTATCGGCCCGAGGCGATGGCCGGGGCGCTGCCCGAGGCGACGAGCCTGGTGGGGACGCCGGGCTGCGAGCCCTTCCTCGAGGCGCTCGCGGCGCTGCGGCCGGATCTGCGCGTGGTAGTGGCGCCCTGCCGCGCCGCGCGGGTCGGAGCCCTGGCCGGGCGGCTGGCCGCCACGGGGCCCTCGGGCCATGCCGGGGCCCTGGTACCGCGCTACGTGCGGCGGGCCGAGGCCGAGGTGAAGCGCACCGGCCTGGCCACCGAGTAGGCGCCACCAAAGCCCTCTGGACCATCACCGCACAGCCCCCGCGGGCGCGTTTGACTCGCGCCCCGGAATTTCCGTAACTTCCCGCCCTTGCACAATTTTCGGGAGGCAAAGGCCCCATGGCCCTCAACATCTACTACGACAAGGACGCCGATCTCGCCCGCCTCGAGGGCAAGACCGTCGCGATCATCGGCTATGGGAGCCAGGGCCACGCCCACGCCCAGAACCTGCACAACTCGGGCGTCTCGGTGGTCGTCGGACTGCGCAAGGACTCGGCCTCCTGGGCCAAGGCCGAAGCGGCCGGCCTGAAGGTGATGACGCCCGCCGACGCCGCGAAGGCCGCGCAGGTGGTGATGCTCACCCTCCCCGACGAGACGGCCGCCGCGATCTACGCCCAGGACATCGCGCCCGGACTCGAGGACGGCGACTACCTGGCCGT
>JAAUYD010281539.1_pt1 | contig 11659 bp, 13 predicted proteins | sample 7278101 | NCBI WGS metagenome assembly JAAUYD01 (sample SAMN14350128, study PRJNA611818) | marine sediment metagenome | isolation source: surface marine sediment (0.6m) | place: French Polynesia: Moorea | collected 2018-08 | reverse complement strand
GTCAATAATCGCAAATGGAATCTGTTAGTAGATCAGTTAGTAGCAACCGATCCGAAACTTAAAGAAATTGCACCAGAAATTAAAAACTGCGATCGTCATGCCGATATGGCAGCATTAGAGTGGATCGTAACTATGGAAGAAGGATTGCGCTTAATGCAACAGTATCCCGATATTATCCACATGTTGCGTTACGAGGATCTAGTTTCTAGTCCAGAAAGCAGCTTGACAAAAGTTCTCGAATTTGCAGAGTTATCAAGCGATCGGCAATTTTTCGACTATGCTTGTCAAACACTTTCCCCTCCTGTTGAGAAAAAACCATTTCCTCTCAATCCTGCAATTCGTCCATTTTTTGAAGAAACAATGAACAATTTGGGTTATACAGTAGGTTAAAAATACAATATCCCTGTTTCCTGTTCCCTTAATTACTTCTTGCTGCTGGCAAAATTAACATAGCATCGCCGAAAGAATAGAAACGATATTTTTGTTCGATCGCCTCCTGATATAAAGAAAATAATCGCTGACGACCCACTAAAGCACTTACTAACATTAATAAACTGGAACCAGGTAAATGGAAATTAGTAATTAAACCATCTACGACCTGCCACTTATAGCCAGGATAAATAAATAGGTCGGTCTTGCCACAAAAAGGTTCTAATAACTTAACTTGAGATTTTTTAGCTGCGCCTTCCAAAGTTCTTACTACTGTTGTTCCTACAGCAATAATTCGACCTCCTTTGGCTTTAGTTTCTTCAATTTTTTCTGCTGTTTTTTGAGAAACTTCTATCCACTCCTGATGCATGAGGTGGGTAGTAATATCTTCAACCTCTACAGGTCGAAAAGTCCCCAATCCTACGTGTAGCGTTACGTAGGTTCGATCGATTCCCTTAGCTTGTAACCTTTGCAATAATTCCTCAGTAAAATGTAACCCAGCAGTAGGTGCAGCCACAGCTCCTAACTGCTGAGCGTATACTGTTTGATATTGAGATGGTTGAGATTTAGAAGAAGTAATATAAGGAGGTAGAGGAATCTGACCGAAATACTCTAACAATTCTTCACAAGACTTACCTTCAGGAACCTCGAATTCTAATATCCGTCCTCCCGTTGCTTCATCCTTGTCAATTACCCTAGCTTTGAGGTTAAAACCTATATCTTTGCTTGCTTGAGGTATGGGGGGAAAAACAATCTCTGTTCCCAATTTGAAGCGCTTCCCTGGCTTAACTAACGCCAGCCAACAGTTGTCGTTTTGTTTTTCTAAGAGTAATATTTCTACAGGAGCTCCCGTAGACTTGCGACCGTAGAGTCGGGCTGGAATTACGCGAGTATTATTCAAAACCAGCAAATCTCCTGCTAGTAGCCAATCTGGCAGATCGCGAAAGATACTGTGAGCCCAAGTAGTAGGGGAGTCTACTACTAAAAGACGAGAACTATCTCTGGGAATGGCTGGAGTTTGAGCTATTAACTCTGGAGGTAGTTCATAATTATAGCTTGACAGTAAACGATCGTCACTCATTATCTTTAAAGGGGCTGGGTAATGGGTTTATACTTGCTGAGATCGCTCCGTTGAATATATATCGCAACAAACAAAAGCCGACAATAATTCATCACTTAGTGGACATTTGGGTAATTTCCCCCATATTTCCCCCATACAAATCTAAGAAATCGGGGGTATCTACCCTATCCCTAACTTAATATTTCTTGTCAAACTAGGAGTATAGGACATATTATGACTTTCGGTAAAGGGGCAATCATGGATTACATATACTTTCTTGCTAACGCCAGCCTAACTTTGCGTGTCATAGAACATATAAGCGCAGCGACCCAATTTTCTATAGATTCGATGACAGTCATCCATCGCATTGATGGTTGGATCGTAAAAATCAAATTCTGTCAACCCCTTACTCCACAAGAAGATGGTAACTTTAAAGCCTTTATGAGTGAGTTGGGTATTTCCTACGAACCCGATATTCGTCTCCAGATGGTATTTTGGAGTTTAGAAACAGGACAATCCCCTATTGATGTAATGCGTCGCTATCAAGTTGCTATAGTTTCTCATGGCAATCCCAATAAAAATGATATTGAAGCATTTCGCAAGCAGTTTACCAAAGGTTTGGGATATTGTCCAGAAACTTTAGCATGAAAAGTCCAATAACATTCTCGACCGCTTTGGCGGAACTCAAAGGTCATGGGGGCTCTCATAATTGAAACCCCATAAGTGGTTTTGATATTTAAAGTTCTTATAATTTTGTTTAGAAATTAAGCGTTTTCCATATCACTATCTAAGTTTTTGTAGAGCTACCAAGTTACAAGCTACAATTTAAAAGAAAACTGTGGGTGATTATGATTAAAATACGCTTAAAAAGATACGGAAAGAAAAGAGAAGTTAGCTACAGAATTGTAGCGATTAACAGTAGAAGTCGTCGAGACGGTCGTCCTTTAGAAGAATTGGGCTTCTATAATCCTAGAACCGACGAAACCAGACTGAACGTTCCTGCAATTATCAAACGTCTCCAGCAGGGAGCGCAACCTACTGATACTGTACGCAGCATATTAGAAAAAGCTAGAGTGCTCGAACAAGTCAATGCCTGATTCAATAGCCCTATCTTCCCAAGCTAATAAAATTCCTCTTTACGTTGAATTGGTTAAGTTTTTGATAGAACCTTTTTTGGACTCGCCAGAATCTCTAAGTATAGACTGTGAAGAATTAAACCAAAATCAACGGGTGTGGGTTAGGCTGGCATTTGAAGGGAGCGATAAGGGAAAAGTTTTCGGTCGCGGCGGACGCAATATTCAGGCCATTCGCAAAATCCTCGAAACCACAGCAATTGCTGCTGGTCAAACTCTGTATTTGGATATTTACGAAAACCGCCAAAATACACCACCAAAAATCACTAAAAAGCGAGATAATGACGAAAGAAGCAGAGAACAAGGGAGAAGAAAGCATCGAACTCGCAATTCTACTCCTCCCAAATTATCAAGCAAATCTCGTTTTTAGCTAAGGCTAGTATTAGCCTCGAGGATATTCCAGACAGTTTGCAGCAAGGGTTCTAGTTCAATACGGGCAACTGCCGAAATACAGAAAATAGGGGTAGCAGTAAGCTCTTTTAACTGAGCGATCGCTGCAACTTTCATTTCCTCTGATGCAGCATCTACCTTATTGAGAGCTAGGATCTGAGGGCGCTTATCTAGCCCCCGTCCATATGCTGACAACTCCTGCTGAATAGTCTTATAATTAGCAATCGGATCGACATCGGTTAAATCGATAAGGTGTAAAAGCAAGCGAGTGCGTTCGATGTGGCGCAAAAAATCGTGACCCAAACCCACTCCAGCCGAAGCTCCTGCAATCAATCCTGGAATATCAGCGAATACAGTCCCGTCTCCAGTAGGTTTGCGCACTACTCCCAAATTGGGAACTAAAGTAGTGAAAGGGTAATTTGCTATCTTGGGACGGGCTGAAGAAAGGGCGGCAATGAGAGTAGATTTTCCCGCATTGGGCAGTCCAATAATTCCTACTTCAGCAAGTAACTTTAACTCCAAACGCAACCTTCGCTTTTCTCCTGGCAATCCAGGTAAAGCGTGCTCGGGGGCGCGATTGCGATTGCTCAAAAAATGCTTATTGCCTAAGCCTCCCTTTCCTCCTTTGGCAACACAACAAGTTTGACCGTCCCCAATCAAATCTCCAATTAATTCCTCAGTATCGGCATCGTAAACCTCCGTACCGCAAGGAACTTCAATGAGGCGATCGCTTCCAGTTGCTCCTGTTCGATTGCTAGGACCTCCTCGCTTGCCATTTTCAGCTTGAAAATAACGAGCATATTTAAAATCTAGCAGAGTTTGTAGTCGTTCGGCTGCCACTAAAATTACAGAACCGCCCCATCCTCCATTTCCCCCAGAAGGACCGCCAGCAGGCACGTATTTTTCTCTGCGAAAGGCTACGATACCGTCCCCTCCTTTACCTCCTTCTACTTCAATTTCTGCTAGATCGATAAATTGCATAGGCGAAAAATGTTTCCCAGATTAATTATATATATTCTGAGATATCTTCTTGACAATCGTCAGCTAGATAAGATAGCGATCGGAAGCGCAGACCGACTAACTGTTCGTAAAGAGGATTTAGCTTGCACAGAGGGGGAATGTGGACGATTTGACGACCGAAAAGCTTAACATCTCTCTCAAAGGGACATTGGGAAGGAACCATTTTGCAAATAAATTTTGCTAATCGCGGATCGTGAATTTCCATCTTGTCCAACCAGTCTTTGACTGGATGCAAGAGGTCTGGATGGGGAGAAGGAGGGCTGACTAAGGATTCTTTAACTCCTAAACCTTCTTCTATTTTATTTTTGTCTGGTTCGCATAAAGTATGCTCTAAAGATTTAAGCGCTTCTAGTTCTAAGCCTAGAGCATCGCTAAATTTGTATAGTAGCTCTGCTTCGGGAGCGGAGTACACGCCATCAGCAATTGCTACTAGAACTCCTGTTCTCAAAAAGTTTTCTGCAATGTTTTTGTCTTCACCTAAAACCGCCGCTAACTCCTCTGGCTCGATCGTCGATAAAGAGTTTAATCGATCGTCTGGAATTAGATCGTTCTTGGTAATTTGGGCGATCAACTCCTTTTCTTCAGGAGAAAAATCTCCATCTGCCCAAGCAATAGTTAACAAACCACGCAACCAAGCATATATTTGTTCGTCGGTATAGGCAAGTTGAGTAACGCTTTTCATAAAATAATTTTTACTCCCACTACTGAAATAGTGTACATATAGTGGATTTGACTCAGTATAATTTTAATCACAATAAAATTATTTAATATTTTTCAGCTTTTTTTTAGGTTGATTTTTGCGCGAGTTTTTGTTATCGGCGATAGTAACAGTTTTGCTCAGAGCAGCCACTCCCAATACTTGAATGCCAAGAGAAATAAGTTTTTTAGATGCTTCGGTAACAGTGGTTCCCGTAGTGTAAATATCATCTATTAAAAGTATTGGCGCTCGAGGTTTTGTTCGTTGAAAATCTTTACCTACGACAAAGGCTGACTTGAGATTGTCTTTTCTTTGCTCCACACTCAACCCATAGAGTGCTTTAGTTTCTCGCACTCTTTCTAAACCCTGCGGCTGCAAAGAATATCCAGTCAATCGACAAAAACTCCTGGCAATTAACTCTGCTTGATTGTAACCTCGTTGTTTTAATTTTTTGGGGTGAAGGGGAATCGGGACTACCGTCACTTTTTTAGTTTTAGCATATATTGGGGAATTTAACCAGGCTTTGCCCAACCAACAGCCCATTAATTCTCCCAACTGAGGACAATTTTCATACTTTAAAACAGCAAGCGATCGCTTTAATTGTCCTCCATAAATACCCCAAGCAAATAAAGGCAAATCTCCTCGCCAAAATTCCGAGCAGTTTTTCAGTTGAGAACTTTGCAGTTGACGCAGACAGTCGCCACAAAGACAGCGAGCGGCCGCTCGATGGCAAAGAGGACAATTAGAGCGAGTAAATACAGAGAGCAAACCTTTTAACATAAACTTTTCTCAAATTTTGATAGTTAGCCCCTAAATTAGCCAGAGAATAAGACTATATGGATAACTCTTCATCTATCAAAACCAATATTTATCCTTGGAGCAAGAGAAATATCACTTAGATCGATATTTTGTTGAACTAATGGCAATAAAATACTAAGGTAAGAAAAAATGTACAAATTCTATCTTTTCTGTTTATGAGTTCAGCAAATACCGATAAAACAAACACTGATAAAATACTAGAGGCAATGAAAAATTTTGCCGAGCAGTACGCCAAAAGGACTGATACCTATTTTTGTAGCGATCTCGGGGTAACTGCGGTAGTGATCGAAGGACTAGCAAGACACAAAGAAGAGTTAGGCGCTCCTTTATGTCCCTGCCGTCACTACGAAGATAAAGAAGCAGAAGTTAAAAATACTTTTTGGAACTGTCCCTGCGTGCCAATGCGCGAAAGAAAAGAGTGTCACTGTATGTTGTTTATCACTCCAGATAACGAATTTGCAGGTGAGGAACAAGCAATTTCCCTAGAGGAAATTAAAAAAGTAAGAGAGAGTATGTCTCATTGAGGTAAATAATGCCACCCCAAGCATTTTGGCAAGGTGTAGAGGAGTTTAATCAAAAAGAATTTTACGCTTGTCACGATACTTTAGAGGCTCTATGGATGGACTCAAAAGAGCCTGAAAAAAGCTTCTATAAAGGAGTACTGCAAATTTCAGTTGGTTGCTACCACTTGGGCAATCACAACTGGCGCGGTGCAGCTATCCTTTTAGGAGAAGGTATCAGAAATATTAGCGAATACGAACCCGTTTACGAAGATATTGACGTGACTAGATTGCTAGTCGATAGTAGCGAATTATTACAAGCCGTACAGCAGATTCAACCAGACCAAATCTCTCAATTGGCTCAGAAACTGGAAGAGGGAAAGTTAATTTCTGACGATCGCTCTATAAATGGATGGCCAAAAATATTTAAGATTGAACCAGAAAATTAGTTCAAAATATAGGCGCAAACTGATATATCTAGTAAACTATCGACAACGATATTTTTTTCAAGATTATGTTACGCAGCTTACGTCAAGATCGCCTGAGATTATTCTTGCTACTGTCAGCGATCGCTTTGGGAAGTATAGCCACATTGACTTTTCACAGAAAAGTCATCGCTCAAACAGATGAAGGAACAAGCGCTATTACTCTAAGTGCTGACAGCCAAGAAGCTGACTTCGAGCTAGGAATCATAACGGCTAGGGGAAACGTACAAATATATTATCCTGCCAGACAAATTCAAGCAACAGCAGCTCAAGCTCAATACTTCGATCGCGAACGTCGTCTAGTTCTAAGTGGTGACGTTTACGTACTTCAAGAAGGTGTGCGATTCGTTGGCTAGAAATCGACTGAAACCCTTACAGGGAAACAGGTTGAAGGATTAGCCGCTAGGAATTAATGAGAGATGCCTTAATTCTCTCGAACCTAGACAACTTAACTAGCCTGATGGTGAGCCTGGTATAAAGTTATACAGCTACAACTGAGATAGTTGAAGAAATGTAACAGAAATACCTAATCTTAATAATCCTTTAGAGGTTAAATAAGAAACAAGCAAGTCCATCTCTCCAGATGCAGGAGTAAAAGCATATCCCCTACGGTAGCGAGTGGTCTTCAATCCGTAAAGCGGGGATAAACGTCGAACTATGTAAGCCTTATACAGAAAACGCGGCTAGCAACTGACTATGAGCAAGCTTAATGCTGAAGAAACCAGAATGTCACCGTAAGAAGTAAACTGTTCAGTAGCGAAATAAGGTTGACACGCTGCGGTCAAAACATGACCAAAGGGCAGAAAACTGTGAATAACTAACAGTAAAAGTCAATCATGCACCTTTAATGATTGATTGCATCCAAAAACGCCCTCGGTGATTAAAAGGAACTCTAAAGTCAGAAACTAAGGTTAGTTAGGAACGAATTAACCTCTGGGATTACTCTCGGAAAGGTCGAACACTCCGAGTAATCAACCAAGATGCAAACTCTACGGAAAAGTAGGTAACTCAGAGGAGAGATTGCGCAAAAAAGCAAAACGCCTGGGGTAACTCCCACGGATAAGCTGACGTGCGTACGGGAGCATGAATGATAAAGCTATCAATTGAGAGCAAAGTTACCGATGAGTAAGTTGCCACACGACCGAAAAAGTAAAATTGAATATTGGCAAGATATCCCCTGGAAACGGGCGGAAAAAGTCGTATTCTCTCTCCAGAGACGGATTTATCAAGCTAGTCAACGTGGCGATGTCAAAGCTATCCGCAGGCTACAAAAACTACTGCTCCGAAGCTTTTTCGCTAAGGCAATAGCGGTTAGGAGGGTAACACAGGACAATCAGGGCAAGAAAACGGCAGGGATTGACGGGATTAAATCCCTAAACCCCAAACAACGTCTAGAACTGGTATACACGCTCAACCCACTAACGGGCAAAGCCAAATCTGTACGTAGAGTATGGATACCAAAACCTGGCAAAGGGTCGCGCCCGCTCGGAGGTTCCCTCCGAGTAAGGACGCACCAAGAAGACGAAAAGAGACCGCTAGGGATTCCAACCATGGAAGACCGCGCTAGGCAATGCTTAGTGAAACTTGCCCTTGAACCTGAATGGGAAGCTCGTTTTGAACCAAATTCCTATGGTTTTAGACCTGGTAGAAGTTGTCAGGACGCTATAGAAGCAATATTTAACGCACTACGCTATAAAACAGCCTATGTGATAGATGCCGACATAGCCAAATGTTTTGACAAGATAAACCACAACATCCTACTTAAAAAACTTAATACCTTCCCTGCCATGAGAAGGCAGATAAAAGCCTGGCTTACTTCGGAAATAAAGGATGGATTTGAATTATTTCCGTCAAAAGAAGGTACCCCACAAGGTGGAGTGATTTCACCCCTATTAGCAAACATCGCATTACACGGGTTAGAAAAATGCCTCAAAACTTGGATAAGAGGAAAAACCTTAAGATATCCAAACGGAAGGACAATGGCTCTCAAACATAGAGAGCAAACACTCGGAGTAATAAGATATGCAGATGATTTCGTAATCATACATAAAGATATAGAAATCATAAAAGAGGCAAAAGAAATCACAAAAACATGGTTATCAAACTTAGGGCTAGAACTAAAACCAGAAAAAACTAGAATTTGTCACACCTTCAACTGGCATGAAAAAGAAAAACCAGGATTTGATTTTCTTGGATTTAACATCCGACATTACAAAACTGGAAGACATCATGCCAACAAGACAACAAAAGGAGAAATTAAACCCTATACCCTTCACATCAAACCGACCAAAGAAGCCTGTCTAAAACATTACAGGGAAATCTCCTTGATTATAGACAGACTCAAAGCAGCCAAGCAAGAAGTACTAATAAGTAAACTAAACTCCATAATCAGAGGATGGTCTAACTACTATAGATACTCTGTATGTAGTGAAATCTTTAACAAGATAGACTACCAAATCTTTTGGAAACTCAAAAAGTGGGCAGACAAAAGACATCCCAATAAAACTTGGAAATTCAAAAAACCGAAATATTGGAAAACCATAGAAAACAACAACTGGGTTTTCACAAACGGTAAAAGTAGTCTCATCAAACACAAGAAAAACTACGATGAGACGAAAAACAAAACCAGGAAAAAGGGAAGAAAGAATCAAGGGGAGATATTCAAAAAGGTACAAGATGTACGCTCTCCATACGATGGGGATACAATTTATTGGAGCAGCAGATTAGGCAAACACCCAAATATGCCCACAAGTAAAGCCAAATTACTTAAATGGGAAGACGGGAAATGCCCACACTGCGGATTAAATTTCAAGCATGAAGACGTAATGGAAATCGACCATATCACCCCACGCAAAGCTGGGGGTGGCAGTAGTTACAAAAATCTCCAACTTCTTCACAGACATTGCCATGACGAAAAAACGAGGGAAGATTTTAAACTGATTGCTGAGTACCAAAACCGCAAGGAATTAGAAAAGCAACACAATAAATCTATCAAATGGTTCAATGACTTATTCTCACAAGAGAAGTGGAAATGGATTAATGACACCCCTGTTTTGATTAGTGTTCGTGACAAGAATCATGTTTCTGAGGAGCCGTATGAGGTGAAAGTCTCACGTACGGTTTTGAAGACGAGTAGGAGGGGTGACTCTCTTACTTAGTTTAATAACAGCATCCGCGCTGAAACGATGACTTATCTAATTGATGAAGGACGCTTTATTGCGACTCCCAAAGCCGATCGACAGGTAGAATCAACTTACATAATTTCCGATCCACAAGCAGCAACCCAGGAGCAATAAACCTCCCCTATACTCTCTATATAGGGGTAAAAGAGGGAGAGGGGGAGAGAGGGAGAGGGGGACCAGGGGAGAATAACAAAGAGCTAACAGCCAACAGCCAACAGCTAACAGCTAAATAACAAATACGGTGACAATTGTACTAGAGAACATTCATAAATCCTACGGCAATCGATTAGTCGTTAATCGAGTCAATATCAGAGTTTCACAAGGAGAAATTGTCGGACTATTAGGTCCAAATGGAGCAGGAAAAACTACCGTCTTTTATATTGCTACGGGTTTAATTAAGCCAAATGAAGGTAGAGTATGGCTTGGCGATCGCGATATTACTCCTTTAGCGATCGACTTGCGCGCTCATTTAGGAATCAGTTATCTTCCCCAGCAAGCCAGTATTTTTCGCAATCTAAGCGTCAAGGAAAATATCCAACTGGTCTTAGAGCAAAGCAAGATATCTTCAAAAGAAAGAACCAAACGCTTGCATCAATTAATACAGGAGTTTCGTCTAGAAACAATAGCTGGCACAAAAGGGACTATGATATCGGGTGGAGAAAGGCGAAGAACAGAACTAGCAAGAGCTTTAGCCGTAGGAAAACACGGGCCAAAATTTCTATTTTTAGACGAACCTTTTGCTGGAGTCGATCCGATCGCCGTTTCAGAAATTCAAAAAATTATCTCTCAGTTACGGGAGAGGCACATAGGTATACTCATTACAGATCATAACGTGCGCGAAACTCTGGAAATTACCGATCGCGCCTACATTATGCGCGATGGAGAAATTCTAGCATCAGGTGACGCAGAAGAACTTTATCGCGATGCTTTGGTGCGCAAGTACTATCTAGGAGATCGATTTAAAATCTAGTTATGTTAAATGAAAACAGATAAATTTAAATTAATTAGGTTCAAAGTTCCTGGTTTGTCGGTGATGGATCGCTACATTATCGCCGAATTGACCCCACCTTTCCTATTTGGAATGGGTTTATTCACTTCTTTAGGATTGTCAATTGGTGCTCTATTTTACTTAGTGCGCCAAATCTCGGAGTCGGATCTATTACTTACTACTGCGCTCGAAATCCTATTTTTAAAAATGCCAGAATTTATAGTTTTAGCCTTTCCTATGTCCGTGCTTCTGGCAACTTTGATGGGATATAGTCGTCTTTCTAGCGACAGCGAAATAATTGCTTTGCGCAGCAGTGGTATTAGAATTTATCGGCTCGTTCTTCCTGCTATTGCTTTGAGTCTTTTGATAGTTAGTTTGACTTTTCTGGGTAAAGATTTTATTGCACCAGCTAGTAACTATCAAGCCTCTATAACCTTAGATCGGGCGCTAAAAAGGGTTAAACCATCCTATATAGATAGAAACATCATTTACCCAGAATATGAAAAAGTCGCCCAAGACAATAAGAAAAAACATACTGTCTTAAACCGCCTTTTTTACGCCGCAGAATTCGACGGTCATTACATGAAAGGTCTGACCATTCTCGATCGCTCCCAGAAAGGAATTAATCGAATTGTCACTGCAGAGCGTGCAATTTGGAATGTCGATTTACAAAATTGGCATTTTTACAAAGGAACTGTTTACACGATCGCCTCCAATGGAACCTATAGCGACATCGATCGCTTTGAAGAACAAACACTCAAACTATCCAAAGCACCTCTGGAATTAGCCAAAAGAGGTCTCCACTACGACCAAATGAATATTTTGCAAGCAATAGATTATTTGAACGTAGTGCGATTGAGCGGCGATCGGCAGAAAATTCGCCAGCTTCAAGTTAAAATTCAAGAAAAAATAGCTTTTCCTTTCGTTTGTCTTATTTTTGCTTTGGTCGGTGCAGC
>JAAUYD010043777.1_pt1 | contig 11661 bp, 9 predicted proteins | sample 7278101 | NCBI WGS metagenome assembly JAAUYD01 (sample SAMN14350128, study PRJNA611818) | marine sediment metagenome | isolation source: surface marine sediment (0.6m) | place: French Polynesia: Moorea | collected 2018-08 | reverse complement strand
GTGGGGGGGCAGGTCATGCCCGATCAGTGGATTGTCAACAGCGACAGCGGTACACCGGTGGCCGCCGAGATTGCCAAAAAAGAGATCATGACCGTCTTTACGCCCACCGGTACCGAAAATGTAGCTGTGCCCAAGTACCGGCAGGAGAAGCCGGTTCTCAACGCGGCCGATCTCAAGCAGCTGCACGCCCTGGCCCAACGAATCAGCCAAATTTACGACATGCCTCAAGATGTGGAATGGGTCTATATTGATGGAAGCTTTTTCATCGTGCAGTCTCGCCCCATCACCGGTCTTTACCCCTTACCGGAACCGCTGCCTGCGCCGGAAGATGGGCTGCGCGTTTACATGTGTCTCAACGTTGCGGCTCAGGGGATTACTGAACCGCTGACCCCCATGGGGCTGGAGATGTTTCGGCTTCTCTATGTGGGCATGACCGCCGCTGCTACCGGGAAGCCAGCTGACAAATACCCTTCATGGGCCAAGCTGGCCGCCGGTCGCATGTATCTCGACCTGACCAGCGCACTGCGTAAACCCGGCCGCTGGACCACTGTGGCCGGAAACCTGGGCCGTAAAGACCCCGTAGCCGGTGAACTTCTTCTCCAGGTTTTGGAAAACAACCGCGACGAGATTGTCGGCCGGCCGGGCTTCAGGCTCCCCTGGCGACTGGTGCTAAAAATTTTCCCCGGCCTGTTGGCCAATTCACTAATCGGTTATCTGAATCCGGTCAGGGCGCGGCAAAAATTGATCGCCATGGGCGATCAATTCGTGGCCCGGCTAGAGGCCGAGGCCGCAGCCTGTGAAAGCATATCCGACCGGCTGAACCTGGTTGAAACCTATAACGAAAATCTGTTTTGGCAGTTAATCTACCAGGTTGCCTACTGCAGCGCCGGGATTCGCCTGGTTGAAAACGGACCGGCGCTAGTTGAACGCTGGCTGGGGGATGGCGAAGCTTTTCATCCGGTTGCCGAGGCAATCCCCTACAACCCAACCACCGAAATGGGGATGTCTCTGCTGCGTATCGCCCAGCAGCTGCAGCAGGAAGGGGAAGCGCCAACGGTGGATCACCCGGCCGTGAAGGAATTTTTGCAGCAGTATGGCCATCGCGCCGTGCAGGAAATTGACATGGGCGTGACTCGCTGGCGGGAGCAGCCCGAATATGTGCTGGATATGATCAGCAGCTACATGAATCAGGGTGATCCGGCTGAGAAACTGGATGATTTTGCCGCGGCGAGGACAAAGGCGGACGAAACGATTGAGGAGATCGCCCTGCAGGTCAGCCAGCGCAAAACTCGTCTCCACGGCCGCCTGATCCGTCACCTGCTGCGCTGCGCCCGCGAATTGGCCGGGCTGCGCGAGCGGCCGAAATTTGACCTGATCCGCAGCTTTGCCACCTTCCACGAGGTGATGCGCCAGGTTGGGGAAACGCTGGTCGAACGAGGCCGCCTCGATCAGGCTGATGATGTTTTCTTTGTGACCTTTGCCGACATCCGGTCAGAAGGGGATTTGCATTCGGCCGCAGCCGCCAACCGCGCCGTTTACGAGCGCGAAATCGGCCGGCGGCACGTCCCTCGCATCATGACCAGTCGGGGGGAGAGCCTGTACGGCATCACCTATCAAACCAAAGATGGCGCCCTGCTGGGCACGGCCGTTTCCCCCGGCACGTATGAGGGAATTGTCCGCGTGGTTCACACCCCCGGTGAAGCCAGGCTCACGGCCGGCGAAATTTTGGTCACGCACAGTACCGACCCGGGCTGGACACCGCTCTTCCTCAATGCGGGCGCGTTGATCATGGAAACCGGTGGCCCGATTTCCCATGGCGCCATCGTTGCTCGCGAATACGGCATCCCGGCCGTGGCCGGTGTCGCTCAAGCCACAACGCGGCTGCGCACCGGTGACCGGGTATGCGTCGATGGCGGTCAGGGGACGATAGAAATCCTGGAAGCGGCCGCCGTCACGCAGAAAGAACGGGTCTTAACATGAACACCAACCAGTCAATCAACAACCGCCGTAATCTCTTCATTTTGGCCGCAACCATGATCGTCATCATGTTGGGGTTTGGCATGGTGATTCCGGTAATGCCGTTCTACATCGACAAGCTCGGAGCCTCCGGCAGCGATCTGGGCTGGCTGGTGGCCGTTTACGCCTTGATGCAGCTCATTTTTGCCCCAATTTGGGGAGCGATTTCTGATCGGGTGGGCCGAAAACCGGTGCTGATGGTTGGCATCGTGGGGTATGCCATTTTTCTAATCCTGTTTGGATTGGCAACCCGGCTGTGGATGCTGTTTCTGGCCCGCAGCCTGGCCGGCATTCTCTCCTCGGCCACCTACCCCTCGATGATGGCCTTTATCAGCGACTCAACCGTCCCGGAAGAACGGGGAGATGGGATGGGCAAGCTCGGGGCAGCGATGGGGGTGGGCGTCATTCTGGGGCCGGGGATCGGTGGGTGGCTGGCCCAGGAATCCCTTTCACGCCCTTTCTTTATTGCCGCCGCGCTGGCCGTTGTGACGCTGGGTTTGGTCGCTTTCTTCCTGCCCGAATCCCTGCCCAGGGATGCCCGTCAGCAAACGGAGGTGCGTACGGTCAACGTAAAGGCGTTGTGGGCCGCTTTGCGATCCCCGCTTGGTGTGCTGCTGGGCATGGCCTTTTTGCTGAGCTTTGGCTTGACCAGTTTTGAGGCCATATTTGGTCTGTACGCCCTGGAAAAATTTGAGTACGGGCCGGAAAGAGTGGGCACCATCATGGTGGTCGTTGCCCTGGTATCGGCGGTTGTTCAGGGAATATTAATTGGCCCGCTGACCAAATATTGGGGAGAACCATTTGTCATTAAGCTGTCGCTGGCCGGAAGCGTGGCCGGTTTTCTGGTGATGCTCCTGGCTACAACCTACCCGATGATTTTACTGACGACCGGATTTTTTGTGCTGACTGTGGCTTTGCTGCGGCCGGCCGTGGCCTCTCTGGTTTCGCAACACGCGGAGGCCGGGCAGGGTGTGGCTCAGGGGTTAAATAATTCTTTTATGAGCCTGGGAAGAATTGTGGGGCCGCTGTTGGCCGGATATTTATTCGACGTCAATTACAACCTGCCGTTTATCAGCGGCGCGGTGATTATGCTGATCGGCTTTTTTATCGCTCTAGCCTGGATTCAGCAGGAAGAAATCACTCAGCCTGTCCCCCAGATTGTCGATCAGGTTTGAGGAACCTTCCGGGAGAGCAGTTTTGGCAGCTGCCAGGGATGTCGTCTCAGATACCCCACAATCGGCGGCGGTTCGGCCGGATGGGCTCGCGCCTCGCGGAGCGTTCCCGGCCACTCAAACGGCAGATGTTTGATCTTGCCCGGCTCCGTGATGGTTTCCAGCGCTTCGAGGGTCTCTTTTAGCACCGCCCGCTGCACCTCAGTATCTCCCGGTCGGCCAACGATTTGGCCAAAGGGATATTCGACAGCCACCAGGCGTGGGACGCTGACCGAAGCGGTCAGAATCGGAATATTTGAAAGAGAGACCGTGGAAAAGCCAGCCTGTTCAATCGCTCTCTGTACCAGTCCAACGGACCAGCAGCAGATTGGTCAGGCCGGGATCAGAACCACGGCGTCAACCTCCTCGGCCTTTAACTGGTCGATGATCGCCGGTACGCTTTGTTCGAGCAGTTCCTGGGGGTCGAGGATATACCCCATAAATGAGTAGTGGGAGGGGGCGGACCGGCCGACAATCCCTTCTTTTACCAGCTCATCGAGCCGTTCGAGAGGGAGCAGGCAGTTCAGGTCATTTTCAGCCAGTGAGGGGTCAATATGCAGGTGATACACCCCGATATCCTCAGTTCTTGCGCTCTGGGGGATAATTCGATAGGAGGAATCGCCACGCCACGGATTTTTACGCTCTAATTCCTGATCGAACGGCCGGTCGCTTTTCAAAGCGATCGCCCCACTGCTAATCAAAGCCACATTACATGCTGAGAGAGGTTTGGACAGAGGGGTCCAGGGTATCTCCCGAGGGGCTTCTAGCTTGATCCAACTTTTGACCAGTCGCTTGGTCAGCCCCCCAATAAAGCGGTATGAGTCAACTGTCATTGTTTTTTTCTCCTACAAATTTCCCCTCCCGCGTCGGGAGGGGTTTAGGGAGTGGGTCTTGTTGTAGCGTCATTTTACCCTTCCCCAGCCCCTCCCCAGGTCGGGTTCGGTAGCTGTTTTAGTCTACATCGCCAATTGTAAGGCCGCAGCATGCTGCGGCCGTGGGGTCGCCTTCCATACCCTGCCAATCCTTGGTGAACGATTGAATATTTAACCGCCAAATACCCTGTTGGGGGAGCTGGATCGGCCGCAGCATGCTGCGGCCCTACGGCGCACGATTGATCCACTGTGTCCAGTTTGATCGAACCTGTCCGCCCCTGAATCGACGTGGGAAGGGGTGCTTGTCGAAGCGCCTGAGGAAAAATTTCTGCCTGCACGTAAACCGGGTCGCGGTGGAGGGATTTGCTGCCTTGAAAGCACATTTTCCTGTTTGGTAAAGGACATTTATGACATTATAAAAAAATTTGGCTGGGGAGTCGATGATCCGGTAATGGTTGGCCGTCAGCAAAATTAAATCGGTTTATGAGTTTGCGAAATGCAAAAGCGGGGCGAAAATACCGTGAACCATTTTGATTTGCGGGTGTTACCCATCATCCCCAAAAATAAAAACAAAGTCAAGGAGAAATCATTGGATAAGTTCTGTTCAAATTGCGGCGGACCGCTGGAAAATAAATTACCGGCCGGTGAAGAAAGAGCCCGGCAGGTTTGCCGTGATTGTCACACAATTTTTTATAACAACGCCAAGCCCTGCGCCGCCGTCCTAGCCGTTCAGGATAGCCGCGTCCTGCTGGTTAAACGGGCGATAGAACCATTTAAAAATTATTGGGACATTCCCGGTGGATTTTTGGAAGCGGATGAACACCCACGAGATGGCGCCATTCGTGAATTTCTGGAAGAAACCGGCTTGTTAATCGAACCACAGGAAATCCTGGAATTTTATATTGATGAGTATGGCCCAGGCGGCCGTTTCACCTTAAATATATGCTACCTGGCCACGGTGGTTGGGGGTCAGGAAGAAGCCAGCAGCGATGCCGTGGACCTGCAGTGGTTTGACCTCAATCATTTGCCCGAGAAGATCGCCTTTAATTGGTCAATTGACGCCCTGCGTTTGCTACAGCGCAAATTAAATTCCAAAATCGCTTAGTCAAAGTTTAAAATTTTTAAATAACCCAAGTTGCGACCTTTTGACGCGACCGAATAGTCGCTATGGAAACCGAAACCGGATAGTTAATTAACGCGATTTATCGCGTTTCGGTCCCATTGGCCTATTCATTGGGAAGGTAAGGTAGCAACTTGAGTTAAAATGCTATAAGAAAAATCGTCCGCAGACCCCGTAGGGGTGAACCGGAGGTTCGCAGATTAGAGAGAGAAATCTGTGAAAATCCGTGGTAATCCGTGGCTAAAATTAATTATGTGACGCGGTCTTCCCACCGTGCGGTTGGATTCAGATAGCGAAACAGGATTCCAGGGGTTATCACAATATTCCAATTTTTCCCTGCTATGCTCTTTTCCTGGCAACCTATCAAGCAAATGGAGAAAAAATGAAAACGATTTTCAGGTGGATTTGGCGAATTGTGCTGGGGGCAGCGGCATTGATTGGCGTATTAATCCTTATTTTACTAGGGACGATTGTTTATGATTCCCAAACGGGGGAGCAGGTGGCCGATAATACCAATGTCGATTATGCAGAAGTTGATGGGCAGCAGTTAAGGGGATATTTGGCCACGCCGGACACCCCCGGTCCTCATCCGGCCGTGCTGCTCATCCATGAATGGTGGGGGCTCAATCACGGCATGACCGTTTTGGCCGACGCCCTTGCGGCTGAAGGATATGTTGTCTTTGCCCCCGACGTGTACCGTGGAAATCTGGCTCAAACCGTTCCCTATGCCCTGTGGCTGCGGCTGGGCACCCCGACAGACGATGTGTACGCCGATGTGGACAGCGCCTTGACCTGGCTGCGCTCCCGCGAGGATGTCGAACCTGAACGGGTAGCCTCCATGGGGTTTTGCTTTGGCGGAGGGCATTCGCTCCAGTTAGGCATGCGTCAGTCAGAAAACCTGGCTTTGACGATTATGTATTATGGGGCGGTTGTCACCGAGCCGGATTTGCTGCGGCCGCTTGTTGATGGGCAGCCGGTCCTGGGAATCTTTGGGGCGGAAGACACCTCGATTCCCACCCAAGAAGTTTTAGAATTTGAAGCAGCCCTCAACAGCTTAAACATCGAAAATGAAATTACGATATATGACGGCGTGGGGCACGCGTTTTTGACCGAAGAAAATTACAATGAAGCGGGGGCGGCCGGTGATGCCTGGCAGCAGACGTTGGCCTTCTTAGAAGAGAATATTGGAAATTAAAGGGATTTGACTCCAAAATTCGAAAGATTCTGTTCGCCATTCGGCCATTTTTTGGGTTATACTGTTCGCTTACCACAAAGTTTGAGGATCTACAGGTCACTATGGACACCAAAGTCACCTGGCTTGTCGATGAGCGCATTATTTTTGTAAAAATGGTCGGCAATATTATCGACTTACATATTGAGCAGGTCGACCAACAGGTCATGAGGATGCTTGCTTCGGCCGACGGCCGCCATCCAATCCACATGATCGTCGATAATCGCCATCGCACCGGCAGCCCCAACATTCGGGCGTTATTGAGCGCCCGGATGTTTTCTCACGAGCGTTTTGGTCTTTTTGTCAATATTGGCAGTCGAAATCCGCTGGCTTCTTTTATCGGCAACTTTGTTGCCAAGATGCTCAATAAACAGTACATTCAGAAGAATACTTTTGCCGAGGCAGCGGAGTTAATTGCATCCACAGATCCGGGCTTACCGGATATCCTGCCGCTGCTCGAAGAAAGTGGTAATCCTTACGTATAAAAGAATATGGGTTCAAATCGTTGATCATGACCTTAATCCCCCCTTTCCAGATTTTTGTGCCGCTCTTTTGAACACAATTTGGAATAATCGCTCTCATGAACAGCTATGAAACCACTCCTCCAACGCTCACCGTGCTGCTGGTTGGACTTCCCCAGGAAGAGATTCAATTAATTCGGAAGTCAGTCGATCAATCGCAAATCTTGATGAAGATCATTGATTCTGCCGATGAAGCGGTGACCTATATCCAATCTGCCGATGTCATTTCGATGGATGCCATCTTCTTAAATGACGGCTTGAATCTATGCCGGAAATTGCATCAGGCGCTGGCGGGTGAGCCGATTCCGATCATTATCATTTCCGATCAATCAAACCCAAAGCACAAACAGGTTGCATTCTCCGCCGGGGGGAGTGATTTTGTCGTCCGGCCGCTCGTTCCCCAGGAAATCTCGGCCAAGATTGATGGGTATTTACAGTTCAAACAACTCAATCACACGCTTGAAAACACCAATCATCAACTTCTTGAAGCACTTGACGATCTTCAACAAACAACCTACCAGCTCCTGGCTCAAAGCGAAGAAAGGTTAAATTTAGCCCTATCCTCGGCGTCGACCGGTATTTGGGAGTGGGAAATTGAAAGTGGGGAAATCTCTTGGTCTCCTCAGGTTTATGAAATTTTCCAGCTGCCAGAAGAATTTGACGGCGACTATCAATCCTACATTAATCACATCTATCCTGAAGATCAATCTTTGGTTCAGCAATCCATTAGGGCAGCTTTAGATACCCCAGGCAGTGAGTATCGGGTTGAGCATCGGATCATTCGGCCGGATGGGTTACTGCGCTGGATCGAAGGGCGCGGCCGAGTCATTCGTTCCTCAAATGGTCAGCCGCTGCGGATGCTGGGTCTGGTAACTGACATCACAGATCGCAAAGTAGCTCAAGACGCCCTCCGCCTGAGTGAAGAACGGTACAGTCAACTCGTCAACAAACTTCCGGGCAGCGCCATTATTTTATTTGATCACGATTTGCGATTTGTGTTGGTCGATGGACCGGAAATAAAAAACGTCAATTTTTCCAAAGAAGATTTTGAAGGGAAAACGCTCTTTGAAGTGGGGCTTCCTCCTGAATTTGTGGCGATGGCCGAACCAAATATGCGGGCCGTGCTTTCGGGAAAATCTTTTTCAGCTGAGCTCACTTTTCTGGAGCACGTCCACACCTATTTTTATGCCCCCCTGTATGATCCGCACGGCCGAGTAGAATACGGCCTGATTTTGGCTCAGAACATCACCGATTTAAAACGCAGTGAAGCGAAGCTGCAGCAGGCCCAAAAAATCGCCCAACTGGGGAGCTGGACGTGGGATTTACAATCACAGGTTATCACCTGGACTCGAACCATTTACGACATTTTTGGGGTAGAACACGATAAACCGCTCCTGTACGAAGATTATGAATCCCGCATTCATCCGGAAGATTTACCGGCCGTTCAACAAAAAATTCAAGACGCAATCGATTCTCCGCAGGACGATTTGTATTTGGAGCATCGCATTTTGAGGGATGACGGCTTAATCCGCTTCATCTGGGTGCGTGGCAATATTGAACGTGACGATTCCGGAAATGCGCTTTCCATGTACGGAACGGCTCAGGACATCACCGAACAGAAAAAATCTTACCAGCTGCAGGCGGAGTTAGATCGAGAACGGGCCTTAAACCGGGTTAAATCCCGCTTCACCTCAATGCTGGTCCACGATTTTCGCAATCCGTTAACCTCCCTTCAGCTTGGTTTGACGGCAACGCAGCGTTACGCTAACAAATTTACCCCAAAACAACTAGCTGACAGGATTAATCGAGCCCTGCAAAGCGTCAACCAGATTGATGCCCTGATCGATGACGTCTTGATTATTGGAAAATTGGAGGAAGCGGACCTGGAACTCAACCTGCAAACGATTGATATGGTGCATTTTTGCCGATCCCAATTTGAGCAGGTCAGTGAAGGGTTAAATGAATCTCCTTTCTTTTATAATTTTGTAAGCCCGGCCGAAAACGCCTATGTCTCAGTTGACGCCCATCTTTTTAGCCGGGCGATCCGAAACCTGTTGACTAACGCGATGAAGTATTCAGAGAAAGGCAGTCTCATCGAGATGAAAGTTTGGCGCACAAATCAGAAAATAGCCCTACAAATTTCTGATCAAGGGATAGGCATACCGGAAGACGATTTAAAATTTGTGTTTGATGGATTTTTTCGCGGCAGCAATGTCGATCACATTAAAGGATCAGGTTTAGGATTGGCGATCGTGCGCTTAATCGTTGAAGCACATCGCGGCACCATAGATTGCGAGAGCACAATTGATAAGGGCACAACCTTTACCATTCACCTTCCTTCTATTAATCCGGAAAATTAAGTGAGATAGGTTGCGCATTAGGGCATCACATTTGATTTTTAAAATCAGGATGACACGAATTTAAAGGATTATCTCTTGAAAGTGGGAAAATTCGTGAAATCTTGTTTTAGGTAAGTTACAAAAAGAATTGTTAAAAAAAGACACGGATTAACACGGATTTTCACAGATTTCTCTCTCTAATCTGCGAAAATCTGCGTAATCTGTGGACATTTATTTCATAAAACATTTTGTAAACCACTTAAACTTTTGAACAATGACCTGCTTAAAACGTTTTCCGGATTAATTTGTAGACAGTCACGATTATTTCAACTTATAATGAATTGACAGTCATTTGCCAGCTTGTCCTCCTATCTATTCAACTTCGCTGGATAGTTTTTTTTCGCCTACAAATTAATCCCATATTAAACCGGAAAATCTTTGATGCGTGTTTTTATTTAAACATTTTCCGGAATAAGGAGATCACCCCATGACCAACGGCACAAATGATCAGGCCCCAAAAGAAACTGTAGAATGCTCACACGGTTCAAAGGGTCCGGCTGAACGCCTGGGCGAAACCGGGACCCTGTCTGCTCAACCCACCCCGGAAGGAATTTCCGCTGAAGATCTAGATGCTCGTCAGGCGGCCAAAGGGCTTCAACGCAAAAGCGGCCCTCTCCTCGAAGAATCATCTGAAGAAAGCGCGCCAGGCACGTTAGCGGCCGGCGACGCAGCGCCTCCTGCTGAGGCGGTTCCTCCCACGGACGTCGAAGAGTAAAGGATAATTTGCCATGTCTATTGTCATCTACAGACAGCTTGGTTTAACAGATCACGACACCAATGGGCAAACCTCATCTGTTGGTGAAACCTCAATGGCCAACAGCGGCCGGCATATTTTCATGACCGGCAACTGGTTTGCTTCCGAATCAATGGACAGAGGAAGCAGCTGGGATTTTGTCAGCCCAACCGGTGTTTTGCCGCGGGTTAACAACGGTTTTTGCTGTGATCAGTCGGTCATTTACGAACCCACCCGCAAAATTATGGTTTGGGTGTTGCAGTACAGTCATGATTCAAATACCAACACCTTGCGCCTGGCCGTCAAGCGCGGCGGAACGCCGGGCAACCAGTGGCACTGGTGGGATTTTACCCCGCAAGGGATTAACAACAGCTGGAGCGGTGAGTGGTTTGATTACAATCATGTAGCCGTATCAGACAATTATTTATATGTCGGCACCAACGTGTTTTCGATCAGCGGTGATCTATTTACCCGTTCAGTCATTCTCCGTTTTCCGCTTGATGATTTGGCCGACGGCGGATCTTTAAGTTTTTCATACTTTATGTCAACTGACAACTTTTCCCTGCGCTGCGTAAACGGGGCAAAAGACGTCATGTATTTCGCCAGTCACAACAACACGAGGCAGCTGCGCCTGTTTGAATGGGCCGAGAATGCCACCTCGATCAATGTATTTGACATCAACGTCAGCCGCTGGTCGAGCAACCAGTTTGCCCGATACTCAGCACCGGACCCGGACAATCAGGATTGGCTCGGCCGGTGTGATCCCCGCATTACCGCCGCCTGGGTGGCCAAAGGGGTGATCGGTCTCGCCTGGACGGCCAACAGCCGGGGCAGCCGGCCGTTCCCCCACATTCGCGCCGTGCGCATCGATGAAAACAGCAAAAATGTCATTGACGAGCCGGATATCTGGCATCCTGATTACGCTTTTGCTTATCCGGCCGTTTATCCCAACGGCCGAGGGATGGTAGGGCTGTCCGCTTTTCGCGGTGGCGGCAGCAAATATCCCGGTCACATTGTCGGCGTGTTGAACGACCAGCAGGCCCACTGGCAGCTAAAACTCTCGCGCAGCGGGTCACACGGCCCGGTTGACGGTAAATGGGGTGATTACGTCAATATTTTCCCCTATTCTGGGAGGGGTTTTTCCTGGTTTGCCTCCGGTTTTACCCTGCAGGGCGGCGGCCGGCGACAGGATATCGAACCACAGGTTGTTCAGTTTTATGCGCGGTAAACAAAACAAAAAAAGGATAGATAAGTAAATGGTTCAACTGACAATCCCCTATCGCTCCCAATGGGCTGACGATGCCAACCTGTTTCGCGCAGACTGCGGCCCAACCTGTATTGCTATGATCCTCAACTACTATGGGATCACCGTCACACCCAATCAGCTGTATGCCCATCTGCCGGGAAAGGGGGTCGAAGATTTTACGACCTTCTCCGAGCTGCGCCGGGTGGCCCAGCTTTTTGAAGTCGCCCTGCCACGCCATCAATACGGCCATCGAGAAGAGGCGCTGGCCAACTTGCGAAGCGCCATCAACAGCGGCCGGCCGGTTATGGCCCT
>JAAUYD010013871.1_pt1 | contig 11661 bp, 9 predicted proteins | sample 7278101 | NCBI WGS metagenome assembly JAAUYD01 (sample SAMN14350128, study PRJNA611818) | marine sediment metagenome | isolation source: surface marine sediment (0.6m) | place: French Polynesia: Moorea | collected 2018-08 | reverse complement strand
ATGATTCGTCTGACAGCAACCGTCCACGGCTACGTCCAGGGGGTATCGTTTCGCTACTACACGCAGCTGACCGCCAACAAGCTGGGTGTGGTTGGGTACGCCCGCAATCAGCCAGATCGCACGGTATTTGTGGTGGCCGAAGGGGAAGAAGAGCAGGTGCAGGCGCTGGCCAGGTGGCTGGAAAAAGGGTCACCGGCCGCACGGGTTTCCCGGGTAGAAAAAGATTTTTCCACAGCGACGGGGGAGTTTCGCCATTTTCAGATTCGTTTGTGAAATTATCCGGGAAATTTCATATTTCCCGGATAATAGCCGAGCCTAAACTGATGTCTCAGGAACCGTTTCCCCCCAAATGAACCGTTCCGTTAACTCGCGAGCCACGTCATCGGTGTACTGCACCGGCGGTGACTTCATAAAGTAGGATGAAGGGGCGGTAATGGCTCCGGATATGCCGCGGTCGAGGGCCAGCTTGGCGCAGCGGACCGCATCGATAATCACCCCGGCCGAGTTGGGGGAGTCCCAAACTTCAAGCTTGAGATCAATTTCCAGAGGGACATCGCCAAAGGAACGCCCTTCAATTTTGATATGACACCACTTGCGGTCTTCCAGCCACGGTACATAATCGCTCGGGCCGACGTGGACATCTTTTTCGTCCATTTCGTAAGGAAGCTGGCTGGTCACGGCGTTGGTCTTAGAGATCTTTTTTGATTCCAGGCGGCGGCGTTCGAGCATATTGTAGAAGTCCATGTTTCCGCCAAAGTTCAGCTGGTAGGTGCGGTCCACTTTGACCCCGCGATCTTTAAACAGATTGGTCAACACGCGATGGGTAATGGTGGCGCCTACCTGGCTTTTAATGTCATCGCCGATAATGGGCAGCCCTTTTTCGGCAAAGCGGTTGGCCCAATATTCTGAACTGGCGATAAAGACCGGGATGGCGTTGACAAAGGCGCAGCCGGCTTCGAGAATTTGCTCTACATACCATTTGGTGGCCATTTCAGACCCTACCGGCAGGTAGCTGACCACGACATCGGTTTTGGTTTCTTGCAAAATGCGCACGATATCGGATGTGGGGCCAGAGGCTTTGGTGACCACTTTGCTGACGTACTCACCGAGGCCGTCATGGGTCATGCCGCGATAAACCGGCACATCCAGAAAGGGGACGTCGGTAAACTTAATCGTGTTATTGGGTTCAGCCCAAATCGCTTCACTCAAATCTTTCCCGACCTTGCCTTCGACGACGTCAAAGGCGGCCGTAAATTCAATATCGCGGATGTGGTATCCACCCAGGTTGACATGCATTAAGCCTGGAACCTCTTCGTGATCGTCGGCATTTTGGTAAAAATGCACCCCTTGGACCAGCGAGTTGGCACAGTTGCCAACGCCGATTATCGCCACTCGCACCTTATCGCGCTGTGCGTTGCTTGACATAAAAATCTCCTTTGTTACCTAATCTCTTGAATTTTCTGAGCCGCAGCGACTGGCACGCGGCTTGTTATTTAATATGTAATCTACTCAAAATGTTGAAAATTGGCTTTAATATAGCAGGCTGTCGGGGATGAAACCCTAAGTAATAAAAAAGAAAAGGGGATTTGATAAGGGGTTGTTCACGTGTGCATGGTATTTGCCTATCAAAAGGCACATCATTAAACAAATATTTAAGTGTCATTTTGCGATATTTCTGCAAGAAAAAAGTAAAAATCAACGCGACGAGCCGGGTGAAAATGCGTATATTATGCTATCCGTGATTGAAATGTGATTCACGGGCAAGGATGATTGAGATATGAAACCGATCGCCATTGAAGCGAAGGGCTTAAAAAAGCAGTTTGATAAAAAGGTTGCCGTGCACGATTTGTCGCTCACGGTGGAACAAGGGGAGTTTTTTGGTTTTTTGGGGCCAAACGGAGCCGGCAAATCAACAACGATTAAAATGTTGGTCGGTTTGCTCCGGCCGTCGGCCGGTACGGCAACAATCAGCGGGTTTGATGTATGGCAGGAACCCCTTAAAGCCAAAGCCCAGTTAGGGGTTTTGCCTGAAGGCTTAAATTTATATGAACGCCTCAACGCCCGCGAGTTTATTCGCTTTGCCGGCACGATGTACGGGCTGGAAAAACGAGATGTCGATCAGCGCACCGAAGAACTACTCGCCCTGATGGATTTAGAGGACGCGGCCGAAAAGCTCATTGTGGATTACTCTCAGGGGATGCGCAAGAAGACCGCTTTGGCGGCGGCCATCATCCATGCGCCGCGCGTATTGTTTTTAGATGAGCCGTTTGAGGGGATTGACGCCATTTCGGTACGAGCGATTCGGCAGGTGCTCGATCGGTTGCGCAGCAGCGGGACCACTATTTTCTTCTCCTCCCACATCCTGGAGGTGGTGCAGCGTCTGTGCACGCGCATTGCCGTCATCAACGAAGGTGAGTTGGTCGCGGCCGGGACGATGGCTGAACTGCGCCAAAAAGCGCAATCCGATCCGGATTCAACCCTGGAGGATCTTTTCCTGAAGGCCGTGGGTGCAGAAGAAAAACAAAATACTCAAATCGGCGAACTATCGTGGTTGGATGGTCTTCCAGGAGCATCCGCATGATGGGAATCAACACCGCCCAACAGCGGACCCTCTTCGGGCTGCGAAGCCGGCTGCTTTGGCGCCAGTTTACCGGAGAAAAAGGACGGATCATCTCCGCTCTGATTGTTTTGCTGATATTTGGGCCGATGGTTTTGGGGATCTCAATCGCCTCGGCCGTGGGCTATATCCAGCTGGAAGCACCCTGGCCGGCCCAAATATTGGGAGGGGTGCTGGTATTGCTGTGGGTTGTGTGGGCCGTCGCCCCGGTATTTTTAGGTCCGATCAATGTATCTATAGACGTCTCACGCCTGCTGGTGTACCCGGTGACGAGACGCGATATGGCTACGGCCGTTTTGTTTGGGACGCTGCTTGATTATCCAACTTTTTTGGTTTTACCGCTTTTTGCGGCCATTGTGGCAAGCTGGATGTGGTCGCTGGCCTGGCCGTTTGTGCTGCTGGGTCTTCCGATCGCCTATTTGCATATGGTGATTATCGGCCAGATTGTCATGGTCGGGGCCGGAAGTATCCTGAACAGCCGTCGCTTTCGCGACTTGAGCATCGTCGTTTTTTCAATTTTAGGGGCCAGCTGTTACTTTATTAGTCAGGGCGTTACCCGAGTATTGGAAGAGTTTGTCGATCTTGAATCGGCCGAGACGTTCCTGCTGACCTGGCGACCACTCGATCAGCTGCAGTGGCTGCCCACCGGATCAATTGCGCGAGCCATCGAACAGGGAGCGGCCGGGAATTTTGGTTTGGCGACCGCATGGCTGGGATATTCCCTGCTGCTGCTTGTCGGTTTGGGGTATGTCTGGCTGGTGCTGCTCGATCGTTTGATCACCGGTCAAACCTTCTCATTTGGGCAGGCGGACGCACCGAAAGCGGCTAAACCTAAACGCGCTCGCCGGTCATTCAAGTTAAAGCTGCTGCCGGAACCCCTGCAGTCCATTGTCCTTAAGGAAATCATCCTCACCTGGCGTATTCCACAGCGTCGCATCGGCATGATTCAGGCGTTTTTGCTGCCGGTGATTTTTAGCGGAATTTATCTGTTTAGTGGCGAATTTGACGGGGAGTTTAACGGTCGATGGGTGGGGCTGTTTTTAATCGGGTACAGCTATATACCAACGCTTGGTTTTGGCAGTAATACGCTGGCATGGGAAGGGCAAGGGTTGGCGATGCTATTTTTGACACCGGCCAGCCGTCGCCTCATATTTCAGGCTAAAACGGTGACCAGCATTTTGCTGGCGGCCTTGCCGATCGCCTTTTTTACCCCCCTTCTTTTCTTTATTTCACCCCCCCTGCCTCTGCTAACCGGCTTTTTTCTGGCGCTGGGTTTCATTGGGGTAGGGACGGCCGTGGTGATGCTGTTTTCGGTGTGGTTTCCCTATCCGGTGAATATGGACCCCAAGCGACCGTTTGCGCAGCCCGAACGACGGGGCGGATTCATTCCGACGCTGATGAACGTTATCGGCACCCCCTTGCTGACCGGTTTGCTGGGTATTCCGTTGGCTTTACCCATCGCTCTGGTGTGGTGGTTTGAGTGGGCATGGCCAGGCTTGATCCTGGCGGTCATATGTGCTGTCTATGGATTGGGTGTGGCTTGGGTGATGTGTGGCCCGGCCGCGGAGCAGCTCCTTAAGCGCGAACCGGAAATTTTAGATGCTCTGCGCGCCCCAGAAGGAGATTAGCAACCTAAATTTTGAAGAAATTTAGGTTGCTAATTGTCAATAGTTAATTGCCAATTGGCAATGGTCAATGGAATTTGGAAGGGGCAGCGCCTTTTTTGCATACTAGCCTAATGAGAGTGGTGGCCAATCGTAAATCGTCAATCCAAAATCAACCAATCGTATTTCGTATTTCTTATCTCGTATCTGCAACGGGATCTACTTCTACTTTTCCATCTTGATGGTCAATGCGCACATTTAGCCACTCCTGAAGAATGGCCGCGTTGGTTTGAGCATGTGGGGTCCATTTGCTGACCATCATGTGCGAAGGTCCATCAGCCAGGGCCATGGGGATGAGCAGTTGGTCTACTAGATGCGGGTCGACAAACCCCTGAGCGGGCGGCGTGGCCAGCAGCTCGTGAACGGCATCTTCTGCCACGCTTTGGGCCGGGTACCCGGGCCGACCCAATCCGGTTCCTCCGACCCGGCCGTTTTCCGACCACAAAAACAGCCCGGCCCCTTCACTGTGGCTCTTTTGTCGTTTGGTGTTTATTTTAAGTGAATAACCGGCGGCTTGAAGCAAATTATCCGCCCGACGGGCCATGCGATGGGGAATATGGCCAGGCAGGTTGGTGGCGATGGAAAGTCCACGAACCGCGGTTGTGGGAAGGGGTTGAAGATCGACCGCCTGGAGTGAGGGGCCGGCCAACGGCATGATTTCGGCATTGATCTGCCCGCCTCCTTTTGGGTACCATCCCCATTCATGGAGCATCAGATGGGCCTGGATACCAAATTTGCGATAGTTGGGAAAGGTGACATTTTGCAGATAGTGAAAAGACGGGCTGAAGTTGACGTGTGTCCCCCCCCGGATGGAGATTTGAGAGGCGCCGCCGCTAAACAGCAGGGGCCAGATCACCGCCTGCAGGATCAGGCTCGTCGATCCGGCCGATCCCTGTTTGGCTTCCTGGGTGACATCAAAAGTGTAGCGGCCGTTTTGCGGGGAATGCTGTGGGTGAAATTCAAGCGTTTGTGAATGGAGCTCATCACCAACGACCTCCGCTCCACAGATAGCGGCCGCAGCCCGCACGCAGGCCAAATGCTGTGGTTTAAGCCCTGGTTTGCGGCGACCGGCCCGAATGTGTTCCATGCGGAATGGGCGGCCGAGGAGGGCTGAGAGGCTGAGGCAGGTGCGCAGAATTTGGCCGCCTCCTTCGCCAAGGCGGCCGTCAAAAATCAACATTGGTTAAAATCTTCCCAGGGCGATCAGCTGCGTAAATGAAGCGATATACCAGTGGATAAAAAATGGATAAACAAATGATTGGGTCCGCCAGGCGACAAAGGCAAAAGCGGCCCCACCAAAAATTGTGGTCAACGTTTCTACCTCCGGTTTACCCAAATGCATAAAGGCGAAGGGGATCGCCTGAATCCAAATGGCCGGCCCCACGCCTAGGACCCGGGCCAGCCCAAATAAGAGAAAACCACGCCAGATAAACTCCCAGCCAAAAAGATCAACCCCGGTGATGTAAATGAGTCGGAACGCCTCTCGCGGGGCGCGAGCATCGTAATACTCCAGCATGCCCGGTGTGCGGGCGATAAACCACAAAATAACGCTCATACCCACACAGGCACCGACGGTCCACAGCAGCCCTTCACGCCAGTTGCCCCATTGGAAGCCAAAAGCGGCCGGGTTTTCTCGCCACAAAAACCAAATGGCTATCAGAGGAACAAGCAGGTAAAAAACGAGGCGATCGTACGCCTTTATTTCAAGCGCTGAAAGATCGGGATTCATCCCTACCAAATTGAAAAACCAGCGAACTGGAGAGTGTCGATAGGCGTCAAGCATGGGCAAAATGGTACCCAAAACGATCAAAACGACCATTTGTGTGTCAAAAGAAATACCGCCGATGGTGAAAGAAGATTTGATAATGTTCATGCCGGGGGGGATTATAGCAGGGATTGGGTGATGGGTGATAGGTGATAGGTGATGGGTGATGGGTGATAGGTGTTGGGTGTGGGTTAATCGTTGGCTGTTGATTGTAAGGAGGAATCGACGCGCTGCACGTTTTTTACCCAGTAAACGCCAGGTGAATCACCAGAGCGCATTTTTCTGATGGCCGGGTGGGCGGCAAAACCAAGCTTAAGCTTGATGGCGTAGTTGGCTTTTTTGCTCAATTCGCTGCGCGAGCGAACCTGAAAACAGCCCAGCTGGGGGGCCAGATCCAGGATGCACTTCTGCAGCGCGGTGCCGATCCCCTGATTGCGGAAACGCTCCTCGACAAAAAAGGCCCTGATCTTGGCTTCTGTCAGCATTCGGCCGTGCTGATCGACAAGTTCCGGCACGTCCATTTCCGGTCCGATAGGCTGCACCAGGCACATAATAAACGCTATGATTTGCTTGTTATGTAAAGCCGTGAAGTAATGGGATTCAGCAATCAGCGCCGGCGAATCGATGATGTTGGCAAACAGATCATGTTCCTGGGCGAAAGCAACCAGCTGCGGCCATTGGGGGTGGTTTGGGGTCCACTTTTCGATTGTGTAATTCATAAACAGTAATGTAAAAACCAGCCGCAGATTTCACGGCTGGGGTTGGTTTTTGATTTGTAAGGGCTTGGCTAGCCAAGCCCCTTCACCAAGGCTTTGGTTTCATCCTGGCCACCCCTTTGATGGTGCTAAGCGGCCGAAATCGCTTGACTTTTCACACGATACTCATTTTGAGCAATGACCAGTTGTCCGAGGACGATGGAAACAGCGAATGGAACTATAACTTGTTTATTTTTTAATAACACATTTTCAGTTCTGTCATAAGGTCGCAGCTTGAGTTAACTATTGTATTAAAGCATGCGATTTGATCACTGACAATTGATCATTGACCATTGATTATTTCTACTGATTCGCCTGCCCCGAATTGGGTCCAACCTGATACCCGGACACGTCAACCGCTTCAAAATCACCACCGGTTAACTGCTTTAATTCTCGGAGGGTATCGTTGTCCCAGCGCTCATCGGGGACTCCGGAAAGGTACCAGGCAGATCCGTTATCGGCCAGAATAATGCCATAGGTTTTCATTGCCTGGAGAATGACCTGGATTTCGGGAGAAAAGCCGCTAATGTCAAAGCTGGCTTTGAGGCGCAGACGCAGCCCCATTGGTGGATAAGCGGGATTGGTGATGTCGGAGGCGAAATGGCGTGCCGGCCATAGATACGCCTTTTGGGTCTGGGGCACGGTAAAGCGGATGGCGTGTTTAATCTCTCCCAAGGCAACTTCATCGTAGCGGATTAAGCCGGGCAGAATGGGCAGCCCGGCCGCATCGGCCGAGGTCCAACCGTCCGGTCGCAGATCATGGCTGTTCAGGTCAAAAATCGCCCCGGACCCCGCCGTCCAGCTGCTGCCTCCCTGGGGATGGGCGTCAAACAATTCGTAAAGCAGGCAGTTATCCTGATCGAGGAGCAGGATATGGCGATCACCGGTGGCGTTTGGCCCCCCCTCAATAAGCGGATCTGGCGGTATGGGGTAGGGTCCGGGATCGCTTTCGTCATCATACCTAAAGGAAACCGGCACTTTGGTCTGTGTCTCGCTGATAATTTGATAGGGAATACCGATTGGTGCTCCTGAACCGGGTGGCCATTCACCCGAGCCGAAGTCGGGATGAAATGTTTTGCCGCGGCCGATCGTATCGATGTAATTGTCGGAATTGGGATGCAATGGGGCCTGATCAACGGGAACATTCCACATATTGTCTGCGGGAAAAACCGGACAGCCGGCCAGCGTTGGGCCGGCCGGCTCCCCCACGATGACCGGGAGAAACAGCTCGGGGTCCGCGCTGCCTGATAGCGGATTGGCCTCAATTGATGATTGGGTCCGCTGGCTCAAAAAAAAAGCGGTTACGAGGAGAAGAAGGATAATCCACAGCAGAGGGGGTGGCCGATTGTTGCTCATTTCCTGAAAGTAGCTGAGGGTGTGGTTTGTGTCAATTAAACAGACTGCAAAAGGACTGCTAGACGCGGTGCTCGAACACCCCCCTATCGCACCGTCGCCGCTGCGAGTTGTATATTTTGCTCAAAATAACCGTCTTTTCGCAGATAAAAGATATACAAAGTGCACAACTCGGTTTTTGGGGCACAGGCCAATGGTCACATTTTGGCTGATTTTATTGACCGAAGCCGGCCGTATCCGTAATCTAAAATGACGTGGAGGCGGAAAAAGTTTGATGTTTGCAGCACAGTCAAGCAAATTAACCAATAATAATATGAGTAGAATTTCTATCGAGCTGGTCCCGCGGGACACAGCAAAACTCAAGCAGGAACTGCAGGAAATTGCGACCCATTTTCCAATGGTGGATTTGGTTAATATTCCCGATTTGCTCCGTTTTGATATCCGATCGTGGCAAGGGTGTGCCATCGCCAAACAATATGTTCCTCACACAATTCCTCACTTGAGGGCCATTGACTTTGCCAACGACGAACCATTCCCGCTGGCCAGCTATTTTCGCGAATTTGGAATCGACGAAGTTTTGGTGGTTACGGGCGATCCACCTCCGGCCGACTCGCGGCGGCCCAATGGAGCCACGGCGATTGAGCTGATTGGCTTGATTCGGGAGGCGCTCCCGGATATCAATATTTACGCGGCCATTGATCCGTATCGTCAGGGAATTCAGCAGGAAATCGAATATGCGATGGCCAAACAGGCGGCCGGGGTTGACGGATTTTTTACCCAACCGTTTTTTGATACCCGGCTGATGGAGATTTTTTGGGAGCAGCTGCCCGATTTTAATATTTATTGGGGAATTAGCCCGGTATTGACCGCCCGCAGCCAGCGGTATTGGACTTCGCGCAACCGAGCGGTTTTTCCCAGTAATTTTGAGCCAACGATGGCATGGAATCAGGCGTTCGGCCGTGAAGCGATGCGCTTTGCCCGCCAAACCGGTTCAAATGCTTACTTCATGCCGATCCGAACTGATCTGGTTTCCTATTTGAACGGGGTGTTGATCCACGACGACATGCCGGTTAATGCGGCTGTAGAGATAGGTGTTCCATCATATGCCGTTGGATCATAAAGATCAGGCTATTTATTAATTTCTTCACAAGTGCCCCTTTTTAAAGCCTCCGGGTCTGCCACCAACATTGGCCCGGAGGCTTTTTGTATTGGTTCGATTAGCTTGATTGGTTCGATTAGTTCGATTGGTTCGAGTTTGTAATCGGGGTGGATTTACCATTCAAAAATAAATACTTACGTTTTAAAATTGATTCATGCGGCTGGACAATAAGGCCGCAACTTGAGTTAAGATTTAGATTGACCATTGACCATTGACTATTGAATATTGACCATTAATTATTTCCAATGCTGCGTTCTGAATTCCAAGACCGTCTTTCTCAATCTCCTCCTTTATTAATGGATGGGGCGATGGGAACCTTGCTGTATAGTATGGGGGTGCCGCTTGATAAGCCCCTCGATCTGCTCAATATCGAAAACCCAAAATTAATTGCCGATGTGCACCGCACCTATATTGAAGCCGGGGCGGACATTATTGAAACCAACACCTTCAGCGCCAACCGCTTTAAATTGGCTCAGCACAGCAGCAGCGGCCGGGTGGCGGAGTTGAACTCGGCCGCCGTCTCGATCGCCCGGCGGGTGATTGACAGCTCATTTAAGCCGGTTTTGCTGGCCGGAGCGGTTGGTCCCCTGGCGGTGACGATGGCCCCTCTCGGCCGAGTGTCGGTGCAGCAGGTGCGGGCCGCTTTTAACGAACAAATCAGCGCCTTACTGGCTCCTCTTGACGGCTCAGACGGGGTTGATTTGCTGGTGTTGGAGACGATGAGCAATCTTCAAGAAGTGCGTATCGCCGTGGAGGTAGCCCGACACCTCAATCCGGATTTGCCGATCGTGGCCCAGATGACGTTTACCCGGGAAGATCGCACCCTGCTGGGGAATACCCCGGCCGAAGTGGCCTGGCAGCTGGAGCGATTGGGGGTTGAGGTGATTGGCGTCAACTGCGGCAGCGGCCCGGCGGCGCTCCTGCGGATCATGCAAAAAATGCGCGAAACCGTCCCCGATATGCCGTTTTCAGCCTCGCCCAATGCCGGCTGGCCGGAATACATCGAAGGCGGCCGCATTTTGTATCCGGCTACCCCGCGCTACTTTGCCGATTATGTGGCTCGATTTCAGCAGCTAAACGTGCGGGTGATGGGCGGGTGCTGCGGCACGACGGCCGAGCATATCCGAGCGATGCGCCGCGCTCTCGATGAACCGGCCGCTCCGGTGCCTTTGCCCACGCTGGAGTTATTAAGCCAAAAGGGAGAGAAAATCACCCATTCGCCGGATTTGCCAACCGTGTTGAGCCAGACTCTGGAGAATGAGGAGTTTGTCGTCACGGTGCAAATGACGCCACCACACGGCACGGCCGCTCATCGCCTGATTGCGGGCGCCCGAACGCTGCTCGAAGCGGGGGTTAATTTTTTGACGATCGCCGACATGCCCCAAGCGCAGATGCGCATGAGTGCCTGGGCGGCCGCTCACCTGCTGCAGCAGGCGCTCAATATGGAAACGATTTTGCACTTTCCCACCCGCGGCCGGGGTTTGCTGCGCATTCAGGCGGATTTGCTGGCTGCTCATACCTTGGGATTGAGAAACCTGTACGTGCTTCTGGGGGATCAGGTTAAAGTGGGGGATTTACCTGAAGGGGACAACGCCTACGATGTTATGCCGGGTGGGTTGATCCAGCTGATTAAGCAGCAGCTCAATGCCGGGGTTGATGAGCGGGAGGAAGCGTTAGACCAGCCGACAAATTTTGTGGCCGGCTGCAGCGTAAATTTAACGCCGCGCAACGTGGCGCGAGAAATCCGACTATTAAAAGAGCATCAGGAAAACGGGGCCGATTTTGCCCTGTCCCGGCCGGTTTTTGATCCCGAAACCGCCCAGAAATTTCTGCAGGCATACCGCTCAGAAACCGCCCAACCGTTGCCGATTATCATGTCTGTCCAGCCGTTTTATAATGCCAATACCGCCGATTTTATCCACAACGAACTGCCCGGAATGGATATCCCGGAGCGTTTTCGTCGCCAAATGCAGTTTGCCAGCGAACCGCAGCTGATGGGGGTTGATATCGCTCAGGAGATTGTGTACGAAATGCGGCCGCACATCAACGGTATCTGTGTGATACCAACCGGCGAGCGCTATGACCTGGCGGCCGGCGTGCTCGATATTCTGGCGCCTGAGCCCATGTTTGAAGACGAATAGAATCCTAAGAGGGAAGTCCTGAGTCCTGAGTTGGAAGTCCTGAGTGAGTTGAGCCAAATTGGGACTTGACATGAGTAGGGAGGAGCTTATGCTGTTTTAGCAATTAGCAATTAGCAATTAGCAATTAGCAATTAGCAATTAGCAATTAGCAATTAGCAATTAGCAATTAACGCTCTCTCACTTTCATTTCCCGTTTCTCATACTCTT
>JAAUYD010004142.1_pt1 | contig 11665 bp, 3 predicted proteins | sample 7278101 | NCBI WGS metagenome assembly JAAUYD01 (sample SAMN14350128, study PRJNA611818) | marine sediment metagenome | isolation source: surface marine sediment (0.6m) | place: French Polynesia: Moorea | collected 2018-08 | reverse complement strand
CCACCTTGCCGGTCGCCTGCTTCGACGATCCCAACCAGCAGGATCAGGTCACGGCCATCGGCGGTTTCTACAAATTCGATCTCAACTTCAGCCAGGGGGACTGCCCGGCGGGCGGCGCCTACCTGATCGATGTCACGCCACCGGCCACTGGCTACATGGCCGCGCCGTCTCAGGTCATCCCGCCCGCCAGCGCCGTCGGCACGGCGTACTATGACGTACCGGCCTGTCCAGGAGATGCGATTGCCGGGGCCCCCGACACCTGCGAAGTGAACCCTACGCCGGTTATTCCGCCGGTCAGCGTGCCGCCCAATTCGCCTGGCACCACCTATCACCTGCATTTGCTGCTGGGCAACGGCGCCATTCCCGGCCAGAGCCAGATCTTCAACAACCCGATTCCCATCGATCCGGAAATGGATGAGGCCGTGGCCATCACCAAGACCTCTTCTGAGATCAACGTGATCCGCAGCGCCCTGGTGCCCTACACCATCACCGTCACCAACGTATTCGGCGGCCCCATTTACGGCCTGAGCGTCATCGACCGGTTCCCGGCCGGGTTCAAATACGTGGCCGGCTCGGCCCGTCTCAATGGCGCACCCGCTGAGCCGGTGATCGAGGGGCTGAATTTGGCTTGGAACGGCATCGACCTGCAGGTGAGCGAAAAAGCGACCATCCAGCTGCTGCTGGTGGTGGGTTCGGGTGTCTCCGAAGGCGAATACACCAACCGCGCGGTGGCGTTCAGCAGTGCCATCGGGGCCAACATCTCGGGTGAAGCCAGCGCCACCGTACAGGTGGTCCCGAACCCGGATTTCGACTGCACGGATGTAATCGGCAAGGTGTTCGACGACCGCAATCTCAACGGCCACCAGGACAAGGGTGAAACCGGGCTGCCCGGTGTGCGCGTGGTGACGGCACGGGGGTTGACCGCCTCCACCGATCAGTACGGACGCTTCCACATTACCTGCGCCGCCGTACCGGACGAAGATCGCGGCAGCAATTTCATCCTGAAACTGGATGAACGCAGCCTGCCGTCGGGCTATCGCCTGACCACCGAGAACCCGCGGGTCCAGCGTGCCACCCGAGGCAAAATGCTGCGCTTCAATTTCGGCACCACCATTCACCGCGTGGTGCGCATCGATATCGCCGACGGTGTGTTCGAGCCTAACACCAGCGACCTGCGCCTGCAGTGGGCGCCCAAGATCGATCAGCTGCTCGACGAACTCAAGAAAGCGCCGTCCGTGCTGCGTCTGGCCTACCTGGCCGATGTCGAGCCCAACGGCCTGGTCAAGCGGCGCCTCAAGACATTGAAAAAATCGATCTCCAAACGATGGAAAGCGTCCGATGGCGGCTATGCGCTCTCCATCGAGACCGAGGTGTTCTGGCGCCGCGGTGCGCCGGTCCGTAAGTGACGACGAAACGATGATGGAGAAAAGACCCTTAGCCCCAATTCTGCTTATGCGATCGCTGTTCACATGCGGCACGGCTGTCTTGTGCCTGTGTTGGCTGACCGCCGCCGGGGCCGGGGCCGCCTCATCGATAGCGCGCGAATCCAGTTCCACCGGCGAGGGGGCCGAGATTCACCTGCCGGCCGATGAAGCCGTCATCCCCTGGCTCCACGATCCCGCCGTCTTCATGGAAGCGGAGGGCGACCGCACCGAAATTCGCGAGGGCGTCGCCCAGGAGGTGACCACCGTCAAGCTCGACAATCTGGTGCCGCCCATCCATTTCCGGCTGGGCGAAGCCGACATTCCCGACGACACCATCGACCTGCTGCGTGACGTACTGGATCGCATGCGGGACCGCAGCAACGTGCGGCTGCACTTCATCGGCCACACCGATACACTGCCCCTGACTGACGAACTGGTAGGCCAATTCGGCGACAATGTGGGGCTCTCCGAAGCGCGGGCGGCCACCGCAGCCGAATACTGCCAAGGCGCCCTCGGTTTGCCGCCCGAGGCCATTTCGTACGAAGGCATGGGCGACACCCGGCCGGTGGCCGACAATCTGACCGCTGCCGGCCGGCAGCGCAACCGCCGGGTCGAGGTTCAGGTCTGGTACGACGAGATCAGCCAACGACCGGTGGCGGAGGAGGTTTATGTTCCCCGCCAGGTGCACCGCATCAAGGTCTGCCGCACCGAGACGGTCTGCAAGCTGCGCTACAAGGTTGGCCACGCCCACCGGGCACGGGTCAGAAACCTGGTTACCCCGCTGCACTATGACGGGGGCCTGGCCGAGGTGCCGGCCGAATTCTTGCGGCAGATCCAGCACGCCTTGGCCAACCTGCACAGCAAGCAGAACCTGGTGGTCAAATTCATCGCCTACACGGACAATCTCCCACTGATGGAGCGGGACAAACGCATCTACGGCGATCATACAGGGCTCTCCAAAGCCGTGGCCCGGCGCATCTCCCAGACCGTTCAGGAGAGCCTGGACCTGCCCAACGCCGCCGTCGACAGCGACGGCATGGGCGTTGTCCGGCCGGTGGCCGCCAACGACACCCAACAGGGGCGGGCGCTCAACCGCCGTGTGGAGGTGGAGTTCTGGTACGACGATCCGCTCAAGGATCTGCCCGATGAACCCCAGCTCTGCCCGGACGCTGCCGGCGCCGAGACCGTCTCGCGCGTATACGACGCCTCTTCGGGCGGCATCGCCCCGATCCTGTTCGACCAGGGCCAGCCGGTGATTCCGCCGGGGACCACCGACACCCTGATGCGGATCATGGACGAGATCAGCGACAAGGCCAATGTTCGCCTGCGCTTTGTGGGCTACACCGGCAACCAGCGCCTGGACCGCCGCACGGCCATGGTCTACGGTGACGACGTCGGCCTTTCCATCGCCCGCGCGCGGCGCGCCATGGAGACCGTCAAGGTGCAAATGGGGCTCACCGACCAGCAGGTGGAGGTCGATGGACGCGGCTACGTGCAGGCCGACGACGTGGTCAACGCCGGCTTTATCGAATCCGGCACCTCCCGGGTGCAGGTGCAGGTGGTCTATGACGAACTGATGGCGATGAGCGCTTTCGAGGGCGTCGAAGTGACGCCGCTGACCCGTGAAGTGACGCCTGCCGACCCCTTCGCCCTCAACCACATGCGCATCACCGTGGACGGCAAGCCCATCGACGATCCGGGCAAGTGCAGCTCCGATATCCAGCGCTGTACGGACGTGGCCCTGGACCAGGCCCGCATCCAGTTCAAACACGACAGCCTCAAGATGGATCCGCGGCTCAACATCACCGCCTGGCCGCGCACCATCCGCTACCAGGATCTGGCAGACACCCCGATGCCGGAAAACCGGGTGCGCTTTCGCATGTACAGCAACTACCGCTCTTTTATCCAGCGGGCGGAAGTGCGCATCTTCGAAGCGCAGCAGTCCGTGCGCGACCTGCCTTTGGCCGTGGTTCCCCTGGACAGTGACGGCATGGCCCAGTGGCAGGCAGCGTTTGAGACCTATTCGGCGCCGGGGCGCCAACTGCAGTACCTGCTGCGGGTCTACGACCGCAGCGGCCGGTTCGACGAAACCCGGCCCCAGCCGTTGTGGGTGGTGGACCAGCTTCAATCATCGGACGGGGAAGGCGATTGGCCCGTAGAACTGCTGGTGGGGTACGGCGAGAGCCGCCTGGCCTATCGCAATATCCCCTTGCGCGGCGGTACGGTCCAGGCCTACGGCATGGCGATCCCCGAAAGCCACGATGTTTGGTTGGCGGGGTTTGCCGTTCCCGTGGACAGCAAGGGCCGTTTCATTGCCGAAGAGATTCTGCCCGAGGGCATCCACACCGTGGAGGTGGCGGTCCTCGATGAACACGGCAACGGCGAGCTGTTCCTGCGCGACCTGGACTTGAAACCATCCGACTGGTTTACCGTGGGCATCGCCGACCTTATCGGATCCGCCAACCGAACCAACGGCCCGGCGACCCTGCTGGCGCCGGACCGGCCGCAGTACAGCGAAGAGATGAGCCTGCACGGCCGCCTGGCCTTTTACACCAACGGCAAGTTCGATAGCGGCTGGAGCCTGACCGCCAGTGCCGATACCCGCGAAGGACCGCTGGACGAAATTTTCACCAACTTCATGGATAAATCCCCGGATGCCCTCTTCCGCCGGATGGACCCGGACTACCATTACCCGACCTTCGGCGACGACAGCACGGTTGCCGAGGAGGCGCCGACCTCCGGAAAATTCTACATCAAGGCCAAAAAAGATGAGACCTACGGGCTCTGGGGCAATTTCAAGGTCGCCTATACCGACAACTCCTTGACCCACGTGGACCGCGGCCTGTACGGTGCCAACCTGCACTACCAGCCCCTGGAGACCACCAGCTTCGGCGAACCGCGCCTTTCAGTGGACGGCTTCACCGCCGACCCGGGCACCGTGGCCGGCCGCGATGAATTCCGCGGCACCGGCGGATCCCTCTATTTCATACGCCGCCAGGATATCCTGGAAGGCTCGGAACGGATTCGCATCGAGATCCGCGACAAGGACTCGGGCCTGGTGCTGGAAGTGAAGCACCTCACGCCGCTGTTGGATTACGATATCGACTACCTGCAGGGTCGCATCCTGCTGGCCGAGGTGCTGCCCTCCACTGCGGACGACGGCTACCTGGTGGATTCCGGCGCCACCGCCGGCCACCCCGTGTTCCTCGTGGTGCGCTACGAGTACACGCCCGGGTTCGACGACCCGAGCACCATGGCCATCGGCGGCCGGGCGCAATACTGGCTCAACGATTTCATCAATATCGGCGTGACCACCAGCCAGGAGGAGCAGGCCGAGATCGAGAGCAGCGTCCTGGGCGCCGATCTGACCCTGCGCAAATCGGCCGCTACGTGGCTCAAACTCGAAAGCGGTGCCACCACCGGACCGGGAACGACCGCCAACACCTCTCTGGATGGTGGATACAATTTTGGCACTGATGATACTTTTGATGACACCGAAGTGGACGCATCGGCCTTGCGTGTGGACGCCAGCATCGCTTTCCAGGACTTTTTCAACGGCGCCCGCGGCCGGATGACCCTCTACCACCAGAATCTCGACGCCGGTTATTCGGCTCCCGGTCTGGTCACCGATACCGACACCACCCAGTACGGTGGAACCGCTGACATTCCCATCACCAGCCGGCTGAACACCCGTTTTAAAATGGACAAACAGGAGCAGACAGCCGGTCTCGACACCGAAGCCATGGAGCTGAATGTGAACTACGCTCTGGGCGAACGCTGGACGGTGAGTTCCGGGGTCCGCCAGGACAGCCGCCAGGACAACTCCCCGGAAGTGCCCGACACCCAGGAGGAGGGCGACCGCACCGATGCTACCGTGCGGCTCGCCTACGATTCCCGCGCCGATTGGACCGCCTACAGCTATTACCAGGATACGGTCCGCACCAGCGGCAACCGCGAAAAGAACGATCGCGTCGGGGCCGGCGGCAGCTGGCGCCTGACGGACCGTTTCAAAGTGGTTGGTGAAGCATCGGACGGCAACCTCGGCATGGCCGGACTGCTCGGGACGGAGTACCTCTACTCCGATCGCACCACCATGTACGTGAACTACACGATCGAAAACGAACGCACGGACAACGGCCTGCGCGCCCGCAAGGGCAACATGACCTCCGGATTCAAGACGCGCTATTCGGACAGCGCCAGTGTCTATCACGAAGAGCGATACGCCCACGGCGATGTTCCCACCGGTCTGACCCATTTCACTGGCGTGGAACTTGCTCCTGTAGATCGTCTAAACTTCAGTGCCAATCTCGACTTCGGCACCTTGAAAGACCCTGAGACGGCCGCAACAATCGAGCGCAAGGCGTTGGGCCTGAACATTGGTTACGGATTGGACAAATTAACGCTATCCAGCGGATTGGAGTATCGGTTGGACAACAACGAACAACCGGACACCAGCACTTCCGAGCGCACCACCTGGCTGTTCAAAAACAGCCTCAAGTACGAGATATCGCCGAGCTTCAGACTACTGGGCAAGTTCAACCACTCGGAGAGTGAGAGCTCCCTGGGCCAAGATTACGGCGGCGACTATACCGAGGCGGTGGTCGGCTATGCCTACCGGCCCGTGAATCACGACCGGCTGAACGCGCTGCTCAAATACACCTATTTCTACAATCTGCCCACCTCCGACCAGGCGTCGGGCAGCGATGCGGGCGTGATCCAGCGCAGCCACATCGGATCGGTGGATGTGATGTACGATCTCACCGAGCGCCTGACCGTGGGCGGCAAGTTCGCCTACCGCCTCAGCCAGGTGGCCCAGGACCGGGAAAATCCGGAGTATTTCGACAGCAACGCCCGCCTCTATGTGCTGCGGGCGGATTGGCATTTCCTGCATCGCTGGGATGTGCTGCTCGAAGCGCGCCAGCTCGATCTGCCCGACGCCGATGACCGGCGCACCGGTGCCCTGGTGGGCCTGTACCGCCACCTGGGCAGGCACATCAAGCTGGGGGTGGGCTACAATTTCAGTGATTTTTCAGACGACCTGACCCAGATGAACTACGAGCATCAGGGCTTTTTCGTCAATTTGATCGGCAAGTTCTAATGCGTTCCTGAGAAAATGAAGGTGAGAACTTATGCAACACCAATGTAGGGGGACGACAACCATGTACTGTCTGATGAAACCCGTCGTCGTGATGGTCGCTGCACTGGTCCTGGCGACCGCAGCTTTCGGGCAGGAGGTCTCCAGGGAACAGCTCAAAGGCCTGGACGAGCAGGTCCAGGAGATCAAGTCGGATGTCCTGGCCATTGCGGCGGAGCTGAACCAGCTGGAGGAGAAACTGCTCTTTCCGTCCAACACCCAGTTGGCGGTGTTCATCTCCATGGGCGCAGACCAGGATTTTCGCCTCGATTCCGTTGAGATCCAGCTGGGCGGCAAGCCGGTGGCCCACCACATCTACACCTTCAAGGAACTCGACGCCCTGCGCCGGGGCGGGGTGCAGCGCATCTACACCGGCAACATCCGCACCGGCGCCCATGACCTGCGGGTCGCGATGGCCGGCAAGATTCACAAGGGCGGGGCCTTCAGCAACACCGGGCAATTTGTGGTGGTCAAAGGCGTGGGTCCCAAAATCGTCGAACTGTCACTAACCGACGCAGGCATCGACTTCAAGGATCGCTAACCCATGCTACGGCTTGTTGCAATCATCATCAGCGTCTGCATCGGAGTCTGCATCGGCGCTTCATCGGCGGCCGCAGCCAAGACCGCCACCACGGCGCCCGAGGCGCTCAAGGACCTCTTTTTCGGCGAGGCCCTCTATAGCGCTTTTCAGGAAGAATGGTTCGACGCCATCGCCCGGCTGGACACCGAGTTGACCCTGTTCCATGGACTGGACGAACCCACCCTCGACCCCCTGCATTACCACATCAACCATGCCGAATTCGCGGTGGGCGATTTCGAGCTGGCCTACCGCATGCATCAACGCGCCGGACGGGCCATCACCGCCGTAATCGAGGGCAATGTGGAAGAGGAGATCCGCAACGAGGCGATCTACCGCCTGGCGCGCATCTATTTCCAGAAGGACCAGCCCCTCAACGCCCGCTTCGCCATCGAACGCATCGAGGGCAGGCTGCCGTCGGCGCTGCAAGAGGATGTCGTTTTCCTGCACGCCCAGATTCTGCTGGCCAACGGACGCAACGGCGAGGCCGTCAAACTGCTTAAAACGCTGCAGGGCGTCAACAGCCTGCAGGGGTTCAATTCCTACAATCTGGCCATTGCCCTGCTGCGCGACGGCCGGGCCGTCGAGGGCTTCAAATACCTGGACCGCACCGGGCAGATCGACAGCAGCGACGCGCTGACCCTGGCGATCAAGGACAAGGCCAACCTGGTGCTGGGCGCCAAATTGATGACCGCCGAAAAGTACCCCATGGCCAAAGGGGTCCTGGACCGGGTGCGCCTGAGCGGGCCCTTTTCCAACCGGGCGCTGCTCAGTTCCGGGTGGGCCGACGCCACCGAAGGGCGTTTCGAACGGGCGCTGGTGCCCTGGAGCATGTTGATTCAACGCGAGGTGACCGACGCCGCCGTGCAGGAGGCCATGCTGGCGGTGCCCTATGCCTACGGCAAGTTGAACGTGCACGCCAAGGCGGCCCTGTTGTACGGCAGCGCCTTGGAGACATTCAATCGGCAAGCGGATAAGCTGGAAGCCTCCATTAAAAGCATCCGCGAAGGCCACTTTCTCGAGGCCCTGGTTCGCGAGGAACTCAAACAGGATGCCAACTGGGTGGTCAGATTGCGGCAACTACCCCAGGCACCCGAAACCTACTACCTGCTCTCCCTCATGGCCTCCCACGATTTTCAGGAGAGCCTGAAGAACTACCTCGACCTGGAGGGACTGCGCGCGCGGCTGGACGACTGGCAAGGGGACCTGGACGCCTTCGAAGAGATCATCGCCCGGCGGCGGGCCTACTACGAACCCCTGCTGCCCGCCATCGATACCCAGTTCCGGAAGCTCGATTCCAAAATGAAGTTTCGCCTGGAGCAGCGCGACCGCATCGACGAACGCCTCAACGCCATGCTGACCGCGCCGCGGCCAGACTACCTGGCCACCTCCACGGAGCGGATCGCCTTCGAACAGATCAACCACCTGGAAGACCGCCTGCCCGGCAGTCCGGTTGAAGCCGTTGCCGACCTCCGGGCGCGCATCCAGCGTCTGCGCGGTGTGATGACCTGGGAGATCCGCACCGGTTACGACCAGCGATTCACCGACGCGCACAAGCACCTGCGCGATCTGAACCGTGACGTGGACCGAATGAAAGCGCGCTACGCCGCCTTTGTGCGCACCCGCCAGGCCGCCACCCAAAGCTACGAAGGCTATGACGAACCGATCCGCCGCCTGCGCTACCTGGTCCGCGAGGCCGGCCAGAAAGTCAAGGTGTTGATGGCGCGCCAGGGTCACCTGCTGGAAGTGATGGCCGTCAACGAGCTGACCCGGCGGCGGGAACGCCTGGCCGAATTTCAGATCAAGGCGCGTTTCGCCCTGGCGGACAGCTACGACCGCGCGGCCAGATCCCAGCCCCAGGAGGCACCGCAACCATGACGCGCATCCGATTCCATATCGTGGCAGCTGCCGCAATGCTGATGGCCTGCCAACCGGTCAGCGACCGGGGGACCATCGGCCAGTTGCGCCACCAGAAGGTCGCGATCGAGAACGTCAAGATCGAGGGCGGCCTCGACAAGGCCATGGTCAGCTACCAGCGCTTTCTCCAGGAGACGCCCGATGCCAAGCTGGCGCCCGAGGCCATCCGGCGCCTGGCCGACCTCAAGATCGAAAGCGAGTACGGCACCATCACGCAGGGCACCGCTCCCGCATCCGACAGCATGGACGCGCCTGAAAAGGCCCCGCGGCCCGCAGCCGCTCTCGCCAAAACAGCGGTCGCGACGCCGGTGTCCGCAGAGGCCGACGACGCCTTCGAGCGCCGGGCCACCCGAAGCCAGCCGCTGCCGGTTGCGCCGGCAGCGCCGGTGGATCTTCCTCCCGGCGCCGACGACCTGGATCGCGCCGGCCCGCGGGAAGCCCTGGTCCTGTACCAGAAACTGCTCAACGACTACCCGCTGTACGACCGCAACGATCAGGTGCTCTACCAGATGTCCCGCGCCTATGAGGAACTGGGCCGCATCGAAGAGGCCCTGGTGGTCATGGAGCAGCTGGCGCGCGAGTACCCCGGTTCCAGATACATCGACGAGGTGCAGTTCCGGAGGGCCGAGCATTTCTTCAGCCACCGCAAATACCTGGAGGCCGAGGAGGCCTACCAATCGATCGTCGATATCGGCGTAGGGTCCCCCTATTATGAGCTGGCCCTGTACAAGCTGGGCTGGACCTTCTACAAGCAGGAACTCTACGAAGCGGCCCAGCACCGCTTCATCGCCCTGTTGGACCAAAAGATGGCCATCGGCTACGATTTCGAGCAGACTGCGGACGAAACCGAACGCAAGCGCACGGATGACACCTTCCGGGTCGTCAGCCTGAGCTTTTCCAACCTTGGCGGCGCCGACGCCGTGGTCGAGTACTTCTCCAATTACGGCCAGCGCAGCTATGAAGACAAGGTCTACAGCAACCTCGGCGAGTTTTACTTCGACAAACGCCGCTACGCCGATGCCAGCGCAGCCTACAACGCCTTCGTCAGCCGCAACCCCTTTCACAAGCAGGCCCCCAACTTCCACATGCGGGTCATCGATATCCACGCGGCCGGCGGGTTTCCAAGCCTCGTGCTGGACGCCAAAAAGGCCTTCGCCACCAATTACGGGCTCAAAGCCGACTATTGGAAGGTCCACGATCCGACGGCCCGCCAGGATGTCCTGGACCACCTCAAACAGAACCTGACCGATCTGGCCAACCACTACCACGCCAGCTATCAGCATCCGCGGCATAAGGACAAAAAGGCGGCCAACTTCAAGGAGGCCCTGCACTGGTACCGTGAGTTCATGGCCTCTTTTCCCACGGATGCAGCCTCGCCGGGAATCAACTACCAGCTCGCCGACCTGCTGCTGGAGAACAACCATTTCGGCCAGGCTGCCGTAGAATACGAGAAGACCGCCTACGATTACGCGTCCCACGACAAGGCCTCTGCCGCCGGTTATGCGGCGGTCTATGCCCATCGCAAGCATCTCGAGACCAGCGACCCGGCCGGTGAGAACCGGGTCAAACAGGCGGTGGTGCGCGCCTCCATCAAATTTGTGGACACCTTTCCCAAGCATGCCAAAGCGGACATCGTCCTGGGTGCGGCCGCCGAGGACCTTTACGCCATGCAGGCCTTTGAGCAGGCCCTGGATGCCGGCAGACGGCTGCTGGACAACTACCCCGGGGCCGATACCGAGGTCACCCGCACGGCCTGGCTGGTCGTGGCCCACGCCTCCTACGAAATTGAGAACTATCCGGATGCCGAACTGGCCTACCTGAAGGTGCTGGGACTGTTGCCGGCCGATGACCAAAGCCGTGCGGGGCTGACGGATAACCTGGCTGCATCGATCTACAAACAGGGCGAGCAGGCCAACGCCGCCAAGGACTTTCGCGCCGCCGCTGACCACTTTTTGCGGGTGGGCCGCATGGCGCCCACGTCTAAAATCCGCGCCACCGCCGAGTATGACGCTGCCGCGGCTCTGATCGAGCTCAAGGCCTGGGAAGAAGCCGCCGCCGTTTTGGTCGGATTCCGCAACTTGTACCCCGAGCACGAGTTGCAGCCCGACGTCACCAGGAAAATCGCCTATGTCTACAAGGAAGACGGCAAGCTCTCCCTGGCGGCGCGCGAATTCGAGCGCATCGAAACCGAAACCGAGGACGAGGCCGTGCGTCGCGACGCCCTGTTGGTGGCGGCTGACCTGTACGAAAAAGACGGTAACCGAGTGCGCGCCCTGGATGTGTACCGGCGCTATGTGGGCTATTTCCCGCAGCCCGTGGACCTGCATCTGGAGACGCGCAACAAGATCGCCATCATCCTCAAGGCCCACAACGATGTGGCCGCCTACCACGAAGAGCTGCGGCAGATCGTGGCCATCGAGGCGGCGGCCGGGAACGCACGCACCCCGCGAACCCGTTACCTGGCCGGTAAAGGGGCCCTGGTGCTGGCCCAAATCGATTACGCCCAATTCGAGGCAGTCCAGCTGGTCAAACCCTTTAAGCGCAATCTGAAGAAAAAGCAGAAGCTGATGAAGCAAAGCATCAAGGCCTTCAACCAGCTGGTGGACTACGAGT
>JAAUYD010009114.1_pt1 | contig 11671 bp, 10 predicted proteins | sample 7278101 | NCBI WGS metagenome assembly JAAUYD01 (sample SAMN14350128, study PRJNA611818) | marine sediment metagenome | isolation source: surface marine sediment (0.6m) | place: French Polynesia: Moorea | collected 2018-08 | reverse complement strand
CCTCAGTTTCAGTGTCTTTGGCAGAGGTTTCTTCTACTTCAGAAGTAGCAGGGGTTTCTGTTGGCTTTTTAGCCTCAGTTTCAGTGTCTTTGGCAGAGGTTTCTTCTACTTCAGAAGTAGCAGGGGTTTCTGTTGGCTTTTTAGCTTCAGGTGCTTCTAGAGTATTATCTTTTAATTGTGTCATTGGACTTGTTTCTTCTGATTCTATGGTGTTATCAGTTTGATCTATATTGTCCACTTCTGTTGTTGAAGTTTCTTCATTTGATGGTGTTATTGTAGCAGGTGATTGAGAAATTGTGGTTTCAGGGGAAGAAGTAGGGGGGATTTTTTCAGGTTCAGACGGTTGGAGAACTTTGATAAACTGTTTTAACTGTTCTTCTTCTGTGACTGAAAGCTGACTAACTTCTTCAACTTTTTTCGCCATTTCTGTTTCACCAAGATAGGCTAACCATTTCTCAAAATCCCCACGTTTCAAATAATATATGACTTCTTGAGGAGCCTGATGACAGACTCCGATTAAATCTTGTACGGTATAGGCGAGATGACCACTGCTAAATCTAAATGGTTCTGGCATGATTGGTTGTGTAAGGTATAACAATAATTAAGAGCAACTCTCTTCTCAAGATAGTATCAAAAAGCCTCACCTCTGCGCTATCACCCTATAACAGCAGTTTTCAAATCAATAGATTAAACATAAAAGAACAAATTCCCCCCACACTCCCCACCCATCCCACACTTCCCCCACTCACTTAACCGAAATATTGATACACCCAATTGAAAACTGCTATAAGGGGGGTAAAGATTTAAGGTAACAACAAGCTTGCAATGACAAGAATTCTTTCAGCTAAAACTCAGCTTTTTATCATTTATCGTTTAGTCAACTGTGACAAGATGATAGTAAACTAATCTTACATTGCTGGCAATGTTCCTCATTAAATCGTTCCCTAATGTGAAACAACTTTCTAATTTGACTTCCCTACGAATTCGACTAACCCTAGGGATTGCTGCGGTGTCCATTTTAGGATTAAGTGGAGTGGTAATCTTGATCTGTTGGCAAATGCAGAGTATTTTAGTTGTCACCCATAAAAATAATACACGCTACATTGCTGAACGTTTTCCGTCGGATGTCAAAATCTATAGCGATATGGTTTCTTTGCAAGAAGGAACCAAAAAAGCCATTGATAACCTTTCTAACCCCCAAACTTTATTATGGGTCAAAACCCCCCAAGGAGAAATATTGGCCCAGTCTCAAGCTCTAAAAATGGGAATGAGAGGTACTAATTTAATCTCTTTAACAGATATTTCTCCCCAACCAGAATTACAACGGGTGAATAATCGTTATTGGTTGTTATGTTCCACGAAATTAGTGGTTAAAGGGGTTGATCTCGGACAATTTTACATCGCTCAAGACATTACCAAAGATCAAACCATGTTTTTGAGTTTGATGCGTACTCTGCTATTAGTCAGTTTAATTGCAACCATTTTCATCACAGGGACCATTGCTTGGTATATCCAAACCTCTTTACAACCCTTAAAGCGTATGAGTCACATGACAAAATACATTTCCCCCGAAACCTTAGGAGAAGTCCAAATTCAATTAGAAAATGCTCCCAGTGAGGTCAAAGAATTGGCCCACACCCTGCAAACCACCCTCACACGTCTTTCTCATGCTTGGGAGGATCAACGTCAGTTAGTCAGCAATGTTTCCCATGAGTTACGCACCCCTTTAACAGTGGTTTCTGGTTATTTACAAAGTACCCTACGCAGGGGAAATAATTTAACCGATATACAACGAGAGGCCTTAGAAACGGCTTCATCAGAAGCGGATCGCACCATTCAATTATTACAGGATTTGTTAGATTTAGCCAGGGCCGAAAATGGACGGATGTATTTTCACCTGGAAACCATTGTTCTTAACGAGTTATTGGCTGAAATTGAGGGAATGGTCTATCAATATTCTCTTCCTATCCAGATTTCTCTCCCTGATGAATTGGTCAAGGTGAAAGGGGATAAAAATCGCCTCAAACAAGTCTTTTTGAATTTAATCGACAATGCTGTTAAATATTCCCATTCCCTTGAACCGATTATCATCAAACTGAGTCAAGATAAACAACAAGCCAACATACAAGTGTGCGATCGCGGTGTGGGTATTCCTTTGGCCGATCAAACTCGCATTTTTGAGCGGTTTTATCGAGTAGATGAAGCTAGGAGTCGCAACGTTGGGGGAACCGGTTTAGGTTTATCTATCGTCAAAACTTTAGTAGAAGGGATGGGAGGAACCATTCAGGTTATTTCTCAACCCAATCAAGGTACAACTTTCACCATTCTCTTTCCTGTATCTTGATAGGGTTTAATTATTGGATCAGGTATGATAACTTTGAATCATTCTCTATTCTCTAGTTTCATAATTAATTGAGGATGAAAACAACAAACAAAGAACCCAACAAATATTTATTATTATCGGGAGATGCTGAACGACAGAAATTAGAGGTGAATTTCTGGTTAATCTCTTTGATGGCTTTATTGCTATTTATCGCTATTTATACCCTAACTTTGTTATTTTTAAGACCCACTTTTATTGGGGTTCTTTTATATGAAAGAGGGTTGACCCAATTTGTCGTCATTTATTTGGCTTGTTTTGTGGTTTCTTTAACCGTAATTAAACTGATTAAATTACAACAAGAATCCCTAGCATTACGTCGTTCTTGGGTTCCCCAAACTGTTACTTTTGATAATCCGCGATCGCGAGATTTATTAACCTTACAAAACAATTTAACCAAACATAATCAACTCTTACCGATTCGTTGTAGTCGTATTTTGGGGGCTTATATTCAGTCAGGAAGTCGTAAAATTGCCTCGGAATTAGCCCTAGATGATTCGACCTTTTATTTAAGTGCAACGGATGCTTCTTATAGCTTTCCCCGTGTTTTGGTTTGGGCGATTCCCTTATTAGGATTTATTGGGACGGTGATTGGTATTAGTCAAGCAGTTAATGGGTTTTCTAGTTTCCTAGAACAAGCAGGGGAAATTGAACAGATAAAAGAAGGAATTGGAACCGTTACCAGTGGTTTAGCAGTGGCGTTTGATACCACTCTTTTAGCTTTATTACTCAGTGTTTTAGTGATGATTCCCTTAGTTTTAGTAGAAAGAATGGAATCTCGTTTACTCCTAAGAATTGATATTTATATCAATGATTTCGTCTTACCTCGTCTTAAAGAAAAGAGTGAAACATTAGATTATGATGGTATTAATCAATCTATTCGTCAAGCCTTTCAAGAGTATTTACCTAACCCAGAAGCTTTAATCGAACCAGCAGAAATGTATGCCAAACAAGCAGCCGAAAAGTTCTCCCAAAGTTTTATGTCAGAGATTGAAAAATTACAACAATTAAGCGGTAATTTAATCGAGCAAATTGAAAAAATTAATAACATGAGCATAGAAGAAAAAAGTAAATTCATAGAAATTTTAGATCAACAATTAAATGTCAATCGAGAACTTTCTCAATCTATGATTACAGAAATTAAACAGATCCAACCTATCTTAGAAAAACTAAGTAAACCCCGTTTAATCACTTTTACTGATTCCGAATAATTTTAATTTATGCGTCGTCGTTCTTTTGCTAAAAAATCTCTGGAAGTTGAGTTATTTCCCTTTCTTTCTATTTTAGCTTGTACCATTGGTACGCTCATTTTATTGATCATTGTTTTAACTACCCAACTCCTAAAAAATGAACAAGAAATTACCATTGTTGCTAAACAAGAAACCACGGGAGAAAATCAAGGTAAAATACCCAAATATATAGAATGTCGGGAGGATGGAGTCTTATTACACCCCAGTCAAGTTTTTGTTCCCAAATCTGAAATTAATAATCAGCGATCACCTTTAAATCAATTAATTAGGGAGGTACAAAAAAACAAAGAAAAACAGTATTTAATTGTTGTCCTTCGTCCCCAAGGAATCGATGTGTTTCAACAAGTTAGAGACATAGTAGAAAAACGAGGGATCGATATTGGATACGAACCCATTGATCAAGATTGGAAATTAAAAATAGAAGCATTAAAAAGCAATGAGAACTAGAAGATATCGTCATCTAAATTCACCGAATCAAAACCTAGATTCTTTTTTAGACATTCTTACCAATACCGTTGGGGTATTAATGTTTATTAGTTTATTTATTACTGTTGTCGCAGTGGAGTCAAGTACCATTGTTACAACTCCTTTAGTTTCTAATACGAAAAAGAAACCACGCTTTTTTGAAGTCAGAAATAATAAAATATCTTATATTAATGATGAAGAAATTGATCGTCAAATTGCAATTTTGATGAAAAATCTTCCCGAATGTTCTTTACCTAAAATTCCTACTAACTTAGACACATATACTTATCAATTTTATCTCAATCGTATTCAAGAATATGAAAATTGTAGAGTGCAAACCATTCAAAGTTTTCGAGGATTTAAAGGACAAACAGAACATTACAAAGTGAAATTTTATGACCTTGATGCACTGATTTATGAACCCTTAACTCCCGAAACAGGCGAATCTTATAAAACCATTGCTCAGACGGATTCAAACTTTAATAAAACCTTAGAAAAGTTTGATCCTCAAACAGATTATTTAGCTTTTTTGGTGCGTCCCGATAGTTTTTCTGCCTTTAGAGCAGCAAGAAAACAAGCTTGGAAAGCCGGTTATAATGTAGGTTGGGAACCTTTAAAACAAGAAACTCCTATTGTTTTTGGTTCTAATGGGAGAACCGTCGGAGTACAATAAATTTTTGAGCTTATTGGTAAAAGATTTGTTATTATTAATTTTATTTTGATTAAACAATTATCAATTATTGTTAAGGAGAAATCAATGGCTATTTATGCTCGTGCTGTACCAAAAGCTATTCATCTAACAGAAACTTATTGTTATGAAAAATATATTTCTACTAACGAATCTCTTGAACCAGCAGAAAAACCACAAGGAAAAATTGAAGTGATTATTCCTTACGATGGTCAAGAATATTTTGGTCAGAGAGCAATCCAAGATGTTGCACAGCAAATTACCTCTAGAAACGGAGAAATCAACGCACTCATTGGACATTTAGCGATGAGTCATTACGATAACACTAATTTAGACAATTTGTTATCTCAAAATCAGAAATATGAGACTATACCACTGCAAATCCCCGTTTTTAATAATACTATAAGTCATCTATCAAAATTGAAAGAAGATAAGCACTTATGCCTTCTTTCCCATGAATATCACCCTGATTTACCTGAATTTAAACCTATTAATGTAGAAATTGAGATTTTAGATGATTATCATTTGTTACTCAATGAATATGAAGAATTAACCAGCTTAGATCGTTTTGGAAAAATTGATCAACGAAATCCTACAAAAATTATTGAAATTGCTCAATCAATTCGGACACAAGTAAAGTCTGGATTTAGTGGCAACAATAATTCCCTAAAAGGAAAATTATTTATCTTCATTAAAATTCAAATTTTTATTGATTTTTCATCTATCGGTCTATCTGATGAATTTAGATTAACTAAATATCCACAAGTCAAACAATTATCAATTGAATGGCCAACCATTACATCTTTTAGAGCTTTCGACCTCAAGCACATTTACAAAAATAAAACCCTGGCAGAAAATATTCGCTATAATTCACTAAATAAAAGCTTTGAATGGTTTGCTAAATCTGATGTAAATGGCAAAGATATTCCGCTTGTTATGCAAAGAAATGTGAATAGCTCAAGAAATCATCGCCAGAACTATGAAATTTTAATGTTGATGGGTATCGTTCAACCGGGGGAACTTTATCAAGAAACTAACCTAAGAGGAACAATTGAAGTTGAAATTCCTGAGCTGCTACTATCAGGATTACAAGCTCGTTTTTATGGTTTTAGTAATAATCAAGTAGGTCGAGCTAACCTAGAAATGACTCAGCTAAAGACTCGTATTATTACCAATTTTCAGTTAGATATTAATGAAGCTTTTAAAAAACGGACTCGCTCTACGGCACAGGAGTTGATATTTGAAAATGTCTTGTCAAATGAGGATAATCTTAGGATAATCCTCAGAGTTTTAAACTCACAAGGATTTTCCTATCAATACAAAGATTTATATGACTCTAACTCTAATAGAACTTTGTGGCTAATTACGGCGGAACGACAAGAAGGAATAGAAAAAATGACTTTATGGATGGTTATTGATGGAGAAGAAAAAACAACAGTCGTTAAAGATACGAAAGGGAATGTAGAAGAACAAACAGGAGATAAAAAAGGACAAGTAAAAATGTACTTTTTAGGAAGTCTTCCAAGAAATAGCTATACATTAATAAGGAGAATGAATGCTTTACAAGAAGAACTTCGCCAAAAGTTAGGATAGTTTGCTAAAAATCCCAAAAGTATAAAATTAACAATTACACAAAAAGGAACAGAGGCAATTATGCAAGGAAAACTTCTTCAAAAAGCACCAAAAGCGCGCTGCTACAAGTGTGGAACTCCAGATATTAAATATATCTGTCATGACTGTGGACGACCTATGTGCGAACAACACACTTTATTTGCATCGATCATTCACAATAGTAAGACCAACAATGAAATCAGCAATGACCCCCTTACCAGTAAAAGAAAATTACTAACTACAGAATTTATGAACCTCAATTTAAGTGATACTGAATGTGGAGAAGAGCCTTACCATTGCGCTCATTGCATTCATCTTATAAAGGGTAAAGCTTGGAAGCAGATTTTAATCGGAAGTCTTGTTGTTTTGTTTAGTTTTTTTATTATTCCTAATAATAAAATAGGCATCAAATTTTTAGGTTTATTAACTGGGGGAGGATTGGTTACTTATGGCATTTATGCAACTGGGCAAAGAAAAAAACAAGCTCTCAATGAAAAACCCCCTTTACCCGTACTTCCTAGTTTTGAGCAAGTGAAAATACAGGAAACTTTAAAGAGTAATATTAATCTTCAATCAGATGGAATTTATCAAGCTAAGGTTTTGTCTTCACAAGGACAGTTGAACATTGAGATGAGTCTCAAAGGGGAGGATTTTGAACGGTTTGATAAGTATTATCGAAAAAAATATGATTCTGCTCAACAATTTCACGCAGGATTTCTTGTTCTCAAAGGAACAGCAGGAATTTGTTTTAATCAAGAAGTCTCACAAACTCAACAAGCTCTCAATAATAGCAGTACCATTATTTCGTTAATTGACTCAATTGCATCACAGCCTCTTTTAAATGGTTCTGAAGAACGAAATGGACACAAGAAAAATGTTTGTCTAACTTATAGCTTACAAGATATCCCCGATGAACAAAATTTACCAATTCAGTTAGTTTTGTCCTTTATTCCAGAAACAGATCAACGTGGCTTAGAAATAGGAATTCAATGGATAAAACCAGAAACAACAGAGAATTACAAGAACAACAAAACTCAATTGGGAAATTTAAAAATTAGTCAAATTGAATTATTAGAAATTACATTTCCTGTCATTTGGGGTCGAGTCGAGAATTATAATTTCGGAAATGATGTTGTGCTTAACGAAGATGATCAAACCATTGCTTGGCGCAAGATTCAGATTCAACAAGAGCAAGAGCGAGAACGTTCTTTGACATTCCAAGTTCAGTTTGAAAATCAAATTAATTTTTTAAATATTGATAGTTATATTAGGGGAAAAGTAAAAGTCATTTTTGAAAAAACACTTTCAGGTTTAGAGGATATAGAGTTCTACTTTCCTACTGGCAAATCAAATAAGCGTGCAGTCGATAGAAACAGATTAATTATTCAAACTGAAGTTGAAGCTGATTTTGAATTAAGTCTAGCTAATCTTCGATATCAACATACTAAACGATTGCCAGAAGAGGACAAGACTGTTGCTAATAGACAAATACCTTTAAATTTCCCGGGGGTTAGTCCCACTCATAAGACGATTATGTTATTGACTGATGTTATGAGTTCTCAAGACCAAGGATTCTATGTCAAGAAAATCATTGAAAATGAATCAAAACGTGACCCTGTTGCCCAGATTATTAACCGAAGTTGGACGATTGAGGGACGCTGGTATGAAGGTGTTTATCCAATTGATTTTCAAATTGATTTAAGCGGACATGAAGAAACCGAAAGGAACCCCAAAAAATTTAATAGAGTAACTGATGTTAAACTCAACGTTACAGGCACTTATTCTAATCAAGAAATGGAACAAAAAATTGCGAGTGTATGGGAACAATTAAAAGCTCTAATTAAGGAAACCCTTGAGCAATTATCACCACAAGAGGATGAGGATGAGTATGGTGAAGTAATGCGATATCTTCCTGCTTTCTCTGAAGAATATTCCCTTGAAGATTCTTCGATACCGATGGAAGCCTTTTTTGAAGAAAAGGAAAAAAACGAAGAAGATTTCTGGAGTTAACCCTTTAAAACAATCAATAATTAGGAGTTGTTGTTATGACAGAGTGGAAATGTGGAGAATGTTCTAGTCTTGAAAAAGACAAGAAAATCTTAGTTAAAAAGACTTCCAGCCAGTTATTTATTTTTTGGTCGAGGATTGGCAAAATTTTTCCTTTCACGTTACCAGAATTACCAGAAGAGGTCAAATGGAAATCTCAGACAAAAGAGGATGAAGTAAAAGTTGTCGCTATGTGTCATCACTGCGGTAAACCTCTGTGTCAACAGCATCGGTTCTTGATCGTTGATGATGCCTTTAGTATTGATGAAGAAGAAATGAAATCTCTTCTGCCTTCTTGGTGGCCTCAGTCCATAGAATTGAAGGCAAATAAACGATTCAGGCTGCTAGAAAATAGATTTTTGTCATGGCTAGCCAAGTATCATTCCGGATATAATCAATTTAAGCAAAAAGCTTATCATTGTAAAGCTTGCTGGCAAAAATATCATCTCTTAGCTGAACAGGATAATGATTGGTAAAAAATGATTAAGATTGCTTTAGAAACAAGAGAAATGTTTGCTGGTCAGCCCAATAACATGGTTATTAGTTTAATGAATAATGAACGGGAGACATTAACCAATATAGTATTTGGGTTAAAATTGCCAGCGACTTTTACGGTTAAAAGTGGTTCAAGACGGGTTGAAATTTCCCAACTTACACCTAATGAAAGATTCAAACATACCTTAGTAGTCATCCCAAAATCAAGGGGAACTAGGACGATAACTCTTTATAATCTTTCCTATCGAGATAGCTCTGGCAAAACTCAACGTCTCAAAGATTTTAGTCAGAATATTACTGTTTTAATGGCTCTTTCTCCACCTGAACCTGCAAAAATCAAGTCTGAACTACTCCCAAATCAATTCAAACTAGAACAATGGGGAAAATTACAGGGAAAACTTACTAATATTGGCTCGATGGCTGTAGGTAATATTAAAGTGAAAGTTGGAGCACCAGAACAAGTAGAAACAAGACAAGAGTTTTTATTAAAACGCTTATCATCTGGTGAAACTCAGGAATTTTCTATTTCAGTGCGTCCTCTTGCAAGTGGCGAAGTTCCAATTGACTTAGAAATCACCTATGTTGACCAAGCTAAAAGAGGTTATCGCAACACCTTATCAGATTTTTTACATGTTGTTAAGAATGCTGAATCAGAGATATCTTCTACGATTAATTATAATCAGACTTTTACAGGTTCAGTCGGTGGAGTTCAACAAGGTAATAATAATACTCAAACTATTGAGCAAAACAACTATTCTTCAGAGGAAAAGCAAACTCTAGCAGAAGCAGCATCAGAGATTCAGAAACTTCTAGAACAACTATCTAAGACTTATCCCACTCAAACACTTACTCAAAAAGCTGTAGTTGCAGAGGAGGTAGTTAAAGAGATAGAAAATAATCCCACTCTAAAAAAACGAGTTGTCAATACAATAAAAGCAATGGGAATTGAAATATTGATGCAAGCTATTAATCATCCTGTGGCTAATGTATTGCGGGAAGGAATAGAAGCTTTTCAAGATCATAGTGCTAATTGAGTTTTACTATTGATTCTCTTACTCATTCTCTTGAGCAGATTCTTGATGAAGATTTGTATCCAACTTAGAAATTATTTTAATTTCCTTTAATTAAACAATTGTTTAAGCAAAAATTATTAATTTCTTGTTCTATGGACTCAATCACTTTTTTAACCGAATTCTTTAAACTAGGACTAATTTCTAATCCTAATCCTAAATTTTCTGCCTCAATTAAATAAACAGTCACATCATTAGGAAACTCCTCTTTAAAAATTCTTCTTCCTGCTGCTAAAGCATGATCCCACCGAAAGTCATGTAAACTATAACTGGGTTCTGGTAATTCTTCTAATTCGTTTCCTGGTACTTTATAAATGGTTCCTGGTTCTGAGTCTGTAGAACAAGCATCAACGATGATTAATTTTTCGCTTCCTCTTGCTTGAAACATCACCTCCATTCCAGCAGTTCCACAGTCATAAATTTGTAGATTAGCTAACTTTTTATTTTGAAAAATCTCTTGTAATTTTTGAGCAATAATGACTCCCACTGCATCATCACATCGATTTAGATTACCGCAACCAATAACTGTTAACATCTCTTGTTATTTTTAGTTAGATTATTCCCTATTATAACTGAATTTCTCCCTTATATTTGAACACACCTCATCTATAATCTTTGATTTAGATGGGGATTCATTAGCACCCAGCAAGTTTTAGACTTTTCAAAAATCGCCACAACTACCTTTGGGGCGTACTTTAAGCGATTTTTCTATGGGGAAGTTCAGATTAATGATAAAATTAAGAAAGATAAAAAGGGGTGACTAATGCTGACAAAAATAAAAAGTAATTTTAAAAACTTAGCAAGGCCTGCTTATCAAGCATATATAAAACATTTATCATCCCGCTATTTAATAGCAGGGAAATACCGAAGGATTTACCATTATCATATTAGAAAAACAGGGGGAACAAGTTTAAATTCTTCTTTTTGGAATTTAGCAGGATTTAATTTACAGTCAAAACAACAAGAGAGACGAATCATCAAAAAAGGTTTAGTCTTTGTTCATAGTGTAAAGTCATTAATAGAAGAAGGCAATTATTTTTTTGCTCATTCGCATCATCCAGCTTATCAAATTACCTTACCTCCCGATACTTTTACTATAACTGTGTTACGTAATCCTATTAAAAGAGTTTTATCATTTTATAAATATTTGACTTGGACAAGAGAAAATATTAACAATCCCAATAAATATTTACAAGATCCATTTATTGACAGTGTTTTTAAGGAAACTGTTTTCTTAGGTGACAATTTTGATGACTTTCTTGATAAAATTCCTAAACGTCATTTACTTACACATCTACATATGTTTTCTCCTGAATATTCTATACAGGAAGCTCTCGAAACAATATTATCTTGTTCTGCTGTCTGTTTCACCGAGACTATGAGTTCAGATATTCACTTTCTATCAGAGAAATTAGAGTTACCTTTGATAGAGAAAAGGGAAAGAAAATTAGTGCCAAATTCAGTTCAAATACCTGAAAATTTAGATAAACTTAAGTTACTTCTTGAACCAGAATTAATATTATTTGAACAAGTTAAAAAGGAACTCAAGAAAAATATTTAACAAAAATGTCAAAAGAAGTCCCCACCTAAAAATACTATCAGGAACATTCACATTTTAGGTGGGGATGAATTTTGACCAGTATATCAACGTGCGACAGCACAACCT
>JAAUYD010016395.1_pt1 | contig 11672 bp, 7 predicted proteins | sample 7278101 | NCBI WGS metagenome assembly JAAUYD01 (sample SAMN14350128, study PRJNA611818) | marine sediment metagenome | isolation source: surface marine sediment (0.6m) | place: French Polynesia: Moorea | collected 2018-08 | reverse complement strand
TTACCATTTCTACCGGTATCATCCTTCCTGTATTTCCCGCTTTTGCAAGAACTCTAAACCAAGAAATCAATGCTCAGGAAATTGCTTCAGAGGGTGTTCTATATGCAAATAAAAATTGGAAACATCCTAAACCTCATCATAAGAAACCTCATCATAAGAAGCCTCATCATCCAAAACCTCATCACAAGCCCCATCAACCTCACCAGAATATCAATAAAACGACTGTTGTTACTCCTGTGAAATCTAGTTCTAACTCCCATAGCAGTTCTAACTCACACAGTATTTCTAAATCTCGTAGCAGTTCTAATTCCCGCAGTTCAAGTAACTCCAGTGCAAGAGTTAATAACAGTGGAAATAGTAGCAACACCAACACCAATTCCAACATTAGCCAAGGTGGTAGTGCTACAGTTGGAGGTCAACAAAGCCAACAATCTGTAACAACTGGTTCAACCTCTGTTTCACCTTCTACAAGAGTGAAAGTAGATGGAGACAAGTACAATAGTGTACATTTCGGCGACCAAGCCCCAGGAACGGGTTCTGAAGCTTTTTCCTTCCAATATCGTTCAGCTTGTGGAGCTAGTGTTAATTATCGTCAAGGTTTTGCTCTCAAACCAAGACGTATTGCTGCTGGAGGTTTAGGTTTTGCTTTAGATGTTTCCAGCACTAGTATGGACACTATCGAAAGTCGCGAAGGTGTTCAAAAGAAGATGGATACTGCATTTATCACAGCGATGAAAGTTGTTGATAATCAAGAAATCTTCCAACAACGTCTGAACAGGGGTGTAGTATCTTATCAAGAGGCTCAAGCTTATGCGATCGCAAATTGCGCTCCCCATTATCCTATTGTTCGCAAAACAAGCACTCCTTCAAAAGTACAAATTAGACGTTACGTTATTAAACAACCTCGCCGTTCTCGCGTTTGTACAGCAAGGGGTTGTAACTAACTTCAACAAAGAACTAATACGAGTGGATTGGATCGAACAAAAGATAAAATTATGCTCGTCTATAGTTCCGATGAAGAGAGTCGTACTTCTCGATTCTCCTCATGAAGGATGAAAAATTCTCAATATTAATTTCCGATATTAATTTCCGATATTACACTTCATCCTTCATGCTTTGTTCTTGATTACTCCTGTAAATTTAATCTTTCCCAAACATTAGCAATGAAATTTATTTTAGATTTTAGGTTTTGCACCATGTGCAATAGGGTCGCGATCACTATGCTTTTAGCCCTTGGCTTTGTAAATGTCCTGGCTCCTCAAGCCTTTGCAGAAACATCATTAACTTCATCTCAGAGTGTCTCAGTATTGCTCAATAGAGATGATTCCTCTGCAAAAGTAATTAAACGAGAAGTTATTCCTGGAACTTTTAACTTGACTCGTCAAAATGGCTGTATTGTTCGAAACCCTATATTGACAACATTTTTAGATGATGGAACAACCCTACAAACTCCTGCAGGAATAACTATTGTAGGAAATAGTCTTTCCCTGTGGCGAAATGAATATAAACAACCTTGGCAATCTAAACTAACTGATTATGAGGGAGGAGAATATAAAATTATGATTCTCAAAATCGGAAAACATCCTTCAACTTTACTTAAAAGTGAAGAAAGTGAAGAAAAACTGATAGATTCACAAACCTCATGTAATGCGGCTATTTATAAGGTTTATCGCAGTAATCTAAGGTTAATTAAACCAATATCAGAACCACAAAAAAGTGATTTTTCTTTGTCTTTTAGTGAAGGTTGGGAAAGACACTTCTCCCGCTAAGGTTTCTCTTACTAATAAGTAGTTTTTAATTATTTTTTCACATGTATTTTCTCTCAAACATTATATTTATTTGGCTATTATAAAAATGTTTTCTAATTGGAATAAAGTACCAAAATTTTCCTTGAATATTGGATTGACCTTAATTATTCTCATATTAAATAGTGTTTTTGGGGAAAATCAGAAATCACATGCAGCGCAAATATATACTTATGACATAAATAATTTTAATGGCGATGCAAATATTTACTCCAATCCAAGTATTACTGAAGAAAATAATAAATGTCTGAACGGATTAATTAATCAATTACCTCAAACAGGAGATATTGAAAGTACCCAAGCATGTCTAAATACCTTTGGTTACAACCCCGATACAAATATCACATCTCCTGTAATGATTATTTTTGAAATTGGTGGAACTGAGATTGGTGGAACTGAGATTGGTGGAACTGAGATTAATAGAACTAAGATTGGTAAAACTTCACCACAACTCACAACCACTATAATTTATAAAAATCAGAACGGTACTATTAATCGGGAAAAATTTCGAGCAGTGGGAGCGCGTTACAGTCAATGGTACGCTCCGGAAGGAATGTACACAATCGATTATATTGTGCCGGATAGCAGCCCTAGTTTTAAACCTGCTTATGCAAATTTTTACTCTCCACCAAACCAAACAGATAAAAATGGTTATCCTGTGAGACTTGGGTTTCATGGACGGAAGGGAAATTTAATGGCTGGAAATGGTTCTAATGGTTGTCATCGTCATAGCGTGGAAGACATGAAACGAATTATGACGATTATCAAAAAAGCTGGTAGAGATGCAGGTTTACCCAAGAATTGGTATAAGGATACTTTACCGGTAGCTATTATTTAATAATAATGGTGCGTTACGCTTTGTGGTAACACACCGTCACCAATTATCGATTACCAATTACCCATTACCAATTACCCATTACCAATTACTTAACAACACCAGAATGTCCCGGTATATTACCCACCGGTTCAACTCTTCCACCCAAGTATTTACCTAAAAACTCTTCAGCTTTAGCGTAGAAGTGAAGCCTATTTTCTGGACGTGCAAAGCCGTGTCCTTCATCGGTGTAAAGAATATACTCCACTGGTTTTTTGGCTGTACGCATAGCGTTGACGATTTGTTCGCTTTCTGCTTGCTTCACCCGTGGATCGTTTGCACCTTGTCCGATCAGTAGTGGGGTTTTGATGCGATCTACAAAAAATAATGGCGATCGCGATTTGAGAAAGTCTGGTTCTGTTTCTAGGTTACCAACCCGATGATAAAATAGCGCTCTGATTGGTTCCCAATAAGGAGGAATACTTTTCATCAAGGTAATTAAGTTGGAAGGACCGACAATGCTTACTGCAGCAGCAAACACATCGGGTGTAAATGTTACTCCAGCTAAGCTTGCGTAACCGCCGTAGGAAGCTCCCATAATCGCAACTTTTTTCGGATCGGCGATACCTTGTTTAACAATCCAGTTGACCCCGTCAATCAAGTCATCATGCATTTTAGTTCCCCATTCGCGATTTCCTGCGTTGAGAAACTTTTTACCGTACCCTGCAGATCCGCGGAAATTAACTTGTAACACAGCATAACCCCGGTTCGCTAACCATTGAACCATAGGATTGTAGCCCCAAATATCCCGCGCCCAAGGTCCACCATGTACGAGTAGAACTGTAGGTAGATTTTTGGCTGGAATTCCTACGGGTGTGGTCAGGTAACCATTAATAGTCAACCCATCACGAGATTTATAGGAAATTGGCTTCATTTGTGCAAGCTGTAGTTTTTCCAGTTCGGGTTGGTTACTAAATAAAAGCTTGCTTTGTTTTGTACCGCGATTATATTTATAGTAGTAAACCGGTCCATCATCAGTTAGATATGCTACTAACCAAGTCTTATCTGCAAGGTCGCGTCCGACAATACTAAATTGACCCCGACGAACTTTAGATAGAGCTTGAAAATCTGCAGCAATATTCTTATCTAATACCTGCCACTCTAATTTATCTTTGTAAAATCCAACAGCTTGAATTTCGTGAGTTGTTGGATGAATCAATGTTCCAGCAAGATCGTATTGTGGATCTTGAGCAATTACTTTTTCTTGTCCTGTTGCGACATCTAATGCTAGGAGTCTGCTAGCGTTAGCATTATGATTACCCTGAATATAAAGTGTTTTACCATCTTGAGAAAAATTTACTGCACCTCCTTCTTCATCCGGTCCCCACTTGCGAACAATTTTCCAAGGTTCATTAGTATTTGTTCTGGTAGATAAGGTTGAACCTCCATCTGGGGTTGTAGCAACAGTTGCACGAATTTTAAGTTGAGAATCGGCTACTTTTCGCACTACACTACCAGGATTTTTCATTTCTAAAGTAGCTTTACCAGTTTTTAAATCTATTCGGTAAGCATCATGTTTGCGGGGATCCTCAAGATTCAAACCAACTAATATTTGATTGGGAAATTTATGGTCTAAAGCTATTGTTCGAGCTTGAATATTTTTATGTGGTGTTAAATTACGTACTTTTTTAGTATTTACATTAACAGCATATAAATTGTAGTTTTCATTACCACCAATATCTTGAAGATAAATTAACTGTTCGCCATCATAAGTCCAAAAATATCTGCGAATACCTCGTTTTTTATCTGCTGTTAACATTCGCTCATCTTGCTTGCCAATAGTACGTATCCACACTTGCAAAATGTCATTTTTATCAGGTGCTATATATGTAATATATTTACCATCAGGAGAAATTTGCGGGTTGACTTTTTCTGGGTTACCAAAAAGAATTTTTCGCTTAATTAGCGGTGGTAAATCTGCAAAAGCCGGACAAATATTAGTAGTAAATAAACTTGTAATTATTAATAAAGTTAAAGTCAGTAAATAACCATATTTTTTATACATCACAAACCTCTTTTCAGTATTTACTTTTAATCAGTAATAGAATGAGTTAATCGGTAATGAGTTATGGATAAAAATAATCTCATTGACAGATTTAATTGACAGAGTTTACTTGGTGATGAACCTGTTGAGGCTCTACCTGAGTTATCAACTCTGTAGCTTTTCGGAGAGAAAATTTTTGATCTCCATTAACTATTACCGACTACTACTTTCAGAAATAATATAAGTTTTAAAAGAAACATGGTATTGAACCAAAAGAATATTTTTAGGTCAATATCGCTCCACCCATTAAACGGTTATATCGATACTTGAGTTCTTCCCGCATCAAATACCAACGTTCTAAGGTAACGTCTATTTCTATTACCTTTTCTGCGGCTTGTCGAGCTAAAATTAATACCTCTTCATCTTCCACTAAACTAGCCAAGGTAAAATCTGGTAATCCCGACTGACGAGTTCCTAACACTTCTCCAGGTCCGCGAAACCGCATATCCATTTCTGAGATAAAAAAACCATCCTGGGACTGTTCTAAGACTTTCAATCTTTGCTGAGCATCCGCGCTGCGGGAACTACTCATTAACAAACAATAGGATTTTGCCGCACCCCGACCAACCCGTCCCCGTAACTGATGCAACTGTGACAAACCGAATCTTTCAGCATTTTCAATTAGCATCACAGTCGCATTAGGGACATCAACACCAACCTCTACTACTGTTGTAGATACTAAAATTTGGGTTTCGCGATCGCGAAATTGGGTTATGGCTGCATCCTTATCTGCGGAGGTCATCCGTCCGTGGAGCAAACCCACCTTAAATTCGGGAAATATAGTTTCTTGCAGTTTTTGATGTTCTTCTACCGCCGAACGCAAGTCAAGTTTTTCCGATTCTTCTACCAAAGGTAATACTATATAAACCTGTCTTCCCTGAACAATTTCGCGACGAATCAAATCGTAAGCATGGGAACGTTGATTACCTGCAAGAGCAGTGGTTTGAATTTTTTGTCTTCCTGGTGGTAACTCATCAATTTGACTAACATCTAAATCCCCATGTAAGGTCAGGGCTAAAGTACGGGGAATTGGTGTCGCTGTCATTGTTAAGACATGGGGTTGCTCGCCCTTTTGTTGTAATAAAGCCCGTTGTTTCACGCCGAAACGATGCTGTTCATCGATCGCAATTAAACCCAACCTTTGAAAATTAACTGGATCTTGAATCAAAGCATGGGTACCTACTAATAAAGGTAATTCCCCAGTTTCCAATTGAGCATGAATTTCTCGCCGTTTTGCTGTTTTCGTCGAACCAGTCAGCAACTCAACTGGTAAATGCAATAAATTAAACCAACCAACTAGCTTACGATAATGCTGTTCTGCTAAAACCTCCGTAGGAGCCATTAATGCAGCTTGATACCCAGATTGAATTGCAGCTATGATGGCGATCGTCGCCACTACAGTTTTTCCCGAACCAACATCGCCCTGCACTAAACGATTCATTGGCGCAGATTTTTGCAAATCACTAAGAATATCATTAACAACTCTGTGTTGAGCGCCGGTGAGTTGAAAAGGTAAAATTTCGTAGAATTTTTCGATTAATTTACCCCTAGGACTAAATTGGGCGCTAGTCTGAATTTTCTTCGCCTGTTGCTGACGTTGCAGTAAACCTAGTTGTAAGTAGAAAAATTCATCAAATACCAACCTTCTTCGCGCTGCTTGCAAAGTCATGCTATCGCTGGGGAAGTGAATATTTGCGATCGCATCTTTAAGTTCGAGTAACTGATACTTTTTGCGCAAACCACTGGGTAGGGGGTCTTTAAGAAAAGCTGTAGCGGGTAAAGCAGCAATTACAGCCTGACGCACCATATTTGCTACAATGCCCTCAGTTAAAGTATAAATTGGAACTACCCTGCCAATAGTCAAAGATTCAATAGCATCTCCAGGACTAGCCAATACTTCTAACTCTGGGTCATCCAAAGTTAATCCATACTTCCCTTCTTTGACTAACCCACAAGCTGCTAAAGTTGAACCAACTGGATAGCGACGCTTCACACTTTCTTGCCAAGCTCTACTACTGAAACGTCTACCAGCAAAAAAGCGGTTAATTTTGAGTATGCCAGTTTTATCTTTTAATTGCAGTTCCAGGATACTCAAATTTTTATTACGGGGACTAGTAAAACAGTTACAACGTTTAACCGTTGCAACCAAGGTAACTGTTTCCCCAGCCTGTAATTCAATAATATTTACCTGTCGCGCATAATCAATGTGATCGCGAGGATAGTAATACAGTAGATCGCGGACAGTATACAAACCCAAACTCTCAAGTTTCTTCGCCCGTCGATAACCAATTTCTGCCAAATCTTTAAGTTGTTGTTCTAACTTAGGCGCTAAATGTCGAGAAACTTCAGAGGGAATAGTTGATTTAGTTTTGGGAATGGAAACTCCAGGATTAGAAGGAGAAGAGTAAGAATTCCCGTTCTCAGCAGCTTTGTGAGTTTTAACTTGCAGCCGTTGATTTTGTTTTTTCTCAACAGTTTGTTGCAATTGCTGTAAATATCTGCGGGTTTGAGCAACTAAGTGCTGTCTATCCCCCTGCGCCAAATTTGGATAATTTGCAAATAGAGTAGCTTTATTCTGCCATTGAATCCGCTCTGAACTTGGTAAACCAATTGGAAATTTTCCAAAGGTTAAACTGAGAAACTCACTGAAACGGTATTGTCTTCCCATCAAGTCTACAAAACCTTTTTCAGCTTCAATAGCCAAAGCTTTATGCAATCTTACCCAATCTGGTCGCTCGCTAGTCATTTTTCACTGGTCACTTTCACTGGTTACTTTTTTATTTATTAACTTAAAGTAATCCTGACTGCTTGTTGTCACACATCTTAGTTACAAATCCTAATCCTCATACCAGCTAGATCTCCATGCAGCTTCGGCTTTAGCAACTGATAGTTCTCGCTGGATTTTCTGGTATTCTCGACCAACTTTAGCAAGTCTACTAGAAATACCACGAATTTTTTTTCTCTTTGCTGATAGCTCAGTATCGGCAAATTCTATTTCTCCCAAACGCAGGTTGACTGCCATAATTTTCATCAGACCGCGACCAGAATCTGACTTTTGTTCCGATTCAATTTCAATTGCTAAGTTTAACAAATTTGGTGGTCCTGGCATGATTTCTGCAGACGCTTCTGAAGACGCAGCAGCAGCTTCAAGTAGAGATGGTGGTAATTTTTTAGGCAATATCCTAGATTTTTGAAGTATGCGATTAGCATCGCGGGAAACTACCCTAAGAAGCTGTTGGAGGGATAATTCCAAATATTGCTGCCATTTTGCTAGTTCTACAGGGTTGGATGTATCTAATGTTTTTGGTTTAGAAGGATACTTAGAAGCCGCATTTCTCGCCGCTGCAAATAAATCCATTGCTTTATCTGCAATTGATGCATTCACCAGCACAACTTCATCCAAACGAACTTCTGATAATTCGCCCGATTCTTTGACCGACTCAGACTTATCTTGTTCTTTGTCGTTGTTTTCTACTTTGTTCTTTTCTTCATCTGTTTTATCTTGTGCAGCTTTGGCGATCGAATCCATCGCTGCGGCTAATTCTGCTTCCGTCAATGGTAAGTCAGCAGTTATTTTGATGTTCCCATCTGTTGTAATTTCTAGAATTTGTTCGTCACTAATTTCTTCTATTTGAATTTTTTCTTCATCTACATTTTCTTTCTCATATTCTCCATCTTCTTCATCTTCTTCATCATCAACTTTGAGAAGTTCCTTTAATTCTGAATCGCTACGTTGACCTAGCTTACGGATATTTTGTTGTAGTTTTTGTTTTTGGTTCAAAGATAGTTTCAAAAAATTATCTGGATAACCTTGGGTACACAAATGATAAATTGCCAAAATCAATTGTTTACTAACAGATTTTCCCAAATTTTCTACATAGCTACCATATACTTCTTGAAGCTCTTCCCCAATTCCTTCAATAACTTCTTCTAAACTTGTAATATCTTGTTCAATTCGCTCAATTCCTCTTGCCATACTTTTTATGCTGTTAACGACAGGACACTGAAAAATTGGTAGGTAATTTATAGCAAAATTGCAATTCTATCTCTAATTTTGTACTGACATCTTCAGAGGATGTTAATTTTAGATACTTTTAAATGACTGCTGGTTAATTTTTATAATATGCCTAAGCGAGATTTGAGATTGTTAAAGCTGTGAAATTAGAACCTTTAGGGATAAGTAATTCGATAGGTTTGTCAGTATTAGGTTTGTCAGTATATTTTAAAATCGAAAATATTTATAAATAGCACATCGAACAAATTTTAATCAAAGTCAGAAATTCTTGTTTTGCTTATTCCCATATTGCCTGAAACCCTTAAAGATAAAATACAGGCCAGCAAATTTAGCTTGACCTGTCTTTAAATTAATTTGGGAAATAGCATCAAAAATTTACAATTTTGAATTTACCGCTAAATACCCTGCCAATAAATAAAACCGTTATGGAGAGCTATTTTATTACCCCATAAAAGTATTACTTACCACCAAGAGCGGCAACTTCATCTGCAAAATTGTCTTCTTGCTTTTCAATCCCTTCACCTAAGATGTACCGAACAAAGCGATTAATTTGAATCTTGGTTCCTAATGCTTTGCTGGTTTGTTTAATTAAGTCTTCAACAGCAATACTTTGATCGCGAATGAAAGGCTGATCGACCAAAGTCATTTCTTTGAGACGCTTATCAATACGTCCCTGAACGATTTTTTCTTTAATGTTATCTGGCTTCTTAGCCAAATCATCCCTTCCCATTTCAATTTCCTTTTCTTTTTGGACAATATCAGTGGGAATTTGGTCTGTACTTACGTACTCAACATTTGGACAAGCAGCAATCTGCATCGCGATGTTGCGTGCTAGGGTTTTAAAATCTTCATTAGTAGCTGCTGAATCGCTATCACAAGCTAACTCAACCAGTACACCTACACGACCACCGGTATGAATATAGCTATCAACAATACCTTGCTTACCTTCTTCAAGAGCAAAGCTAACAAAGCGACGAACGCGCATATTTTCACCCAACTGGGCAATCATTTGCTGAATATATTCTTCAACTTTGATACTTTCATCTTCAACGTAAGCACTGGATAGCAAAGAATCAACGCTGTCACTCTTAGAAGCTTGTTTTGCTAAACTTTGCACTAAAGATTTGAAAGCTTCGTTACGCGCCACAAAATCAGTTTGACAATTAACTTCTAACAAATTGCCAACTCGACCTGATGGTTCAATATAAGTATCTACTAAACCTTCTGCTGCAACACGATCGCTTTTCTTACCTGCTGATGCAATACCTTTTTGTCGCAGCCATTCTATAGATTTTTCGATGTCACCATCATTTTGCTTTAGTGCTTTTTTGCAGTCCATCATACCTGCACCTGTTTTTCGGCGCAGTTCTTGAACTTGTTTTGCAGATATTTCCGCCATGTTGCCTCGATTCCTCGTTTTATTAATAGTTGTAATGGCTTACGAATCCTGAGTATCTATATATTACTCAGGAGCGGGACAATTAATCTTTCTCGGATCTGGGATTTTCGATATATGTCCTGGATCGATTTGAGATTTTATTTTATGAAGTCAGATGGAATTAATAGATCGAATGAAATTAATAAACAAATTAATCATACCCCCGTTTTTTAAACGGGGGATTTAGCAGAAATCCAAAATTGGACGCAGGAAGCTGAACAGGCTTGACAATGATTACTTAAAAGACCCTATTCAAAAGGTGAATTTATTCTCCTCCTTCTTCAGAGGCTTCTCCATTTTCAGAAAAATCGCCTTCTTCATCTTCATAATAATCATCCATTGCGCCTTCATAGTCATCCACTTCCAACTGTCCGTGACGACCTTCATAAATTGCATCCGCTAACTTACCAACAATTAACTTAATTGAGCGGATAGCATCATCATTTGCTGGAATGGGAATGTCTACCACATCAGGATCGCAATTTGTATCCAACATGGAAACAATTGGAATATTTAGTTTTTGACATTCCTGAACGGCATTATATTCGCGTCTTTGGTCTACGAGTACAACCAAATCCGGAATTTTGCGCATTGTTTTAATACCACCCAAATATTTTTGCAGCTTTGCCATTTCTCGCCGCAACATAGAAGCTTCTTTCTTGGGTAGTAGATCCAAAGCACCACTTTCTTCGCGGCGTTCCAAATCTTTCAGGCGTTCTACTCTAGTCTTAATTGTTGACCAATTGGTTAGCATTCCCCCCAACCAACGTTGGTTGATGTAGTAAGAACCACAGCGAGTAGCTTCCTGAGCAATAATTCCTGCTGCTTGACGCTTAGTACCCACAAACAGAACTTTCTTTCCTGATTCTGATTGCGATCGCATAAAGCTGTAAGCTTCTTCCATCAATTGTGCTGTTTGCACTAAATCGATGATATGTACACCATTACGAGCAGTGTAAATGTAACGGGACATTTTCGGGTTCCATCTGCGGGTTTGATGCCCAAAGTGAACGCCCGACTCCATCATTTGAGCCAAAGATACTACTGGCATATTCCTTTTTACTCCTTTTCGGGTTTAACCTCCACCCAGAAGCATTTCTCAGTTCCTTTCGAGAAACACCCGAAATTCTGGATGTGCGAGATATGAAAACGATACTAAATTAGCACATTTTGTTGAAGTTGGGGACTGGCGATTGGGGATTAGGGATTAGCCATCTCGTTAGATAATGGGACTTACGCAACTGGCGGCATATTTTTCCTGTAGGGTGTGTGACGCCGTGAAAATATCTGAACGTAAGAATCAGACTTATAGCGTCACGTACCGACCACCAATTGTGACACTTGCGTAAGTCCTGGATAAAATAGGGAGTTGATTTGAATTATTTACTCGTCGTTAAGGGGTTTAAGCGGTTCTGAATATGACAGACTTTTAACTAGCAACTTAAGTTATCAATAGATTGAAAAAGAAGATTAAAAAATTATCTTCCCAGTCGCCA
>JAAUYD010273189.1_pt1 | contig 11674 bp, 9 predicted proteins | sample 7278101 | NCBI WGS metagenome assembly JAAUYD01 (sample SAMN14350128, study PRJNA611818) | marine sediment metagenome | isolation source: surface marine sediment (0.6m) | place: French Polynesia: Moorea | collected 2018-08 | reverse complement strand
TGCTCCGCAGCCGATCGGCAACCGGCGCCTCGAACGAGCTCCGGATGCGGTCGTTGAACATGGCGTGGTTGCGGTAGTGGTGCCCCTCCTGCTGCGAGAAGCGCCGGGCATCTTCTTCGAGCACGGGGTCGGTGATCTGCTTGCGCGCCACCTTCATCGTGCGGATCAGGTAGGGCTCGAGGTACGGCATCGTCATCGAGAGCCCGAGCATGTCGAGCATGGGGCCGAGCTTCTCGTCGGGCACGTCGAAGTCGATGGGCGCGTCGAACGCGAAGCGGATCGGGCGAACGGTGATGTCGGCCATGCCCCGTCCCTCCTGGGCGTCTGGACGCTCGCAGGATACCCGTGTCGCCACACCGTCGCACCGTGGACAGCAGGCGGGTCGGTGACCGAGAATCCTCGCATGCCCCCTGCCCCCGACACCCTCACGCTCCACGCGAGCGAGCTCAAGTTCTCGGCCTTCGCCATGGGCACCGGCCCCACGGTGCTCTGCCTGCACGGCTTCCCCGACAACGCGCGCTCGTTCCGGCACCAGCTGCCCGCGCTGGCCGACGCCGGCTTCCGCGCCGTCGCGCCGACCCTGCGCGGCTACGAGCCCGCGTCGCAGCCCGACGACGGCGACTATCACATCGTGCGCATGGCCGAGGACGTGGTCGGCTGGATCGACGACCTCGGCGAGGAGCGCGTCCACCTCGTGGGTCACGACTGGGGCGCGGTGATCGGCTACGCGGCAGCCGCGCTGGCACCCGAGCGACTCCACACGCTCACGACGCTCGCGATCCCGCACCCGGGTCGGCTGCAGCAGGCCGTTCGCCAGGTCCCGAGCCAGCTCCGCAACTCGTGGTACATGATGTTCTTCCAGCTCCGCGGCCTCGCCGACTACGTCGTCGAACGCAACGACTGGGCGCTGATCGAGCGGCTCTGGCGCGACTGGTCGCCGGGCTGGTCGCCGCCGCCCGAAGAGCTCGCGGCCGTGAAGCAGACCCTCGCGCAGCCGGGCGTGAAGAAGGCCGCGCTCGGCTACTACCGCGCGATGTTCGCGCTGCGCGGCGAGGCCACGAGGCAGACCACCCGCCTGCTCGAGTCGAAGATCGACGTACCGACGCTGGCGCTGACCGGCGCGCTCGACGGCTGCATGGACACCCGCCTGCACGACCTGAGCGTGCACCCCGACGACTTCCCGAGAGGCGTGCGAGTCGAGCGCGTGCACGACGCCGGGCACTTCCTCCATCAGGAGAAGCCCCAGACCGTGAACGCGCTGCTGCTCGAGTGGCTGCGGAGCGCGGCCTAGCGGAAGGGCCCGAGACGCCGACCTAGCGGGCCTGCGAGACCGGGATCGTGTGGCCGAACTTCGTGCGCGCCGGGGGATCGGAGAGCTCGAGCCAGCCCGGCTCGGCCTCGCCGCGCACCCGCACGACGACGGCGGTCGCATCCTGATCGGGAGCGAGCCGGTTCGCGGCCGAGACGATCCGGCTCGCGAGCACGTGCGGCGGGACGTTTCGCGCCGCGCGCTCGATCGAAGCATCCTGCACCACGTCCTCGGCGCCGTCGGTGCAGAGGATCAGCGTGTCGCCGGCGCGAAGGTCGAGGGAGAACACCTCGAAGAGCGCATGCTCGGCGCCCTCTTCGGGCTCCTGCGTCAGCTCGTCGTCGACCGTGAGCTGGCGGGCCCGACCCTGTCGCACGAGGTAGGCGCGGCTGTCGCCGCGATGACCGATCACACCGGTCCGCCCGTGCGCCAGCAACATGGTGACCGTCGTCGAGAGTCCGGCGAGCGCGGGGTCCGAACGCTCGAGCTCCGAGAGGCCCTCCATCGCGGCGCCCATCGCGCACTCCACGACCTCGCGTGCGACGCGCTCACCGCGGAAGTCGTGGTCCTCTTCGGCGTGCTCGATGAAGTCGTCGATCGCCTCGACGGCCGTTCTCGAGGCCAGCTCGCCGTTCGGCGTGCCGCTGGCGCCGTCGCACACGACGTAGAGACCGAGACCGGCCTTCACGAGGAAGGCATCCTCGTTGTGGAAGTCGCTGCCGCCCGCGCGTGATGCGCCTGCGCCCTCGGTGCTCATGGCCGAAGCCTCCCCCATCGCCTGCGCGACAGACGATTGCACAGGTGCGTAGACGGGGAACGGTGAGCGAAACCGATCCGCTCGGCGAACGGGTCGCTCGAGGCCCCGGCCCCATCGCTCCGGCCCGAGCCCGCGGGGCTGATGAGTGAAGCGCCCCAATCGGGCGCAGACCTGCCCGCTTCTTGGGCTGTCTGCCCCGCTTCGCCGCGCCAGGGCCGCGTGAGGGCCGCGTGAGGGCCATGGCAGCGCTGGCATGCATCGTGCTGGCAAAGGAGACGAGAGCAAGATGGGTGGAGTGCCCGCGGATCGACGATCCCGCGCCGGCCCTCGAAGAGAGACCAGGAGAAGATGAGCCAGCCGAAGAGCTACGAAGAGTGGAAGACCTGGGCGCTCGCCGAGGATCGGCGCACCGGCGCGGATGCCTGGCGCGACGAAGAACAGAGCGACGCCTACGACCATCGCGTGATCCGGCACCGCCACGACGAGCTCGTCGAGATCAGGCGCTCCGGCGACACACACCGCCTCCTCTTCTATCTCAACGAGGGGCTCCACGGAAACATGGGCGGGATGGGCGCGCCGGCGCTCTACACGCGCGCGAAGTTCGGCACCAAGACGCTGATCACGAGCTACGTGGACGAGCTGTGCGGCGCATTGCGGGACGTCGAGGTCGCGGATGAGAGCGCCGTGCCGATGCGCGAGAAGCTCGCGCTCTTCCGGCGCCTCCATCACTGCTACGGGCGCTCTGCGCTCATGCTCTCCGGAGCGGGCTCGCTCGGTGCGTTCCACATCGGCGTGGCCCGGGCGCTCGCCGAGCAGGATCTCATGCCTGACGTGATCTCGGGCGCCAGCGCGGGCTCGATCGTGGCCGCGGTCATCGGGACGCACCCGAACGACGAGCTGGCGTCGATCTTCGCGCCCGAGAATGCCGCGGTGCGATTCAAGGCGATGCGGCACGACGAAGACCACCGCGGCCGGCGGCCGCGGCTCAGGCTCGAGGACGTGCGCGCCCTGATCGAGTCGTCGATCCCCGACATGACCTTCCTCGAGGCCTACGAGCGAACGGGGATCCACATCAACGTGTCGGTCGCCGGAGCCGGTCTCCACCAGCGCTCGCGCCTGCTGAACGCGTCCACGTCGCCGAACGCCTGCATCCGCGAGGCCGTGCTCGCGTCGTGCGCCGTCCCGGGCTTCTTTCCGCCCGTGACCCTCGCCGCCCGTGACGTCGAGGGCGAGCGCTGCCCGTACGTGCCATCGCGCCAATGGATCGACGGGTCGATCACCGACGACATGCCGGCCAAACGGCTGGCGCGCCTCTACGGCGTGAACCACTTCATCACCAGCCAGGCGAATCCCATCGCGTTCCTCGCGGCGCGCGACGTGCACGCGAAGGACACGCTGCTGTCGCGGTTCTCGTCGATCTACTGGTCGGCCTCTCGCGACCTGGTGCGGGCGGTCTACCCCTTCGCGATGGGGCTCGTGCGCAACATGCACCCGGCGAACACGTACACGCGATTCGCCTTCAGCGTGATGAGTCAGGAGTACACGGCGGACGTCAACATCCTCCTGCGCCAGCGATTCTTCGACCCGACGATGCTCCTCGCGCGGCTGTCTCCTCGCGAGGCCGAGTCTCTCGCGCTCGCGGGCGAGCGCGCGACCTGGCCGAAGCTCGAGATGATCCGCATCTGCACCCGGGTGAGCCGCGAGATCGAACGGATCCGCAAGCGGCTGCAGCGCGACGAGGCCGAGGCGGCGTCACGGCCCATCGCCTCGACGGTCGCCGATCCGATCAGCGCCTGACCCGGGCCGGGCGGCGTCGCGGCGATCTGGCATCCTACGGGCGCGCCTCGCCCTGCCGCTTTCGAGCGCCCACCGAAGCCTGCCTGGATCAGGGATCGATCCGATGCGACTGCTCACCCGAGCCACCTTTCGACGGATCGCCGATCACTACATCGCCACCGAGCCGCAGCTCGACGCGTTCGACTGGTCGAAGATCGCGAGCGACGACCTGGTCGTGCTCAACCTCAACTTCCCCAGGCACTTCAATCGACTGCTCGACGAGTTCGTGGCCCGGCTGCGCGACGTGTCGACGCCGCCCTTCCGGCTGCTCACGATGGCCATCAACGCGCAGCTCCCCATCGACGTGGTGCGCGAGACCCTGGGCTCGAAGGCGATCTCGCACTGGTACTCGGAGAACTGGTCTTGGGCGCTCCGGGACCCGAAGCTGACGATCCTGCCGATCGGCGCGCACGACGACTTCGCCGATCTCTGGAGCGAGGCGGACTTCGCTTCGCCCGCGCGCAAGCGGCTGCGTTGCCTCTCGACGTTCCAGCACGGGGTGCCGGTCATCCCCCGCTCGGGCTCACCGAACGATCGGCTGGATTGCCTGCAGGCCTGGAAGGGCGAGGACTGGGTGCACTGGGCGCCGCGGCTCTCGATCGAAGACTACATCCGCGTGCATGCCGAGGATGCGTTCTCGGTCAGCCCGCTCGGCACGCGACTCGACTGCCATCGCACGTGGGAGATCCTCGCGTGCGGTGCCATCCCCATCGTCAAGCGCTCGACCCTGCTGCCGTTGTGGCGCGAGTTTCCGATCGTCGTCGTCGACGATTGGGCGGACGTCGACGTCGAGCGGATGGAGCGCTGGCGCGGCGAGCTCGCCGGCCAGTTCGACGCGAGCCTGCTCGAGCGGCTGTCGGAGGACTACTGGGTGCGGCGCATCCGCGGCGAGCAGGCCGCCCCCGAGCACGTGCCGTTCTCGGACGAAGACGAGGTGTGGAACCGGAGGAGCGAGGCGGAGATCGTCCCGAAGAAGCCGCGCCTCCCCTTCCTGCTACGTCGCAACCCCGTGCTGTGGCTCCTGCGATACCTCTGGGTCCGCATCGCGACGGCCCGCACGGTCGAGTTCGACTCGAGCGAGCTCTTCGGCGACCTCTCGCGACTGAAGCGAGACCTCAGGAAGCTCACCCGACGGCTCTGAAGGAGAGGCGCCCGCTCGCTCCGCCTAGCGCGATGCCCTCAGTCGGTAGCCGCCGACGTCACCGTCCCAGACGTACGTCGCCTCGAAGTCGGGATGAGCCAGCAGCTCGCGATGCGCACGCAGGTAGCTCGGCTCGCCGTTGCGACCCATCAGGATGTAGTCGGGCCGGCGCGAGAGCACGTAGCCCGCATTCGAGCGCTGGTGACCGGGCAGGGGCAGATCGGGGGCGTCGGGCGGGATCGGCGTGCGCGCCACCGTCGCGTCGACGAGGCCCAGCAGGTCGAGCACCGGGAGCCGCGACGCGTAGCCGAAGTAGCCGATGCCCGAGAGCGCCACCAGCGCGGGCTCGCGGGCCACCATGCGGCGCGCCTGCATGCCGGCGAGCTGCTTCGCGGTGTCGTTCGCATCGCGCACGTGCTCGATGACATCGCGCCGGCGCCGCTCGACGAGCGTCGGGCTGGGCGTGGGCGCGGGTGCCGGCAGGCCGAGCGCGGCGCTCATCCAGGCCGTCCGCGGGTCGGCGAGCGCGGCCGTGAAGGGGCCGCGCCAGGCCGGCGCCGAGAGCGCCCCCAGCAGCACCGCCGCGAGGAGCGCCACGCCCGCGCCGACCCGCGCACCGGGCGCTCGTAGCAGCGAGATCGAGGCGGCGAGCGCAATGAAGACGCCCCCGATCAGGACCGGCGCCGGCCCGATCAGCTGCCAGGCGGCACCCGCGGCCGCGAGCAGGGCCAGCGCCACCGACGCCACCGGACGACCGCGCACGAGCTCGGGTGCGCGCACCGCGAGCGCCGCCAGCGGCGCCATCACCGGCAGGAGGAAGCGCGTGGCCCCGATCGTGTCGCCGCCGATCGCGATCACGTAGATCAGCCCACACACGACCAGCCATGCGCCGGTGCGGAAGCGTGGCTCGAGCAGCGGTGCCACGACGAGCGCCGGCAGCCAGAGCAGGACCCCGTTGGCGAGGAACGCGCCGACCACGGCCGCACCGAAGGCCCAGGGCGCCTGGGTCGAGACCTTGGCGTAGAACGTGTTCGGCAGCGGCGAGCCGAAGTAGGCGAGCCGGAAGCCGGTCAGGGCCAGCAGCAGGAGGGCGAGGGCCACGGGCCCCCACCAACGCCGCCGCTCGCGCCAGCCCCCCAGCAGATCGAGGCCGAAGACGAGACCGGCGAAGAGCGCGCCCTCGGGTCGCGTGAGCGCGGCCGCCAGCAGGCTCGCCGTGGCCGCGATGCGTCGCTCGCGCGCCTGGCACGCCAGGGCGACGGCCAGACAGGCCGAGAACAGGGTCGACTCCATGCCCGACTCGGCCCAGCGCACGACGGCCGGGTGCGAGAGCAGCAGAAGGGGCGCGAGCGCCGCCCAGGGACGGCGGGCGGCAGGCAGCCCCGTGGCCGCGTAGGCCCAGGTCGCGATCAGCAGGACCGCGGCCGACACGACGCCGATCACGTGCCCGCACAGCGCCGCTTCGAGCCCGATGCGCACGCCGAGCGCCACGAGCAGGGTGAAGAGCAGATTCGTGAACCCTTCGACCCGCTCGCCCACGTTGTAGACGAGCCCCGCGCCCTCGGCGAGGTGGCGCGCGTAGCGATACGAGATGAAGGCGTCGTCGAGCTGCGCCTGCACCTGCCACGTCTCGAAGACGAGCACTGCGACGGAGCCACCGACGAGCAGGACCACGAGCGCCGCGAAGAGCCGCTCTCGACTTGCGGGCATCGAGCTAAGCCCCCCCGGCTCCGACACGGGCCCGGGTGCGGGCCACGACGCTCGCGTCAGCCTCGCTCACGTCTGGCTCTCTTCATGATCGGTCGGCTCGCTCGTCCAGCAGCGGTCGGGGAGCTCCGGATGCAGGATCCGGCACTGGTCGACACGCATCATTGCACGGTGAGCGCAGCGGGTCGGAAGGAATTTGGTGGAGGCGGCGGGAATCGAACCCGCGTCCGAATGGCGTCCAATGGACGCGTCTACGTGCGTAGTCCTCGCCCGGATTCGGGGTACGGCAGTCGCGAGGTCCCGGAGAACCGTGCCCCTATCTCGACGTCGATCTCGCCTCCGGATACGGCCGAGAAGCGCTCGGAGGCCAGTCCCCTGATGACTCCGGCGACCCGATAGGGGACGTCTCGGACCGGAGCTCGCTCACCTAATTTTTGTTAGGCAGCGAGGGCGTAGTTGTCGTCGGCATTTGAAAAACACCAGACTTGCCGCCTGATTAACGAGAGCACGACCATCTCGGCACGCAGCGTCCACCTTCGACCACCCGTCGAAACCGGATCGCCCCCACGACCAGCCCATCGGCCGGTGAGCGCGGGAATGTAAGCGGAGCCGCCGAGGGGTCAAGACCGGCTCCCCGCAGGCGGCGCGCATGGCGCCGCCGGGTGGGAGGAGGCCACGAGCGGGCGCCCTGCCCGCCCGCAGCCCCTCGGCCTCGCGCAGCTCGCGTGCATCAGGCGACGCGCTCGAGGCTCACCGGCACCGGCCGGCAGACCGTGCTGCACACCGGCGAGTGCGCCTTGGCGAACGAGAGCAGCTCGTCGAGCTCGGCGTCGCTGCAGTCGGCCTCGATGCGCATGCGGATCGTCACGCCCTCGTAGCCGACGCTCGCCTCGGGGTCGAGGTCGAGCAGCCCCTGCACGTCGATCGTGCCGACGAGCTCGGTCGAGATCGACTCGATCTCGATGCCGCGCGCCGCGGCGTGGAGCACCGTCGTCGTGGTCACGCAGCCCGCGAGCGCGTGGAGCAGGAACTCCACCGGGTTTGCGCCCTCGTTGTGACCGAGCAGCACCGGCGGCTCGCCATTGTCGAACTCGAACGCGGCGTCGCGCGAGTCGTCCTCCCCGCCCGCTCCGTAGAACCCCTGGATCGTCGACCGGTTGTGGCCGCCGTCGACCCAGGTGTTCGAGGCGCGGAACTCGAATCGAGCCAGGCTCGGGTCGGCCTGGAGGGCGGCGACCGTCTGCTGCATCTGCTCGACGTCGAGTCCGTTTCGCATGGTGCTTTGCTGGTTCATCACGTGCTCCTCTCGTCTGTCGTCTGTGGGGCGCTCGAAGGTGCGCCCCGGGTTCGAGCAGATCATCGACGACGGAGGGGCCGCGCAGCAGAGCACTCGAGGTCAACCCCCGGCCTCTGGGGGGTGTACTTGCAGTCCACCCCCACACCGGGTCAGACTCGCCTCATGAGCGACGCGATCGACCAACGCAGCGCAGCCGACCTGCTGGGCGTATTCGAGACGCCCAAGCAGGGACGAGGTCGCCTCGTGGCCACCGCCGTCGAGCTCTTCTATCGCCACGGGTTCAACGCCGTGGGCGTCGACCGCGTGATCGAAGAGGCCGGCGTCACGAAGACCACCTTCTACAAGCACTTCAAGAGCAAGAACGACCTGATGGTCGCGGCCGTCGAGATGCGCGACGCGTGGGAGATGGACGCGTGGCAGCGGGCCGCACGCACCGTCGGCGGCGACGAGGCGCGCGCGCAGCTCCGCGCCCTCTTCGACGTGCTCGACGTCTGGTTCAACGACGACGACTTCGGCGGCTGCCTCTTCCTGAACGTCGCGTCCGAGTTTCCGAACCCGCACGACCCGGTGCATCGCGCGGCGGCGAAGCACAAGCTCGCCAACTGGGAGATGGTCCGCGACCTCGCCCAGCGAGCCGGTGATGCCGAGCCCGACGTCTTCGCCGACCGCTACATGCTGGCGTTCGAAGGCGCGCTCGTGCTTCGCCAGGTCTACGGTCGCAACGACGCCGCGCGCAGCGCGCGGCCCATGATCGAGCAGCTGATCGAAGAGCGGCTCTGACGCGCGCCGCTACTCGAGATAGCCCACCGCGCGCAGCCGCTCGGCGATCGCGGGGTCGATGCGCACGTTCTGGCGGCTCACGCCCGCGCGTGGCGGCGCGGCGAGGTGGGCGTCGAGCGCGGCGCGCATCCTGGCTGCCGCCTCCGTCTCGAACTCGACGAGGTTCGCGTCTTCGAGCCGATCCCACTCGAGATCGAAGAGCCGCTCGCGGGCAGCGGCGTCGCGGTCGCGCACGAAGGTCCACGCGCCGTCGTTGAGGGCCGTCTGCAGCGTGGCGGTGCGCATGATGTTGGCCGGCAGCGAGGCGAAGCTCGGCCGGTCGGCGCCCTGCCCCGCGCCGGTCATGAGCGGCACCAGCGACTCGCCCTCGAAGCCGTCGGGCACCGGCACGCCGGCCAGCTCGAGCAGCGTCGGCGCGATGTCGAGGTTGCGCACCTGCGTCGACACGCGCTTCGCGGGCACGTCGAAGGGCAGCGTGAAGATCAGCGGTACGCGCAGCACCGGGCTGTAGACGTTGTACGCGTGGCCGTGACGGCCGTTCTCGCCGAAGGTCTCGCCGTGGTCGCTCGCGACGACGATGACGGTGTCGTCGAGCATGCCCTCGCGGTCGAGCATCTCGCGCACCCGGCCGAGCACCTCGTCGGTCCAGCGGATCGACGCGAGATAGAAGCCCTTCTCGTCGCTGCCGAAGATGCGGTGGTCGGGCGGCGCCGCGTACTCGTGCACGTCCATGAAGTGCAGATAGAGGAAGAGCGGACGCTCGGGGTCACGCCCCTCGACGAGTCGGCGCCCCTCCTCGAGCACGCGATGGCCGTGAGGCCAGAGCGACGACGACCAGAGGGCGCGCGCCATCCCCTCGGCCCTGGGAAACACGTAGTGGTCGAAGCCCTGCTCGAAGCCGAAGCTCTGCTCGAGCCAGCCGTTGCTCTGCACCGCCGCCGTGGCGTAGCCGGCTTCGCGCAGCACCTCGGCCATCGAGCGCGCGCCTTCGTCGAGCCCGTCGGTCGTCTCCTCGACGCCGTGGGTGCGCGGCCAGAGCGACGTGAGCATCGACGCCATCGAGACCTTCGTCCACGAAGACTGCGCGAGCACGCGCTCGAACGTGATGCCGCGTTCGGCGAAGCGCTGCAGCTCGGGCGACGTCGGCTGGTCGAAGCCGTAGGGCTCGAGCCAGTCGGCGCGCAGCGTGTCGACGAGCAGCAGCACGATGTTCGGCCGATCGAGCGCCGCAATGCGAGCTTCGAGGTCGGCCTCGGTGGCGACGTCGCGACACGCCGGCGCGAACGCGACGAGCGCCGCGAGGCCGATCGCGAGCCGCAGGCGGCGCACATGCTCAGCGAAGCGTCGCGAGCGCATCCTCGATCCTTCCGTGCAGCGGGTGCTCGCCGCCGACGCGTCCCTCGAGCTCGGCGAGCAACGACCGCGCCTCGTCGGCGCGCCCGAGCTCGCGATACGCGAGCGCGAGGTGATAGGGGACGTCGACCGAGCCCGGGTCGAGGCGCTGCGCCTTCTCGAGCATCGCCGCCGCGCGCCGCGCGAGGCCGGCCTCGAGATAGAGCGAGGCGAGCGTGTCGATCACCACCGGCTCCTCTTCGGCACGGGCGTAGGCGGCCTGCGCGACCGTGATCGCCTCGCGGTGGCGCCCGGCCCGCCCGAGGATCAGCGCGAGGTTGTTGCGCGCACCGACCGCGTCGGCGTCGAGCGCGATCGCGCGCTCGTAGGCGCGGGCGGCCTCGGCTTCGTGGCCCGACCGCTCGAGGGCGATCGCCATGCGCAACGTCACGTCGCTCGCCGCGGGCGCGCGCTCGAGGGCGCGCCGGTACGGCTCGAGCGACGCCTCGAATCGACCCGTCGACGCGAGGTAGTCGGCGGCCATGCGATGGGGCGTCGGGTCTTCGGGGTCGACCACCGCGACGCGCTCGACCTCGGCCAGCGCGGCGTCGCCGCGACCCGACGTGAAGAGCAGATAGAGGCGCGCGTGCCGCAGCTCGCGCGTCGCCAGGCCGTCGGCCTCGGCGGCATCGAGCAGCGCGATCGCTTCGGGGGCGCGACCGAGCAGGCCGAGCACCGTCGCCCGCTCTGCGATCCAGGCAGGCTCGCGCCGCACCCTTTCGGTCGCGGCGTCGAGCACCGTCGCGGCCTCGTCGACGCGCCCCTGGCGGCGCAGGGCCATCGAGAGGCCGACGCGCGAGGCGACGAGGTCGGGGCTCTCTTCGAGATGGGCGCGGAGGATCTGCTCCGCCTCGGCATCCCGGCCGAGCGCGATCCTCGCGTGCGCCATTGCCAGCGCCGCCCGGTCGCGCAGGGGGGCGTAGCGCGCGGCGAGATACGCCATCGCGGCGAGCTGCTCCCAATCCTGCTTGGCCTCGAGCACCCGCAGCAGCCCCGCTGCTGCCGCCAGCTGCGCAGCACCGCCGCTCGTCGCGACGAGGCCGTACCGCAGCTCGGCGCCTTCGAGGTCGCCCGACCGCTCGAGCGCCGCCGCGAGCAGCACGTTCACGTCGCTGCGATCGAGGCGCGACACCACGAGCGCCAGCCGACGCGCGGCCGCCTCGGGTCGATCCTCCGCCATGTCGAGGCGCGCCAGCAGGTAGTCGAGGCGCGGGTTGCGCGGGTGATCGCGGCCGAAGGCGCGGATCGCGGCGCGCGAGTCGTCGAGGTCGCCGACGTGGATCTGCATCGCGATGCGCTGATACCTGAGCTCGATCTGCTGCAGGGCATCCGCGTGCTCGGGCGTCTGCGCGAGCACCTCGGCGCCCTCGCGCGTGCGTCCCTGCTCGTGCAGGAAGTTCGCGAGCTTCGCCAGCGCCTGCGCGCTCGGTGCCGCCTCGACCTGCGCGCGCAGGT
>JAAUYD010212518.1_pt1 | contig 11674 bp, 9 predicted proteins | sample 7278101 | NCBI WGS metagenome assembly JAAUYD01 (sample SAMN14350128, study PRJNA611818) | marine sediment metagenome | isolation source: surface marine sediment (0.6m) | place: French Polynesia: Moorea | collected 2018-08 | reverse complement strand
GTTGGCCGTAGCGATGATCGTGCAGACCGCACAGGCTGACGAATACGATTTCGAGATAGATGTCGCGTTCGATAGTTCGCAGCTCGACGGCATTCAGACGACAACGACGCTGGGCGGGACGATCTTCAATTCGACCAGCATCGATTCCGACAGCCTGAGCGTTCTGGGAAGCTGGTACTTCACGGGACTGTCGGATGACAAGGGACCAAGAGCGCGTGCGGTGCTGGTCGATCGCGCCTCATCGCTGAGCATAGGGTACTCGCGTACCGAGCAGTCAAACTCAGTTGTCTTCAACAGCAGTGATCCCGCGTTTCCTCTTGGGTCTTTTGATTTGACTGTTGACTCGGACATTGACACCTTCTCTGCGGATTTTCGCTATGTCGACCGCGACAGCGGATGGTTCGGCAGTGCCGGCCTGTTGGCCGCGAATGCAGCAGTGGGCCCCTTCGTGAGCGAGTCGATCAACGATGACGGATGGAGTGTCGGCGTTGGCAAGTATCTGGCCGATACCACGACGCTTAGCCTGAATTTCAGCGACGTCTCAACCACGTCGGCTGTCGGCTTGTCATTTGAGCATCTGGGCGATCTTGGCGCGAGTTGGCAGTACGCCGTTGATATTGGGTACAGCTACGTCGATGTAGGCGGCGGCTCTGACCTGAATACATGGGACGCGGCGATCTCTCTGTACCCAACCCGGGACTTCGAGTTCGGTCTTGCTGCTAGAGACGTATCAGCCGACTTCCCGGGTGCGGATAGTCAGACCGTCGAGGGTTTCGCGAGCTGGTACGTCAAACCGAACGTCCGCCTGTCCGCGCGCTATCGAGTCGGCGACGCAGACAATTTTGGCTTTTTCTTTAGCGGAGGCGGTTCAACTGTTATCGATTCCGACGAAGATTCGTTCGGAATCAGCGCGTCCATACGATTCTAGTGCTTACGGCAGGAAAATCGTCGCCGGGTGCTCGAGCAGCTCCTTGATGCGCTGGATCATCGCCGCCGCGTCGTAACCGTCAACGAAACGATGATCGAACGATGACGACAGGTTCATCATCAGGCGCACCGCGACCTGGCCATTCAGCACGACCGGGCGCTCGACGGCGCGATTGACGCCGATGATGCCGACTTCGGGAGCGTTGATGACTGGCGTCGAGGCAATTCCACCGAGTTTGCCGAGGCTCGTGATCGTGATCGTCGATCCAGACAGCTCGCTCTTCGTCGCCTTGTTCGTGCGTGCGGCTTCCGACAGCCGTTTGATTTCGGCTGACAATTCGTAGAGTGACATCATCTCGGCATGTCTGACGACCGGGACCTTCAGGCCGTCGGGCGTCTGCGTCGCGACGCCAAGATGCACAGCCTCGTGCTGCAGCAGCAGGTTGCGGTCCTTGTCGTGCGTTACGTTGCACTGCGGAAAATCGCGTAGCGTCCTGATCAGTGCGAGCGCGAGGAACGGCAGTATCGTGAGACGGTCCGACTGATCCGTCTTGCTATTGAGGTGTTGCCGCAGGGCCTCGAGTTCCGTGATGTCGAGTTCCTCGACGTACGAAAAGTGCGGGATCTCCTGTTTTGCCGCCTGCATGCGCTCCGCGATGACGCGGCGCACGCCGATGATCTTCGTTTCCTTGACGGCCGTCGAGGGTGTTCGCGGTACGGCGACGGCTGCGCCGGTAGCGCGTGCTTTGAGGTAAGCATCGAAGTCCTTGCGAACGATGCGCCCGCCGGGACCCGTTCCCGGGACGAGGGCGAGATCGACACCCGCCTCTTTCGCACGGCGACGAATGGCAGGCGACGTCATGACGCGCTTGCGCTCAACCGGTGCGACCGCGGGTTCCGGGGCAGCTGCGGGCTCGCGCTCGGCGGCGACGGCAGCCGGCTCCGCAGCCGGTGCTGGTTCGGCGGCTGCCCCGGCGACAGGCGCTTGCTCGGCAGGTTCACCACCTGACACATCGAAGATTACGAGCGGAGCACCGACCGCGACAATGTCGCCCGGTTCACCCGCGAGCTTGACGACTGTACCGGTTACCGGGCTCGACACCTCGACCGCGGCTTTGTCGGTCATCATGGTGCCGACGACGGTCTCTTCTTTGACCAGGTCGCCGACCTTGATGAACCACTCGCCAATTTCCGATTCGACAGTGCCTTCCGCGAGGTCGGGCAGCTTGAAGATGTACTCGCTCATTCCGCCTCCATTACGCGTCGGATACCGGCGGCCATGCGCTTCAGACCGGGGAAATACTGCCACTCGAACGCGTGCGGATACGGTGTGTCCCATCCGGCAACGCGACGAATCGGCGCTTCGAGATGATAGAAGCACTCCTTCTGGATGGTTGCGGCAAGTTCGGCACCGTAGCCGCCAAAGCGTGTCGCTTCGTGAGCGATCAGGCAACGGCCGGTCTTTTCGACCGAATCCGTCAGCGTCTTGACGTCGAGCGGCGCCATCGTGCGGACGTCGATCACCTCGGCGTCGACGCCGGTTTCTGCAGCCGCCGCAATAGCAACATGAACGAGCGTACCGTAGGTGACGATCGTCAGCTCCTCGCCTTCGAGCGCAACTTCGGCGGTACCGAGCGGCACGGTGTAATACCCTTCAGGCACCTCGCCTTTCGGATGGGACGCCCAGGAGACGCCCGGTTTGTCGGGGTCGCCGTCGAACGGGCCGTTGTAGATTCGTTTCGGCTCGAAGAACACGACAGGGTCATCCGATTCAATCGCTGCGATCAGCAGACCCTTTGCATCATAGGGGTTCGACGGCATGACCGTCTTGATGCCGCTGACGTGAGTGAAGATCCCTTCCGGCGACTGCGAATGCGTCTGGCCGCCGCGGATGCCACCACCACAAGGCGTGCGGATTGTCACCGGTGACCAGAACTCACCGCAAGAGCGGTACCTGAGGCGCGCGAGCTCCGACACGATCTGGTCGAATCCCGGGTAGATGTAATCGGCGAACTGAATTTCGGCGACCGGTCGCAGGCCGTTCACCCCCATGCCGATCGCGGCGCCGATGATGCCGCCTTCGGTGATCGGCGCGTCGATGACGCGGTGATCGCCGTACTTGCGCTGCAGCCCGTCGGTGCAGCGAAACACGCCGCCAAAGTAACCGACGTCTTCGCCCAGAACGACCACCGAAGGGTCGCGTTCCATCATCACGTCGTGTGCCGAGCGGATGGCTTCGATCATGTTCATCTTGGCCATGCCTTAGTCCTCGCTCAGGATCTCGAGAAGTCGGCGACGCTGCGACTCGAGGTTTTTCGGCATTTCTGCATAGACGTCTTCGAACATCGTCACCGGGTCCAGGAACGGGCCTTCGGTCATCGTGCCGTACTGCTGGGCTTCCTTCCACGCCGCGGTGACTTCCTCCACGCACTCGTCCCAGAGCTTGTCGTGCTTCTTCTCGCTCCAGGCGCCGAGTTTGATCAGGTGCTGTTTGAGGCGTTCGACGGGATCGCCGAGCGGGAAGGCCTCCCACTCGTCCTTGGGCCGGTACTTGGACGGATCGTCACTGGTCGAGTGCGCGCCGCCGCGATAGGTGACGTGCTCGATCAGCGTTGGACCATGGCCTCGGCGCGCATGGTCGGCGGCCCACAGCGTCGCCGAGTAGATCGCCAGGAAGTCGTTACCGTCGATCCGGATGCCCGGGATGCCGAGACCGAGTCCGCGAGCCGCGAAGGGGCGACGCTGGCCGCCGGCCGTGCCCTGGAACGTCGAGATCGCCCACTGATTGTTGACGACGTTGAGAATGACGGGCGCCTGGTATACCGCTGCGAACGTCAGTGCATGGTAGAAATCGGCTTCAGCGGTACTGCCGTCGCCAAGCCACGATGCCGCGATGTGGTCTTCGCCTTTAATCGCTGACGCCATGGCCCAGCCTACGGCGTGCGGATATTGCGTTGCGAGGTTGCCCGAAATCGAGAAGACGTTGCCTTCTTTGCTGTGGTACATGATTGGCAGCTGGCGTCCCTGGCACATATCGCGCGTGTTGGAAAGGCATTGGCACATCATGTCGACGAGCGTCATGCCGCGATACATGTAAAGCCCCTGGTTGCGATATGAGGGGAAGCACATGTCGCCGGAGCGCAAGGCCATACCCTGGGCGATCGAGATCGCCTCTTCGCCGCGGGCCTGCATGTAGAACGAAATGCGGCCCTGGCGCTGGATCTGCCACATGCGATCATCGAAGGCACGGTTCAGCAGCATCCAGCGGAGCGCGACCTGCAGTTTCTCGGGATCGAGATTCGGGTTCCAGGGTCCCTGCGCCTCATGATCGTCGTCCAAAACGCGTACCAGGCCGTTCGCCAGGAACTCGAGATCGCGCGTACGCGACCCAATGGGCGGCTTGTCGACCGCGCCGGCCGGTGAAAGGTCAAGGTAGCTGAAATCGGGTTCGTCCCCCGGCCTTGCGAACGGCTGGGGAATGTTCAATCGCGATTTTTCGATCATACGGGAGCGCTCCGTTCTTCTTTGTACTAGCGGGCCGCGGCGACCAGGCTGCGAGCGAGTTCGTCTGCCAGTTCGTTGGTCGGTCGCCCGGACTCTTTCGCCTGCTCGAAGATGTTCTTCAGCCGCTCCTTGATGCGACCGACGTCCGCACGTACGTCGTCTTCCGAGCTGTTGCCGTAATATTCGGCAGCGACGTTGATGATGCCGCCGGCGTTGATGACGTAGTCGGGCGCGTAGAGAATATCGCGCTCGGCCAGTCGCAAGCCATCCGCAGGCGTCGACAACTGGTTGTTCGCACCGCCCGCGATAATTTTCGCATGGATCCTCGGAATCGTTGTCGAGGTCAGAATATTGCCCAATGCGCAAGGGGCGAGTACGTCGACATCGGCGAACAGCAATTCCGGTGGTGGCACGACAGTTGCCGGTACGGCGTCCAACGTGATGTTCAGGTGTTCTTTGTTCACATCCGAGATGAATAATTCCGCGCCGGCTTCGTGCAGCAGCTTGCACAGATAGAACCCGACGTGGCCCACGCCCTGAACGGCGACGCGGAGGCCTTTTACGGAATCGACACCGAGGCGCGCCTCGGCGGCCGCCTCGATGCCCTGGAAGCAGCCGAGTGCGGTCCATGGCGACGGGTCGCCGCCTGCGTCATTGCCGCTCTGCGGCAGTCCCGATACGAATTCGGTTTCCTCGCGAACGTAGCGCATGTCGTCGACCGAACAGCCCACGTCCTCGGCCGTGACGTACCGACCGCTGAGCGAATTGACGAATCGGCCGAATGCGCGAAACAGTTCCGGCGACTTCGGTGCGGCATCGCTGGCAAGGATGACGGCTTTTCCGCCGCCGAACTTCAGGCCCGCGACGGCATTCTTGTAGGTCATACCGCGAGACAGCCGCAAGACGTCGGTCAGCGCATCCTCGTCGTTGCTGTAGACCCAGCGGCGCGTGCCGCCAGCACCGGGCCCGAGCGCCGTCGAATGCACGGCAACGATGGCCTTCAGGCCGGTATCGGCATCGTGGAAGTAATGCACTGATTCGTGATTGTCGAACTCGACATGGTCGAAAACGCCCATTTCAGTCCCCTTCCGAGCGTTGCGTCGGTCTGACTAATATATCGCCAAAACCGGGGGTTAAGTTTGCAAAACCTTTTATGTAAGTCCGGAAAGGCGCATAATCCATGCGGAATTCATAAAATTCGGGCATAAAATATGCAAGCAATTTCATTGGACCACATCGACCGCAAGATCCTCGACCTGCTGCAGACGGAATCTGGCCTCAATGCCGCCGGTGTCGGGGAGCGAATCGGCTTGTCCCAGTCCGCATGCTGGCGTCGTATCCAGCGGTTGCGCGAGGAGGGTGTCATCAAGGACCGTCCCGTCGTGCTCGACCGCGAGAAGGTCGGTCTGACGACAATGGTCTTCGCGCACGTCAAACTTACCTCACACGGGCGCAGCAACCTGTCCGCATTTGCCGAAGCTGCAAGGAGTTTTCCCGAAGTCCTGGATTGCTATGTGCTTCTTGGCAACGTCGACTTCCTGCTGCGGATCGTCGCCAATGATATCAAGGCCTATGAGCAGTTCTTCTTCGACAAGCTCTCGCAACTGCCGGGCATCCAGGAAGTCACGTCCAGCATCGTGCTGTCGGAAACCAAACACACCAGCGCACTACCAATCTAGGGGACAGTGACCACGTTTCGGTGGGGACAGTGACCATATTTTCGCTTCCTGCCGACTTTCGATACTCACGATCGTGAAGCAGATACGGCACTCTGCTACTCAGTCTTGAGACGAGGAGTCAGGTCTTTGCCACGGATGCCACGGTTGGTTGTTCCCGGATTTGCACATCACATCACGCAGCGAGGCGGGCGCAAGCAAAGGACCTTCTTCGAAGAGTCCGACTACGCCGTTTATCTTCGCCGGATGAGGGAACGGCTGGTCGAAGTTGAAATCAGCATCTGGGCATATTGTCTTATGCCCAATCACGTGCACTTCGTGGCGGTTCCTCGCACCGAAGACGCTTTGAGCAAGCTCTTCGGGCATGTGCATGCGAAGTATGCTCGGGCGATCAACGAGACGCACGACTGGCAGGGCCATCTCTGGCAGGAGCGTTTCTTCTCTACTGTAATGGATGAACCGCATACGATGGCTGCGATGCGATACGTCGAGCAAAACCCGGTGAGAGCGGGACTCTGTAGCCGACCTGACGAATGGTTGTGGTCAAGCGCGAGAGCACATCTGGGCTTGGCTGACGATCCCTTGCTCGATTTGGACGCCACAGAACGCGTAATCGACGATTGGGCTGAGTACCTCGAGCTTTGCGCAGATTCCAGCATCCAGCAGACGATACGGAGCGCGACCCGCACAGGAAGGCCGGCGGGGGGTAGTGTCTTCGTCGAAATGCTCGAGGAAATCACCGGAAGGAGAATTCGGCCTCAAAAAGGCGGGCGGCGCCGAAAACAGGGTCACTGTCCCACTTGAAACGTGGTCACTGTCCCTGTTTAGAGGCGAGCCAGCGTTCGATATGGGCCCGCAGCGCCGGGAGCGGAATAGTGCCGTTCTCGAGCACCCGGTCGTGAAACTCGCGAATGTCGAAACGATCGCCGAGCGCTTCCTCGGCTTCGCGACGCAGTGCCACGATCTCGAGGCCGCCGGAGTCGTACGCCGTCAACTGGCCCGGCAATATCGCGATCCGATCGACCATGTCGTCGCCCATCGAGTCCGGAAACCGTCCTGACTCCATCATGAATTCGATGGCTTGCTCGCGCGTCCAGCCGAAAAGATGAATGCCCGGGTCGACGACCATTCCGCGTGCCGGCCAGGCGCGCCGCTTCATCGGCCCGGTCGTCGTCATGTAAAGCCGCATCTCCTCGGCAAGCCCTTCCGAATAGCGTGCCCAGCCCTCGCCGGGCCCGTCGAACCAGATGATCTGGCTGATCGGGTGCAGACCCTCGACCGACTTGCCGAAAGCGATCTGCAGATGATGGCCCGGCCAGGCCTCGTGAAACGCCGTGGCCTCTGCATTGCCGCGCGACTGGTCTTCAGGCTTGAACAGCGGGATACGATACTCGCCCGGCCGCTCATCCGTGCCTGAACGGTAGTGTGCGGATCGTCCCGTGCCTTCCTCGTGCTCCTCGAACGGTACGACCTCGACCGACTGGTCCGGCATCGTGCCAATCCAGTTCGGCATTTCCTTCTCGGCCCGCTTGACAGCGTCGCGAGAGAACTCGAGCAGTTCGTCGCGGCTCGTGAAGCGATCGGCCGGGTCGGATTTCGCACGCTGCATGATCTCCTCGAACTTGCTCACTCCATAAGCCGCCTGACCCAATTCGATAACAGCAGCTTTGTTCGCCGCAACTGTTCGTTTACCGAGCTCGAACACGTCTTTGCCAGAGCGCTTCAGCGTCGTGTACGAGCGCAGAGAGGCGTCATAACACTTGCGGCCGTCCGGGTTGGCGGTGATCGATAACGCCTCACGCGCGCGTTCCAGGTACGGTCCGGCCAGATAATCCCGATAGCGTTGCAGTGCAGGATTGATTTCCCGTTCGACGAGTTCGCGCGTCGCAACAGCAAAAGCGTCGTCGTCGTCACGCTTCGCCGGCGAAAGAAACGGTGACGCGTCGACGCCAAGGCTGATCAGTCCGTCGACCTGGCTGACGACGCGCTCCACGACGACTTTCGGTGCCGAGTAGCCGAGGTCGAGCCCCGACTTGAGGTTCTCAATTTCCTGGTCGACAAAACCCGGGAACTTTGACCAACGCGCAAGCGACTGCTCGCGGGCCTCGGTCGAACCGACCGGCTGGAGCTGCGCAATTTGCGCGAACCCCGTATGCCAGCCGCTCATCTGGTTGACGTTCCAGACTTCCGTGCGGCAAACGCGCAAGCCGGCACGTCCTTCGAGTTCCTCGTGCAACAGGGCATGCGCGATCCATGCGGAATTTCCGACGAGTTCGTCGGCATCGACCTCGCCAAGCCGTGCGAGAAGCTCGTCAACCACCGCGTCGCTCGCAGCCAGTGATTCGGGTCTGTTGTCGTACATATCGTCGTGGCGCTCGAGTTCGATGCCCGTGAAATAGGCGACCTCGGGGGATGTGTTCAGCACGTGGGCGTAATAGTCGTCCGCGACCGCATTGACAATCGCGACCGGACCCGGCGTCTCGACGGGTGACGGATCAGATCGCTCGCTGCCGCAGCCAGCGGCGATCAGGGCGAGCGGCAAACTCAGCCAGCCAAGGTGACTGGCGGAATTTTCGTTCATCGGGTGTCCTCGGCGAAGGTCAGGACCTTGAGGGCGGAAACGCCCGAAACGCATGCCCGTTTCATGCCCTCGGAGTTGTAGAGCATCGAAATGCTTCCGTCTCGCGTCACGGCGATCACACCGGCGTCACCGCCCAGTCGTCTCACCTCGTCGAGCATTTCCTGTACCGCGTCATCGAGTAGCACGCCGCTCTTGTAGCGAAAAGCAATGGACGATGCGCCGCCGGCGCGAATGATGTGTTCACCAATACCGGTGCAGGACACGGCAATATGCTGATCGGCCCAGGTGCCCGGGCCGATCAGCGGCGTGTCCCCGATACGGCCGTGCAGCTTGCCGAAAGTGCCGCCTGTCGAAGTCGCGGCGGCCAGATTGCGGGAAATGTCCATCGCGACGGCGCCGACCGTACCGTGTGCGATATCGCTTACGTCGTCACTCGTGACACCGACCGGGAGTGTGTAGTAGCTGGCCGGGTCGTCGACTTCTTCGAAGTCGTGTTCGCGCGCAAATTCGGCGGCCCCGGTGCCCGCAAGCATTACGTGCGGCGTCCTCTCCATGACCCCGCGGGCCACGCACACGGGATTCGCGAAGTCCTGCAACGCCGCGACGGCGCCGGCCTCGCGCGAGGCGCCGTCCATGATCGACGCATCGAGTTCCACATGGCCGGCCGTGTTCGGTGCAGAACCCCGGCCCGCGACGTAAAGGCCACAGGACTCGAGCTCCGCGACTGCATATTCGACGACATCCAGAGCCTTTGCGCCGTCCGAGAGTCGATCACGACAGAGTGTAGCCAGTTTGGCGAGATGTGCCTCGGTCTCGGTGTAGTCGCGCCCCGCAACTGCGCCTGCGCCCCCATGCAGGACCAGCGCCCAGTTATTGTTTTTATCAGGCATCCTGTCAATGTACACGAATTCGTTACGCGTTCACGAGGGTCTTCACTCGGCCGCGGCAAGGGCATAGACGAAATCGACGTAGGCTTTCTCGACGTCGGCGAGTCCCGCAGCCTGAGTGCCCGGTCCGGGCTCGATTAGCATGATCTCGTTCGGCGCATGCGCGCCCGTGCCGAAACCCAAACCTGTCGGTACCAGCGGCAAGCCGAGCCTATCGGTGAACTGGTAGAACGGTGCGCTGCCCGCGATGCGCGGATGGACGTTGATCGTGTTCGCGTACTTGGAGAACACCGAGATTGCCGCCTGCACTGCTGGTGCTTCTACCGAGGTCTGCGACGACGGGTAACCGCTCAGTTTGCGGATCTCGATGTCGCCGTATCCCTGTGCATCGAGGTACCCGCGAATCTTGTCGAGTGCTTCGTCGGGGTCGAGGGCGGGCGGTAATCGCGAGTCGACCTTTGCGCTTGCCTTGTGCGGCAGGATCGTCTTGACGCCTTCACCCGTGTAGCCGCCCCAGATACCGTCGATGTTCAGTGACGGCTGGTAGAGAAACTCGACAACCGCATCGTTGCCCGTCTTGCGGTCGATAAAGTGCTCGACACCGAGCATCTCGAGTATCTGCTGATCGTCGCGGTGCTCAACACCCGCGTTGATCAACAACGACTCTTCTATCGTCGGCGGAACGATGCCGTCGTAGTAGCCCGGTACGAGTATCGTGTTGCCGTCGGGTGACGTCAGCGACGAAAGCGCCTTGATCAGGCGCCAGACCGGCGAGTCCACGATGGCCTTGTAGGAACCGTGAATCTCGGCTTTCGACGGACCGCCCCACTCACCGCCCGTTGCGATCATCTCGAAATAGACAATGCCCTTTACGCCGAGGATCATATTGATTTTGCCGTCGGGCGACTGCGAGTTGAACGGGAACAAAACGCCGTCGGCTTCTTTGAGGCGCTCTTCGTACGCATCGATGATTTGCGGATAATTGGGCGAACCGAGTTCTTCTTCACCTTCGGCGGTGATCATGATGTTGACGGGCAACGTACCTTCAACGGCAATGATCGATTCGAGCGCATTGAGAAATGCGCGTTGCGGCCCTTTCTGGTTGGTCGCGCCGCGCGCCATGAGAACGCGGCCAAGCTCGTGCTCGATGAGCTCCGCGTCGAACGGGGGGCTGATCCAGTCGTCGGGTACGACCGGCTGCACGTCGTACATCATGTAGACGACGAGTGTTTTGTCCGCCCCGGCATCGTAGTAAGCCCATACGCCGGGGTGGCCGTCGGTCGCCACCAGTTCGGCTTCCGCGAAACCGAGGTCCTCGAAGTCCTGGCGCAACATTTCGGCCATCTCGACGACGCCGTCGTTCTGCGCCGAGATCGATTTCTGCCGCAGCCAGCGCTGGATCGCGGCAAGATGATCATCGAGGCTCGCGTCGATGTAGTCGTAGATGGCGGCATGATCGCCGTCGTAGGGCGGGATACTGCCGAGGTCATATGCCTCGGTCGTCGCGAGCTGATGGACCGGACGTTCGATGATCGTCGTTGCCTGGCTCGCGCGTTCGCAGCCCGCGATGGCGATGGCGAGGGCGAGTACCAGTACCAGAAGGGTTCTCATGGGCGTGGACTCCAAAACGGGCGAGCCCGGATTTTCGCCTGCGAGGGCATACGCCGCAATGCGCGCCCGACGACGCAAATCCTCGCCGTGTAGGGCCTCATGACTAAACCGTATATAGACCCGAAATCGCGCCAGGGACGTCCGGTTCGCCGGAATTCGCGAAAACGGACGCCGTCGGCCGTACACGTGTAAGCGCTGAAGCGTAGTGTTTTTGCTGCTTTGGGCCTCTCGAGGCGCTTCTTCGGGGCAATGTGGTTTTTTTGACACACTTGCGACGAAGGTTGCATTTCGTGCGCATGAATGGCTGCAGGCCTTGTGAAACAAGCGACTAGGCGGGTTCTGGTTTACTGGATTATGTGTTGGTGGTATAAATCCAACCACGCGTTGTGCGAAAAACGCAACGTTGATTTTTTATCAGCATAAGGGGATTAATCCATGTACTCCAATAGCAAACTGCAGACGGCAGTTCGCTTGAGCCTAGGTATGGG
>JAAUYD010032398.1_pt1 | contig 11675 bp, 8 predicted proteins | sample 7278101 | NCBI WGS metagenome assembly JAAUYD01 (sample SAMN14350128, study PRJNA611818) | marine sediment metagenome | isolation source: surface marine sediment (0.6m) | place: French Polynesia: Moorea | collected 2018-08 | reverse complement strand
TCACCTGTGTAACCAGTACGGGCAAGGAAGGCTGGTTTATCTAAGACGTTGGCCTCTAGATGCCCAAAGGCTTTGATGGGGCTTAAATCTGCGCTGACAAATTGTTGGAGGATACCAGTGGCTTTTGGTCCTTGGACGGCTATTAATACTTTGTCTGGGGAAATGTCTTGAAATTGGATCTTACTGGTGTCTATATGTTTGAGCAACCATGCCTTGTCTTTGGCAGTGGTGGCAGCGTTGACAATTAATACTCCCCGTTGGGTACCAGTATCATCTACACCTTGATAGTAAAATATGATGTCGTCGATAATACCGCCGTTTTCATTTAACAGGACGCTGTATTGTGCTTTTCCTGGTTGTAAGCGGCTCAAGTCTGAGGGTACTAGTTTCTGAAGTTGAGTGATTAATTCTTTGCCTTGGAGGGTAAATTTACCCATGTGGGAAATATCGAACATTCCAGCATTAGTTCTCACGGATTCGTGTTCTTTGGTGATGCCGCTAAATTGGACGGGCATTTCCCAGCCACCAAAGCCGGTGAATCGAGCTTTCAGTTGTTGGGCAAGGGGGAATAGAGGTGTGCGAATAAGAGTTTCTGCTTGATTGGCCACGGGTTGTTTTGGTATCCAAGGTGAACATTTTATATATATTAAGGTGTTGATGTTTGATTTTTGAACTAAACCCAATCCAGATTGAGAACTGGAGTTTTCCTGGTAGGGGCACGGCATCAGTAAGATTATTCAATATTCCCACATATTATGTTTGCCGTGCCCTTTCACCAGTGGAACAAAAATATACTGTAGTGGGAGCCGGAAAGCTCCCTTAATATATAAAGCGGGCAAGATGCCCGCACTACAAATTTAAACATTTGGGATGCTCCCTAATTATCTGATTGATTATCCCAAAAATGGATGGAAAATATATATATTGTTAAAGCCATAAACACTTGTAAGCAAATAAAATAAATTATCCAGTTGGGCAGATGAAAAATGGTAAAGTCAGGTTCTTTGCCCCAAGACCAAAAATCAAGGGATAGCATAAACAAGATGGTAAAGCATGAAAGCCAAAAAAAAGAAGATTTGAATATATTCATCTTTAAATCAAGGTTTTGAGCCTGCTCCCGGCAGGCTTTGATCGTGTAGCCCCAGGCTTTAGCCTGCGGGTTTTAGAAAAACACGTAGGGTGTGTTATCGCGCAGCGTAACGCACCATCTGGTAATCTTTTCGGTGCGGAGTGCTGTTAGCATAACGCACCCTTGTATATTAAGAGAAGTAGTAGACCGTTGTAGGTTGGGTTAGCGATAGCGTAACCCAACAGAACGATTGCTATCGTTGGGTTTCATTCTATTGCTACGCAACGCTAACGCGAACAACCCAACCTACATGAAAACTCCAGATTTCAAGATGGATGGGGTTTAGCTTGTATACCCGCATTGAGAGGTCGAGCAACTGTTCGGTTGTTCACCTACCAAGCTACTCGACCCGGTTTTATTTCCGGACATCGTCACCGATATCACAGGAACAGGTCTGGACTCTTCTTTGGCACGCTCGACGCATTCCCATACGCCGACTCTGGCACAGAAGAGCTCTGGGCGAGAGACCAACACACACAACCCGCAGCCCGATATTGTTGTTATCGTTGTCTGGGTTGTTCCTGTTGCGGTTGGCAGAGCGGCAATTTTCAGGATTGTTGTTCCACGAACCACCCCGCAGCACTCGGAGTTGCCTGTCCCTTCTCTACTCCCTCAACCAAGTGAGAGAAGTAAATATCTGTTTGCGTAACTCCCAAGTATCCCCGTGTTCTAAGTGGGCAAACCAACTTTGAAGTGATTGGGATACTTCCTCTAAATTAATATTACCGCTAACATAGTCACTTTTCATGTTTCTCAGTCTGCGTCTTGCCCTGCGTAAGTTTTCTGTGCGTACACGAATGCAGTTTGGTAAAACCCGAAAGCCTAAAAAATTAGCACCATATCTAGTTGCAAATAATTGGCTTTTTACCGGATGAATTTTCAGTCTTAATGTGGCTAAATATTCTTCAATAGCCAATCTAGCCTCAGCTAAAAATCCCCTGTCATTTGAAAACAGCGCGAAGTCATCAACGTAACGGAGATATTTTTTTACCTTGAGTTCTTCTTTAACAAAGTGGTCAAAACCATTGAGATAAACATTTGCGAAAAACTGGCTGGTGAGATTGCCAATTGGTAAACCATGCCGTCGTTGTAGTGGTTCTAATAAATTATCTCCTTCAAAATGCTCAACTATTGCTAATTGTTCGTTACTATTGTCAATAATACTATCAATTAGCCATAAAGTCTCTGGGCATTTTATTTTACGACGAAGCAAACCTTTGAGAATTTCATGGTCGATGTTAGGAAAATATTTCTTAATATCGCATTGAAGAACATAGTCACTAGAACGAGCAAATTTAATAAAGCGACGTAAGGCACGATGAGTACCAAAACCAAGACGATTGGCGTAGGAATCACCAATAAATGTAGGTTCTATAATCGGAACAATTACATTACATAAAGCATGATGCACTACCCTATCCCGGTAAGGTGCAGCAGAAATCATCCGACTTTTTGGTTCTTTGATATAAAAGGTTCTATAAGCACCAGGCTGGTAATTTTTATTGGCTAATTCTCTTTGTATTTCTATCAGTTTATGCTCTAAATCATAATTAAAAACTAAAACATTTTCCCGAAATCGCTTGGCTTTTTGTGCTTGTCTAGCTGCTAGCAAGATATTTTCAAAGTCAATAATGTAAGGATAAAGATTACCGTGGCGTTTCATCTTATTTTATTATTTCTGAATTTTGAATTTTGAATGACCCGCAGGGGTCAGCATTTAGTTTGCTGTTTAATCCAACCACCCAACTCCATACCAATTTCGTTGATTAATTTGATTGCATATTCATAACGACGTACTGCTATTAGCCTAAAATCTAACAGAAGCCGCGTTTGGTAGCGTAAAATATCTAATTGAGTGTTCACTGATTCTAATTTAGTTAGTTTTTCTTTGGCATAACGAGCTACAATTAAATCCTCCAATATATCGTATAATATATTTATCATCCTATCTCCCAAAGTGAATTTCTGAGCCTTGGGAAGACTATGCAAAATTGGAACATACCATTTAATTAAATCGTATGTTTTCTGGATAATCGGCAATTCTTCCATTTATTTGGCAAGAAAAATTATATACATAAATTAATATTTTTACCGCGATTTGCTACTCTTAGGCGTAGGTTGGGTTGAGGAACGAAACCCAACAACCAAAAACCTCGGTATTGTTGGGTTTCACTTCGTTCAACCCAACCTACATTTATTTTTTTATTCCCAGAGTGACATAAGAGGGTTAATTAAATCGTATGCTTTTTGGATAATCGGTAATTCTTCCATTTATTTGTCAACAAAATTTATATACATAAATTAATATTTTTACCGCGATTTGCTACTCTTAGTTCAAAGAAAAACATCAAAATTAAAAAATATTTGAAAAACGTAATATTTGAAAAAAAAATTTTGATCGCTCCGCTCCGCTACGCTTAAGAAGGGTAAAGAGAAGAAGAGCAGAGGGCAAAAGGGCTAGAGTATAAAGGGCTACACAAGAGTCCTGGGCGAGAGACCAACACACACAACCCGCAGCCCGAGATCGTTGCTAACGAGGACTGGGTCGTACCTGAAGCGGTAGGCAGAGCGGCAAACCGCAGGATGGTCGAACCACGAACCACCCCGCAGCACTCGGAGATGAGAACGATTATCATTATTGTCAACCCACGCCCTACCATCTGTAGGTGCCCCATTGTAATTATTATGCCAAGTATCTTCACACCATTCCCACAGATTCCCATGCATATCGTATAGCCCAAAAGCATTGGGTGGGAATTGTCCTACTGGGGTAGTTTGTTCCCGGAATTCTCCTTTGAGTTCATCTGCAAAGGTGCTGCTAGCACGATAATTAGCTAAGTTACCAGTAATTGTTTCGCCAAAATAGAACGGTGTGGTGGTTCCCGCACGACAGGCATATTCCCATTCTGCCTCACTAGGTAAACGATAGGTACGTCCTGTCTTTTCACTCAACTTTTTGCAAAACTCCACTGCATCATTCCAGGACACCCTTTCCACAGGGCGTTTATCCCCCTTAAAGTAGGCAGGATTTTTACCCATAATTGCTTGATACTGCTCCTGAGTGACTTCATATTTCCCCATAAAGAACCCAGGAACCGTAACTTGATGCTGTGGTTTTTCTCTTCTAAACCAGTCCTCATCGAATTTTTTAACAAGCCTTTCTATTTCTTCATCTTCTGTACCCATCATAAAAGAACCACCAGGAATCGCCACCATATCCAGGGTGACACCATTACCCAAGTCTTCAATAAAGTATTTCCCATCACGGTTGGCTCTGTTGGTGATATTCCCCTGTGCGTTCACGCTGACTATTTCAAACCCAAAATTGTTTAAAGGAGTTGGGCTAGAATCGGGTATAGTCTGAGAATTCCGACTCGAATTTTTAGTAACCTGATGCGCTACAACTGATGTTAGCAAACCTACTCCTCCCCAACCAAGCCATTTCAAAAATTGCCTGCGGTTTATTAAGGATGAAGAAGAGTTAGCTGATTCAGTAAAACTTGGCTGGTGAATTGGTGGTTTAATCCCTATTCCCAACTTGCTTAATACTTTTCTCCACCAATAATTTCTTTTCTGCCTTTGTAATACGCGACTAAACTCATCTGATACCCGCATAGCCAGTACAGATTGTCCTTTCATAAAACCTAAAAAGATATAATCTCGTAATGGACTATCAACAGTCGCTTTCTTAGATAATAAATCAAGGATTGGATTAGCTAATTTGGGCAGAAACTGATGATATTCTCTTGCTACTTCTAATTGCAATTTGCTTACAGAACCTTGAATAGCCGTAATTAGTAAATCTCGAAGTGCAGCACGGATTATTTGCTGTTTCTCTTCTGTAAGTGTTGTAATCAGGTAAACACGCAACCAGTCTGGCATATAACCATAACGTAACCACGGTAAACGGGCTAAATCAGTCAATGAACACACCTCTATCAGCAATTTTTGGTGATCTTTTCCTGACTCTGTTTTGAGAACATTACCCAGATAAATAGTAATATTCCAATTCAACTCTGGAAATACAGCACAAGCACTAAGCCAATAAAAGCCATCCTTGCCAAGATATTTCTCTAGGGAGTCCAACATGGCATTAATCTGCTCAGTTGGTGGTGGATTACGTTCTATCCAGAGATAAGGACGTGTACGCAAGGAATCTGGTAGGGGTATTCGCATTTCTTCCCCAAGAAAATAAGTCGCCCATCCCTGGCGCAATCTTTGACTCAACACCTCTAACCCTTTCAGTGTTGCGGGTAAAATAATAAACTCTTGTGCAAGTTCTAATTCCTGATATCCCCAATTTTCCACAGGTGTAGGTGTTAAAAAAGCACGGTTCTCCCAGTTTGTCAACTGATTTACCCAAGGTTCTAATTCCCCACTAATAGAGCTAAAAAATTTCTCTGTATCAGAGATAATAACAAGACTATGTTGACTATATTTTGATGTAATTTCTCTTAGTCTTAATGGGAAACTTTGGTTATTATTGGCAAAACATATTCGTGGATCATCATCAAAAAAATAGATGGTAATAAATACTCCTTCCTGTTTCAGATCCTCAATTATCTCTTCAATAAATTTAGCTTGATGATCCCGGTAGCTAGTGCGGTTAATCAGAAAGAGATATTCTGGGAGAACTTGATAAGTTCGATAAACTGGGGTTAGCCATCCTCCTTGTCTTAGAGTTGCATCAATAGTTTGATTCACATCAATTTCCTGAGATGGAACAGGAATTCGACACCTTAAACTCCGAGCAATTTTTAACAATACAAGGCTAGGAACTAAGTTCTCCTCAAACGCAGTAATGGAAATTTTTTGTAGCTCAGGCTGTTGTGTTGTACTATGACGTTGCAGAAATAGGTTAGCACGCCACAACCACCACAGTCGCCAGACTAAAAATATAACAATATAAACAGTTAATAAAAATAGCTGTATTTGCCAATTAAATGGCAAGTTTGGAGAAGGTTCTGTACTGGGTTCTGTTTTAAATACTCTTGGAGGTACTGTTGGAAGTGGACCTGTTGGTGTTGGAAGTGATTCTGTTTGTGTTGCAGGTGGTTCTGTTGGTGTTGGAAGTGGACCTGTTGGTGTTGCAGGTGGTTCTATAAAAGACTTCTTCGATGTGTGGGAGGGAAATAGGAGAATAGATATAAAAATAGTTATTGAAATGAGAAGTGTTAGACGCTGCATTCTATAGGAGAGAAGGCTTTCTGTTTCTAGTTCGGCTGAAAGTGCTTCGGCTTTAACATCTACTTCCCTTTTTAAAAGATTGGTTTTGCTAAATAATTTAACCCAATCGTCAAAACGTTGTTGAAATTCTGACTGCTCAATTGGTGAACTACAAAAAATCGGTGCTAATAAATTTCTCAGTTGCTCTGGACTATCTAGAGTTTCCCCCTGAGCAATCAGCATTAATATTAAATCCTGGGCTGCAATATACTGGGGTATGCCAATTTTGTAACCTGCTTCCCTAAGTTCATCAATGAACTCTATCAAGAAATCAGGATTTAGCCAATCTGGGTTGTTTTTTCCTGTTCCTGTATCCACTGTTCCACAATTTTTTCAGCTTTTTCTTGATCTTCAGCAGTTTTGATTAAGCTACTCAGAGTACCAAAAACTACTTCCCTTTGCATTAAAGGATTTTCTAATTCACGACTAAATTTTTGTAAAATTATCAGCCAGCCCAATAATTCAGAAGTTGCAGGTTTTTTCCTCAACCCACTCTGGGGGGCGCGTAATCTGTAAAATAAATTGAGGGCGGCTTGCAAAAATGGACTACTACTGCCAGCATTTATCCCCAAACGATTAACCACAATCTCCGCCAATCGCTCAGTTTTGGGAAAAGGAATATTGTAATAAATACAACGTCTTAGAAAAGCATCTGGTAAATCTTTTTCAGAATTACTAGTAATAATTACAATCGGTTGTAAATTTGGATCTCCAAAAATTTTTTCGTTTGCTAACTCAGGAATCCGAAAATACATTAACTCCAATTCATTAAGTAAATCATTGGGAAAATCCCTCGGTGCTTTATCAATTTCATCAATTAAAACTACAGAACGCCCTTTCTGAGAATGTAGGATTTCTGATGGCAATAAATGCTTAACTTCATCTGGATTTCTACTGCGTAAAATAGCCGAGCCTAAAGCTTGGAAAGTAATATAATCTAAAAATTTAGTGGCAACAACTCCACTTTGCACATCTTGGAAACGCTTTAGGGCATCATAAGTATAGAATAAGTCACGGGCAATACTAGTGGACTTAGTTTCAAACTTCAACGGTTGCTCAAGTCCAAGTTCCCATGCCAGACTGTAAGCCAGTTGAGTTTTCCCTGTCCCTGGTTCACCAGTCAGCAGTAGAGGTTGTCCCAGCAACAGCGCCACATTGCACGCATCTTTCAACCCTGCATCTGCAATATAATTCTCTGGCTGGAGTAATTGAGAACGTGGAGACGCTGGTAGAGATATTGGTAACTCAGATTTTTGACGGTTTCCGATCCCTGAATAAAACGGAAACTTCATGTGAATTCTCCCTCACCGGATATAGGATTACTATTTGATTTTTGTTGGCGTAGCCTGCGCTTGCGCTTAAAATACGTAGTGGACTGACACGCCTAAAAATGTAGGTTGGGTTGAGCGATAGGGAAACCCAACAAAGCTTTACTGGTGTTGGGTTACTCTGCTCCAAGCCGCTATTGCGTCTACATTCTTCAACCCAACCTACACTTAATGCATCATTTTAGCTGTGTCAATCCAGTAGGGTGTCCTGCCGCGCAGCGTAACGCACCATCCGCTAATATGGCTCGGTGCATTAGCTTAGAGCATAACGCACCCTACAAGTACTACAAGTACCTAATTTGATTCAACAATCAAACCGGATTCCTATAGATTAGATTGCAGCAGTTTGATTAAGTTATCAGCTAAATCATCCATCGGAATTGCATTGGATGAGTTTTGTTCTTCCCATTTGTCAAATAACTCTCTAATTTCTTTGATCAATTTATCAGCAATTGCTTCTCCAATAACGTTTTGAGTATATTCCATACGTACCCAATCTTCAACTTCCCCTCGATTCACTCCAGTTAGCTCTGGCAAAACAAGAGCTGACAAACCATTACATTTATCAAAATTAGATGCTGAAAGCCTTTCTATATACTGATAAATTTTTTGATTGACTCTCTGGTAACGATGTTGTTTCAAAAAATAATTTACACAGCTACAAAATAAGGTTATTATATCAGAATTTTTAGTGTGCTTTTTACGCTTAATTTGGTATTTAATAAATATGCAAATGATTAATTTTTGGCTCATCTGAACAGGCCATGTGTGCCAAAAATTCAGTAGATTATGCAAATTTTCAAATTCTTTTTTTTGCAATTGTTCAGTTAAGAAATGAGTATGAATAAGAACAGGAATGGAAAATTCATTAAAAAAAACATTAATTTCTTCTGGAGAAGCAGACCTACGTTGTATAACTATCTCCGCTAATGTCTTGCATAACCAATCTGAAAATTCATGGGAATTCTTTAATTTTGGAGGGGAGGGTAGATGATATTGTTTAATTGAGTCTTGTCCTAATAACTTAGGTAACGAAACTTTATACAACCGTTCTAAAAACTTGTCATGACTTTGCAATTCATCCCCATGAATAATACAGATTAAAGGAGAGCTTTTATCCCTGAGCTTTTCGATTCCTTTTTCTAGTTCATACTCCTGTTGGCTACGGTTAACTAAATAGGGTAACAGAGTGGGAATTTTTCGTTCAGGTTGCTGTTGCTGTAATTTCTTAGTGATGGGAGCAACAAAGTGTATTTGGTTGTTGTTTCCATAAAATACGGTGTTACTATTACCTAGAACTGCCTTCTTGTCATTTTTATCACTATCAGCCTGTTGGGGTTCTAAAAGTTTTTTTTTACATCCAAGATAATTCCATCAGATGCCCGCATATAAAGTACTGGTGTCGCAAAATCGCGTTGCTCCAGTCCCACTTCCATAGAAATGGCATTGCGGGTTGTCTGGATAGCTGTATCTACGGGGTAGCCTAACGCTAGGGTACGGTAAAACTCATCTGCAAACAGCTTGGCTGTGTGATCAAATATCGGATATTGCATGGCAACTACTGCGGGTATTCCCCGACGCACCAAATTTGGTGCTGTACCTGCAAATACTTGATTAGAAGATACCGTTGCACCGTCACAGGAGTTGAGAATAACTAACCCTAAATTGTTATTGCCTAAAAAGAAGTTAGCAAACCTTTCATCATCTAATAAATTAGCTGTGCCATCTCTATCCACAAGGGCAATGTAGCCTTTATTATCTTTAAACTCTCCATGTCCAATGAAATGGAACACATTGTAAGGCTTCTCCCGTAGCTTTTGGTTAATATTGCGGATAGTCGCATCTCGTAATATATCTAACTCTATATCACCAGCTTCTATGTGTTTACCCAGCGCTTCCTGAATCAGCTTTGCTTCCCCAGCCACATCCAATGTCGCCAAATTAGTAGGACTAGAAATCACTAACAGAACCCTGAGGGGTAAACTAGCAGCTTTAATATCCCGTTTTAATAGAGGAACATCAATGTAGCGAGAGAGTACAGTTTGAGTGTTGTTCCCTAGAAAAGTGTTGGTTTGTTTATCGTAGAGAAATTCCCAGGGGAGAGCAGCTAATGAGGGAGATTCAAATATTAAGCGCAAGCGGACACTTTGATTATTTGCTTGTGCCCCTGCGATTGTAGCTTGGAATCGCGCGTTAATTTGGTTGGGGAAAAGTGCTTGGTAGAGTTTACTACCGAGTGCTTTGAGCAATGAGCTGTTTGTTTGTTTCGATTCAATTAATGGTAAAGTCAGGCTAATTTCGTTCCAATCCAGGCGTAATTCACTCCTAACCTCCCCTTGCTCTGATGAAGCGCGAATCTTCTGATTTTCACTAACTAATATTTGAAAATCCTGGTAATTCATTGCAGTTTAATACAGATTATTTTTTTGAGTCAGAAGATGGGGGTATTCGTTAGCTTGTAACCATTGCTGGCGTTGCACAATAGAGGGATGAAGTAATGAACCGCAAAGACGCAAAGTACGCAAAGAAGGGATTTTTTTATAAAGAGAGAAAAGAAAATCATCCCGCAAAGCGCGAGCAGCATGGAACCGTTTCTTGAGGTCATAATACGCAATGCTAATGTGCATAATATTTAGAGTTAATAGAGTTTTATAGCTGATTATACTGAAACAAAGCTACAAAAGCACAGAATCCAGTTCCGGAAGATTTTGCATCTGTGGACTCTGGGCGAACCTGTAATTGTAATACCGATTTGAACAAAGAATGCAACACATGATTTATTGGTAGGGGCGGGGTAACTCCGCCCCTACAATTGGGGATTTGGTATAAGGATGAGAGCTAACGCTGTGCTACGCAAACATTAAGCCCTACATAATATTCAAGGGATCTACATCAATGGTTAAACTTACCGATGGGGGGCATAATTGACGAATATCCTCCCAATTTGGCAAATCCGGTAGGGAATCTGGGGCGAATTTTAACAATATTTGCCAACGATAACGATTTGCTACTCGCAAAATACTAGCAGGTGCAGGTCCCAATATATCTAACCCATCTTCCTGAGGTAAGGCTGTGGCTATTATCTGGGTAGTATTTTGTACCTCTACAGGATCTACACTACTCAATCGTAATAAAATCAATCTCCCATACGGAGGATAATTTAGTACCTGCCGTTGTTCTAATTCTCCTGCTACGAAGGCATGATAATCATGTCCTCGTACTGCTTCAATCACAGTATGCTCTGGTGTATAAGTTTGTACTATGACCCTACCCGGATCATCTCCTCTCCCGGCTCTCCCAGCCACCTGAGTTAAGGTTTGAAAAGCCCGTTCGCTGGCACGGTAATCTGATAAATGTAGTAGTCCATCTGCTGCTACCACTCCCACAAGGGTAACTTGGGGTAAGTCCAAACCTTTGGTAAGCATTTGTGTGCCAATTAATAAATCTGCCTCACCATTGGCAAATCTGGTTAATAAAGTGCGGTGCGCTCCTTTGGTGCGGGTAGTATCACTATCGAAGCGGATGAAACGCAAGTCGGGGAAATTTCTGGCTAATTCTTGGGCGACTCGTTGGGTACCGCTACCAAAGAATTTTAAATAGGGAGAACTGCATTCAGGGCAATTTTGGGGATATGCCTGCCCGTAATTGCAGTAATGGCAGCGTAATAATTGTGGTGCGTCTTTCTCCGTGTGGTGATAGGACAAAGAGACATCGCAATGGGGACATTCGATGACATATCCACAACTGCGACAGGATACAAAGGTACTATGCCCGCGACGATGAATAAATAATATGCCTTGCTGTCCTCTTTCTTGCAACTGTCGCAATGCAGTTTGCAAACCCCTACTAAATATAGAGCGATTTCCCTGTTGCAATTCTCGCCGCATATCTACTATTTCTACAGGAGGCAAGGGGCGGGAGTTGATTCGTTCGGGAAGGGAGAGGTAGTGGGAGGAGTGGGGGAGTGGGGGAGTGTGGGGAGTGTGGGGAGT
>JAAUYD010001581.1_pt1 | contig 11675 bp, 16 predicted proteins | sample 7278101 | NCBI WGS metagenome assembly JAAUYD01 (sample SAMN14350128, study PRJNA611818) | marine sediment metagenome | isolation source: surface marine sediment (0.6m) | place: French Polynesia: Moorea | collected 2018-08 | reverse complement strand
TTATTTCGATATAAAAATTTCTACAAAATAGCGCGAACCACCGAGCAAAGTTATGGACAATATGGCAGATCGCATAATTATTCTAGACACCACCCTGCGCGATGGAGAACAGTCTCCTGGGGCAACTTTAAATGTCGACGAAAAACTGACCATAGCGAGATCTTTGGCGCGACTTGGAGTAGATATAATCGAAGCAGGCTTTCCATTTGCCAGTCCGGGGGACTTTGAAGCAGTTCAACAAGTTGCCAAAACTGTCGGAACTGAATCAGGGCCGGTGATTTGCGGTTTGGCAAGGGCGATTAAAAATGATATTAAAGCGGCAGCAGAAGCCTTAAAACCAGCAGCAAAAGCCAGAATTCATACTTTTATCTCCACTTCCGACATCCACTTAAAATATCAACTCAAAAAATCCCGCTCGGAAGTATTGGCGATCGCCGAAGAAATGGTAGCCTATGCCAAATCTTTCGTAGATGATGTAGAATTTTCACCGATGGATGCCGGACGCAGCGACTCGGAATATTTGTACCAAGTGCTAGAGCGGGCGATCGCCGCAGGTGCGACGACAATTAACATTCCCGATACCGTAGGCTACACTACCCCAACCGAGTTCGGCGAATTGATTGGCGGCATTAAAGCAAACGTACCCAACATCGATAAAGCGATTATCTCAGTTCACGGTCACAACGATTTAGGATTAGCCGTTGCCAACTTCCTCGAAGCAATTAAAAACGGGGCCAGACAGCTAGAATGTACTATTAACGGCATCGGCGAAAGAGCTGGAAACACTGCTTTAGAAGAGGTAGTGATGGCTCTGGTGGTGCGCCGACAGTATTTTAATCCATTCCTCGGCAGAAATCCAGAATCAACCGAACCCCTAACTAATATCGACACCAAACAAATCTACAAAACATCTCGTTTGGTATCTAACCTCACAGGTATCGGCGTACAGCCTAATAAAGCTATCGTCGGGGCAAATGCTTTCGCTCACGAGTCAGGGATCCATCAAGATGGCGTACTTAAAAATAAGCTCACTTACGAGATTATGGACGCTCAATCGATCGGTTTGACAGACAATCAAATCATTCTCGGCAAACATTCCGGCCGCAATGCTTTTCGTTCTCGGCTTCAAGAATTAGGATATCAGCTATCGGAGACAGAATTAAATAAAGCCTTCATTCGCTTTAAAGATACGGCCGATAAGAAAAAAGAAATTACCGACTGGGATTTAGAAGCGATCGTTAACGATGAAATTCAACAAGCACCGGAATTATTCCGTTTAGAATTGGTGCAAGTTTCCTGCGGCGATCGCGCTAAACCAACAGCGACAGTCACGATCCGCACCCCCGAAGGAGAAGAATTAACCGACGCGGCGATCGGCACCGGCCCGGTAGATGCAGTTTACAAAGCAATTAATCGAGTGGTAAAAGTGCCTAACGAATTAATCGAATTTTCCGTACAATCGGTAACTGCAGGTATCGATGCGATCGGCGAAGTTACGATTCGTTTGCGCTATCAAGATCGAGTTTATTCCGGTCACGCGGCTAATACCGATATTATCACCGCTTCAGCTCGAGCTTATATTGGAGCTTTAAATCGTCTTTACGGAGCTGGTTTAAAGCATAAAACCAAGCAGACAGTATAGTTCAATCTTTTTTATCTTCGGCTCTTGTCTTTGAGGCAAGAGTCAAGAATTTATTGATTACCTTTTTTTTGTCTTTTCAATCTAGAGATCGGAAATTTTGTTGAAATTTTTCGTTTATGGAACTCTCAAACCAGGAGAAATAAACTACAAGCTGTATTGTCAAGGTTTAGTTGTCGAGGAAAAATTAGCTTTAACTAAAGGCTTGCTCTTTGATTTATCTCTTGGCTATCCGGCGATGATGGAAGGAGAAGGCTGGGTAAAAGGCTATTTACTTACTTTCAAAGAAAAATCTATTTTAGATACTTTAGATCGCCTCGAAGACTATCAAGAAAAGCGATCGCCATCTGAAAATGAATACTATCGTAAATTGATTGCAATTTATAACCCCGAGCTAATCGAAATAGGACAAGCTTGGGGCTATTTTATGAATTCCGAAAAAATAAAGCAATTTCAAGGAATTAGATTGTTTTCTGGATGCTGGAAGAGTTGAATTTAAAAAATATTAATTTTCCAATTTTTATTATTGTTCTGAAATTCCAGGGTTTTGAGGTATTCGGACTAAAGGCTCGTTAATAGCAATCATTAAAGGCTCAGATCCTTTGATGCTTTGAGTTGTAGCCATTTCTAGCTTGGCAGAATTGAAGCCAGTCAGGAAACTGAATCCTGCTCCAACGAACATCGAAGCGATCGCTCCACCCGTTAGTATAGATATTCGTTTGAGATGGCTTTGGCGATCGATTTTCTGGAAAACTTGCTGGGATAATTCCCGATGAGATGTTTGTGAAACGGGTATTGGTACGTTCTGAATTCCACTACTCAATGCGTTTAATTGAGAGTACAATTTTTTGAATTCAGGATCTCTATCCAGCAAATATTGAACCTGTTGGCGTTCTACTGATGTCACTTCATTATCTATGTAAGCACTTAGTAGATCGAAGCGTTCCTCTTCTGTTAGGTTGTTTAATTCATTTTTACTGTTGTGCATTTTCATTGTATCGATCGCCGATCTCAAAAGATTGTTGGTATTTTCATAAACATCATTAAAGCCAAGAAATTGTGCTGGTTTTGTTTGGCAAATTTTAAATTGTTTCCAACAATTTAAACCAAACCGGCCATAACTAATTTTCTTTGAGGTAATTTTTCAATATTGACTGTAATTTAATTCTAGCCCTTGCTATCCTCGATTTTACCGTTCCCAAAGAAACACCCGTTAGCTCCGCTATTTCATCGTAGGCCATTCCTTCTATTTCTCGAAGCACGATAGTAGTGCGGAACGACTCGGGTAGATGTTCTAAAGCTAACTTAAGTTGTTCGTAGAACTCTCTAGTATTTAAATTTTGATCGGGATTAGGATAATCCGAAGCAATTTCCCAATCCATTTCGCCATCGCCCATTTGACGAGGCGCGTCTAGAGATAGGGTACTAGCTCCGCGCTTGCGCTTGCGTAATTCATCGTAAAACAAATTAGTAGCGATGCGGCTCAACCATCCTCGAAATTTTGCCGGTTCGTGCAACCGCTTAATATGACGGTAAACCCGAATCCAAACTTCTTGAGCTAAATCGTTTCTATCTTGCCAGTCGGGGGCAAGATGATAGAGAACTCGATCTACGTGAGATTGATATCGACGCATGAGTTCTGCAAAAGCTGTCCGATCCGGTTTGATTCCTTCCTGACAGCGCAAAATGAGGTCGTAATTAGATATTTGGTCAGGAGACACTGGAGAAACTGATTTTTGGGGAGTTTTTACCTCCGCTTTTGACCAGTGTAAAGGAACTGGTTGACTCATGGACATTTCCAATTTATTAGTTTTACATCCTTTCTCCAAATGACCTATTCTTAATAAAAAAAGTTCCTCCAGAAGTTTAGTTATTTTTGAGTCAAATGATATTTGACACCAAACAAAGCAATCTGGGGAGTTAAGGAAATTTAAGCGATCTTAGTGACTACTTAACTAAATTTTCAGTATGGTTATTTTCGGTTTGTTCGTAATTAGTCGCATGGGACTGAAGTAAACTACTAATCTGGTTGGTAATCTCACCACTTTTGCTTTGAGTTCCGATCAACTCACCAATCGAGCCTGGTCGGTCGAGGTTACAATCAATCGCAGAATTGACTTGACTTTCGATTAAGTTGTGAAGTTCTTCTTTAGCTCGCTGACGTTGATAAGCCGCGCCTTTTTCTGTAGTAGCGTAGAGGGGGGGAAGTCGATTGAGAGCGTAAGCGGCGATGTCGCCAATATCGAGAGTGCGATCGCTGGTTTGTTCTATTTCTGCGACTCTGGCGATCGCGCAGGAGAGAACTAACTCTTCCATGACGTTAATAAACTGTTTGCGGGGCATCGAAACTACTTCCCCTTCTAATAAAGCCCCCATCAAGCGATCTAGAGACATATATTCTTCTAAAGAAAGTTCTGAAGACGAATCGCAAATTTTGCCAACTTCAGCTTCCATTGCGGGGGTTAAATACCCATCTTTCAGGGCCTGTTCAACTATTTCTTCAATACCCATAAGCTTTTACTTCTTTTTACCTAATGTTAGTAACATACACTATTACTAAGATTCCCAACATTGCCTTGAAAATCTCTAACAACAAAGCTAAATTTATTCTATCCCGCTAAATCTCCAAGGGACAGGATCGACTGCAACACCGTTAACAAAAAGACCCCAATGTAAATGAGGGCCAGTTGATGCTCCGGTAGATCCTACCGTACCAATTTTTTGACCGGCTTTGACCGTATCTCCTTCTTTGACATCGATTCGAGAGAGATGGAGAAAAATACTCAAAACTCCTTGGCCGTGATCGATACCGACGGTATTGCCGTGAACTCTAAAACCTCGAGCTTCTTTGCCAATTAAGATGACTTTTCCAGTTGCAGGAGCGAGAATCGGCGAGCCGTAATTACCGGCGTAGTCTACACCACCGTGATAATAATTACTAGCAAACTTACCGTTATAGTAGCGACGAACCCCAAATACTGTAGTTACTTTCGATATGTTGGGGCGTAAAAATTTTCCCTGCCAATATTTTTTAGGACTGACTGTCTTTTTAAAGGCTCTGACTCTTTCTAATTCGTGTTTGGTTGCTCCTGCTGAAGCTTTTCCCGATAAAGTAATTCTCTGTACGGGAAAATTGCGATCGCCCAACCAGACTGGAATTTTTTTACTTTCAGAATCGTCGCTGACTTCTATTTGAATTTTTCCAGCTCGATCTAAAGGAGTGGTGGGAATTAAGGCTCGATAGCGATTTTTTTGCCCTGCAAGGGGAAATACTGGATAAGCTTTTTCTTTGCCAATTACTTTGAGTGTGTCGGGAGATTCTTCTGTTTCTACGGTTACTGAAATTGTCTCGCCAATTCGGGGATTTGCTGGTTGTATTTGTACTTCTAAAGCTAATAAAGGATTACAGACAATCGAAGATCCAGCAGCGATCGCCAAGGCTTTTAACGGTGTGGGAAGTTTGGCTGGTAGCGAAAAGATAAACATCAGTCGTCTCGAACTAGTTGTATCTATCTAAAGATTAGATTACCAATCGATTAGTTTAAGGCATAATAAATTTTTTAATATTATTTAATCGATCGGCTTGATATAAGCTACTGCTTGTCGCCAAATTAGAGTTGATTTTTCACCTTCATCATTAAAATAAAAACAATCGGGATCTTGCCAAAGAATCAAGCCCTCGAGCACTTCTCCACCAATCAATTTTAGTTCTACTTCTGTTTTATCTTTAATAAAACTTTGAATTAAACGAATGCTAGGTAAACCGACATCAAATTCAGACATATTTGAAATTACTCGAACTTCAAAATAAGCTTATAACAATCGCCGATCGCTTTGCTGTTTTCAAGAATCCATCTTTCAATTTGACCTTAGATCGACCGAGTCAATTGTCTAGAAGTTAATTGAGTTAATACTTTTGAGAGATACTATCAATAACTTTTCGCTTTGCGATCGAAGTAGAGGGTTAAAATATAGAAGCCTCAATCTACTGAGGCTTTTCTGGATCTATATTTCGCAGGTAATTGTGAACGCCTATTCTTACTCTTTGTTTAATAGTTCCCGAGCGGCGCGATCGAGTGGGAGCAACCAACCTGTTATTAATGTCCGCAGTGCTAGTTTAGAAGACATTCCGACTTTAGCTACCGTTCTTACCGATAGCTTCCATCCCCCTGGAGGATTGATGTATTTGATGCACCCTTTATTTAAATTGGGTGTTTGTGAAGATTTAAGAAGCCGCTTGCGTTCTAATTCTTCTAAATATAATTGCTTGGTGGCGATCTCGAAAGATTCGGAAGTGACGGCTTCAAAAAATGTTATTGTTGGCACTGTAGAAATTTCAGTCCGATCTAATTGCAACTCTTACTCTAGTATCGGCTCTCCTTACCCTTATATCGCCAATTTAGCCGTCGATCGTCCTTATCGTCGTCAGGGAGTGGCAAAAAAGCTGCTGACTAAATGCGAACAAATTGCTCGAACTTGGGGTTTTAGTGAACTTTCCCTACACGTACTAGAAAATAACGATCGCGCCAAAAAACTTTACCTCGGTACGGGATATAAACTAATTAAAATTGAGTCTAATTTTAGCAATTGGTTCTTGAATACTCCGAGACGCTTGTTATTAACCAAAAAAATTCAACTTTAATTATGAAGATTGTTTGTTTTTTTTCAGAATAATTATTTTTTTAATAAAAAACTTAGTAATCTATTTTTTTTAGCAATAAAAATCGTCCATAATACGAGTGCTGTTTATATCTTTGGCCGGATGTATGGAACGAGATCCCTCGTGTCGAGATCGCAATACTAATTTGGAGATCGACGAAATAATAAATTGGATTCACGATCGCAAGTTATTGGTAGTCAATCCTAAACGCAAAAATGGTTTAATCCTCTATAAAAGATATCATGCTGAATTTGCCGGCCCTGGTTCGATAGTGGGGGGTTTATTCGACGCGGATGTCACCCAAATTATTGCCGTTGGGAATATTGCCGCGATCGCACCCCAAACATCTCAAGAAAGAATTTCTGGCTACTTAATTCGACGACAATGGGTCAGGTTAATCAAACAAATTACCGATAATCCCTCACCAGTGGAGAGATCTCAGTTAATTCTGAATCAGTTTGAAAATTGGTTTGATGCGAGAACGGCTGAAAACCTTCCAGATGAAGCTTTTGCTGCTCTGGTCGGTGTTTTACCGCAAACAATTACTAAAGCGCGGATCGCCGTAGAATGCTTGCCAGGAAATAATTCTTATCGATAGTACCACGAACGAGATCAATCTCTTTTAGCTGCAGTCAAATCAGTTTGAGAAAAGAGTGTTTCTTTAACTGCGATCGTCAAAATATGTGATAGCAGTCCGAGAGGGCCGGCAAATAAACATAGGCACAAAGAATGAATCGTTAAAATGTCTTTTTCTTGGCCTTGCCAATAAATCCACCGACCCACAAATAAATCCATAATTAAAAAATGAGTCCATCCAGTTGCCGTAACGATTGGATTTCCGAAAACACGAGCTAAATCTTCTAAATTTGGATTAGATAAGACTTTAACTGATTCGGGATCGAGACTGCCAGAAAAATAATAAATATATAATCCAGCTAAAATGACAAAAGGAATGTAAGATTTCATTACTTTTTTTGTCCCGTTCCAATTGGGTAGAAAAATCATTAAACCCCAAAATGGCAAAACAAATAAGTTGGCAAAATTGAATATTTGATTGATGTCCATTTTTTTAAATATTTGAATCGATCTGATTGATTAACAAAAAGCGACTTGCGAGGTATGGAAGAATAGAAGTGCAGTCTTTTGTTTCTCTTCAATTAAGGCTATAGCTAATATTCTCACGATTATTTTAATTAAACGTTTATTGCAGATTAAATTAAGACGAGTTAACCTCAAGTTAATCTTTATTTAGGATAAAATTTTTGTCTTCGAGGAAACTGCAATAATTTAAAAAAAGTTAAGTGGTATTAACTTATACGGGTAAAGCTCTCTCGATCGAGTTAATCTAAAAATATCTGAATTTAAGATATATTTGCTTTTTTTTAGCAGATTTAATCCGATCGAAAAGACACTATTAAAAATACCAATATTAAAAAAGTGTTAAAAAGATTAAAATTAATTTAGTATAGGCGTGTTGTTTGGAGGAAAAAAGTTGTTTATCAGACTAGCACAGCAACACCGACAATTCGTGAGAGACCTGGTCATGAACCTTCAAGCTCTAGCGATTGTCTTAGAAAACAGAGGATATTTAGCTTCCTGCTACACTTGCGGTAGCAAAATGAACAGTGCCTCGTTTATGGTGAGCTTAAAAGATAATCATTTAATTCGCTTTTTAGTTTCCGATTATGGAATCACTTGGACGGAAATGCGCGACGATCGCGAATTGATGAAACTAGAAGGAGCTGAGGCGATCGCCCAACTCCAGGACTTAGCAGACTCGATTAAATATCAAATGAGTTCTACTCAGCCAGAGCTAAGTTTAGAGAGGCCAAAAATATCCGATAATGCCGGAAATACAGAAGAGTCGATCGCCTACTCTTAAAATATTGCCACCTAAAAAAAACAGGAACTTTCCGCAAAAATAATGGATGTAGAAGCAGAAATTAAAGCAATAATCGAGAATGCTCCTCAATATGGAGTGCCAACATCGGTAATGGAGCAAGCAATCGTTCCAGTCTTAAAGCGGTTTGCCAAAGACCTGCAACATCAAGAGTATCAAGTGATTCAAACTCTGCAAGGAGATTGGGTTCTAACCGCTCTAGAATCCCGCTCGCAGCCTGGTATGGAGAGAACCGTAGTTTATGCTTTTGCAACCCTTAAAGACGCGGCTAGCTTTCCTGGAGCGAAAGATCCCCAACTAATGGCGATGCCGCTTTCGGTAATTCAGGTTTTATTTCAACTCTTTGCGATCGAACGTCTAGATAGTATTATTTTTTTGGATACTCCAGGAGATCTTTCTACTGGCAAACAAATCGATCGAGCCGATCTAAAAAATTCGATTCAAGCTAGGTTGCAAGAATTAGAGGCAAATGAACGTCCCCAGTCAAATAATATTCCCCCTAATTTAGCTTAAGAAAAGTGGAAAATTTACAGCTAACTTCCTGAGAGCGGAATTAAGACCGGCAAAATTTGCTAATTATAGAATAATCGAGCAAATCGATTGCAAAGATCTAGTGAGGCCAGAAAACAAACAATGACCATTTATCCTAACGTTCACAACAATCTAAACTTAGGTAGTGTTTATTATTGTCCGGTTTGTCGTCATGGCGAACTCTCCGCGATGCCTTTAATGGAAGCAATGGGGTGCAACTTTTGTCGCCATATTTTTACCGTGAACTTGGAAAGACAGTTGCTGAAAATGGCAGACAGTCACGTAGCTTTGACTTGGCATTGGGACGGCCGCAGTTGGAAAGGGTTACAAAAAGAAGGATTTGAACCAGATTGGTTTTATTGGTTGGCTGGAGTCGCTTTTGTCTTGATTCCACCTTTAATAGTTGGCTTTGGCGCGTATTTATTCCCCCCCCTTGCGGACGACCCCTTATATTGGGTACCTTTTGTTTGGACTCCATTAACTTTCTTTTGCCACTTAATTTGCTTGCTGTGGCTCGTAGTTGAATACTATCAATTTCCAGTTTGGATTTACATTAGGGCGGTCGGGCGACGTTTGCTGAGTGCCAGATAAAACGATTTACAATAACAATGTATCCTCGCTCAAAAAACGAGGATTACTGCGATCGCAGAACTTATTTGGTACTAACAATTATTATTGACGAGAGGAAATGCTTGGTAAAACTCCTCTTTCTACTGCTTGTCTGAATGGCTCGACAGTTTCGTTATAATCGATCGGCAGTACGGCAACGACATTTTCGTGAGGACGAGGTATGATGACCCAAGTTTCTAAAGTAGCACCTTCGGTTCTTTCAATGGCATCAATGCCAGCAGCCATAGCTGTTTTGACTTCAGAAACATCGCCGCGAACGTTGAGGGTAAAGCGAGCACTTCCGGCTCTAATATAACCCACGATAGTAATTCTCCCAGCTTTTACCATTGCGTCTGCTGCTGCTAAGATTCCAGGAAAACCTTTTGTTTCTATAGATCCAATCGCAGGTTGAGCGGGCATAATCGATCTCCTCAATATAGGTAAATAAATATTATAATTACTTGACTCTCAGTTCATAGATTAATGTTATCGATCGAGTTCAAGATTTTTTGAGTTTTTTTGACAGCAATTGAAGGATTTATTCGGACATTTAATTAAAATAAGAGAGTAGAGCCAGGGGAGTGTTTCTCCTGTCATCTTCTTTACTCTGCTGCCCTCAGCCTTCTGCTATATCAGATGATAAACACAAAATGCTATCCAAAGCTAGATAGAACTAAACTGACTATCAACGAAATTGTTCGACAGCATCGGTAAAATCGACCGGTAAAACTGCTAAGACGTTTTCTGGAGGGTTAGGAACAATATAATGACTTGCAACTTCTCCGCCTACAGTTTCGACAGCAGCAGCTAAACCAGCCTCGACTGCAGGTTTGACTTCAGATATGCTACCGCGAACGGCGACCACAAAATTAGCTCTTTCTGCCTTATCAAAATATACTAAAGTGACTCGGCCGCCTTTAACCATCGCATCTGCTGCGGCGAGAACTGCCGGAAATCCGACTGTTTGGATTACCCCCACTGCCATTGGCATGGCTTTACTCCTTTATTTTTCAAGATCGAATCATTATAACAATTTATTATCTAATTTGGAAATAAAAAAGCGATCTTTTAAACTGCGATCGCGCTGGGTTCGTTGCGAGCGGCAATAATGCGATAATAGCCAGACTCGGGAACAGCCCAACGATATTGATATTCTAAAGGGTCGCCCCAACACAATCCCAAGTATAAAGCATCGATCGCCGCATCAATTTCTGCCCACTCTGCATCTAAAATTAATTTTTCAACAAATTCGCGATCGATTTTTTGGAGGCGATCGTTCTGGTTGCAACTAAAGCGATCGCTGAGCCATAAATTAAGATTTGCGGTTACTTCGCGCCAAAAAGTTAAAATAGAATCTTTAGCCGCAATTAAAACTTCTTTATCTCCAGGAATGGGAATTAACTGGTTGTGGAGTTCGGGGGTTAAAATCGATTGGCCTTGAAAAGTAGAAGTTCGCCAAACAACTCCAGAAACGCGACGCTCTTTTTGATATTGGTGAATTTGACGGCGAAAATCAGGATAAGCAAAGACTTTGCTCATTTTCTTTGCATCCATAACTTTACCTAAAATGGGATCTTCGATTCGGTCGTTGAGGGAAAGTAAAATTCGCTCTCCTTTCCAATTAGCTCGCAATTCCTGTTCTAAAATTTGGATAAGTTGGTGGGTATTGTAACTCATCTATCGAAGGTCGATTCTACTTTATATTTATCTTAAAGGTTTGTCTCGAGTTGCGATTCCCTATTTATTAGATCGCAAACAAAAGGAGTTAGAATATCCTTTTAACTTATAAATGTAGATAATATTTCTAAAAGTTCAGTTAATCTCGACACAAGATAAGGAAGAAAATCAATTATGGGTTGGTGGCAAAAACTCAAAAAAAATCCTCTGGCTCGTTTTGGAGCAGTATTATTAATTGTTTTCTATATTTGTGCGATCGGGGCTGAATTTGTCGCACCTTACGATCCTTATGCTTTGCAAACAGACGGATCGCTTTTGCCACCGACAACAATATATTGGCGCAAACAGGCTGCACCAAACCAAGGTGAATTTATCGGCCCGCACGTCTATCCAACTTTTCAAGGGCCGACGGATATAGAAACTGGCAAAAGAGAAATAACTATCGACTTCGATCGCCCCTCTCCCGTGAGACTGTTTGTCAAAGGTTACGAATATAAAGTGTTGGGTGTATTTAAATTCGATCGCCATTTATTTGGTGCGGTAGGAGCAGGTAAAATCAATCTATTAGGAACGGACGAACAAGGTCGAGATCAGTTCAGTCGTTTGGTCTTTGGCAGCAGAATTAGCCTCTTTATCGGTTTAGTGGGGATTGGGGTATC
>JAAUYD010246246.1_pt1 | contig 11677 bp, 8 predicted proteins | sample 7278101 | NCBI WGS metagenome assembly JAAUYD01 (sample SAMN14350128, study PRJNA611818) | marine sediment metagenome | isolation source: surface marine sediment (0.6m) | place: French Polynesia: Moorea | collected 2018-08 | reverse complement strand
CCATTCCGATGGGCCTGAATTTGATCGAACAGCAGCCCTCCTACTCTCAAAGGTTCGAACTATAGCCGCTTTCTCATATAGGATGGCCGCTGGAAAACCATTTAATCAGCCTAATCCCAACTTGAGTTATTGTGCGAACTTTCTGCATATGATGTTCACCATGCCCTATCAGGAGTACATTGCCCCGCCAGCAGTTGAAAATGCACTTAAACTCTTCCTCGTGTTGCATGCAGACCACGAACAGAACTGTTCAACCTCGACAGTTAGAGTTGTTGGTAGCTCTCGTGCCAACCTTTTTAGCTCAGTCGCTGCAGGTGTCTGTGCCCTGTGGGGTCCTTTACACGGCGGAGCCAATGCTGCTGTGATCCGCATGCTTGAGGACATTCGTGAATCTGGCAGACCTTTAGATTACTACCTGGATATGGCAAAGGATAAAAACAATCCTTATAGATTGATGGGATTTGGACATCGGGTCTACAAAAACTTTGACCCGCGCTCAATAATAATGAAAAAACAGGTACACGAAGTGCTTGAGGAACTCAATAAGACCGATCCACTCCTTGAAATCGCCATGGAGCTAGAAGAAAAAACGCTGAGCGATGAGTATTTCGTCAACCGAAATCTCTATCCGAACGTTGATTTTTACAGCGGCATACTTCTTCGGGCTATCGGCATTCCTTTAAACATGTACACGGTAATGTTTGCAATCGGCAGAATGCCTGGTTGGATTTCCAATTGGCGTGAGCTCTTGGAGCATAATCAGCGTATATCACGCCCCCGGCAAATTTACACAGGTCAGAACTCCAGAAATTTTATTCCCTTGGATGCACGGTAGAGTGCTACTCCCTGAGCCGTGATTCTTGCTCAGGGAGTTTTATGTTAGCTCAGGGTGGTTACCTTGCTCAACTGAAAAGTTCCCTCTTGAATTTCCTTATCAATATCAGATAGGCTTCGTTTCATCTGCTTAAGCGCCTGGCGAATTCTATTTTCGTTCTCAACCAATGCCAGCCTTAAATAATCGTCACCTTCCTCACCAAATCCAGCGCCCGGGGCAACCGCCACATTGGCCCGATTCATCATCTCCACGGCAAATCTGATCGATCCCATCTGGACATAGGGTTCTGGAATTTTTACCCAGAGAAACATGCCGGCTTTGGGTGTTTCAACTTCCCAACCCATGCGCTCAAGACCATCACACAGAACATCCCTGCGCTTCTGATATACCTCAACCTGCTCCTTGATAGCATCCTCACAGTCCCGCATTGCAACAATTCCGGCAACCTGAATAGCAGAGAAAATGCCATAATCGTAATACCCTTTTATTTTAGATAAGCCCTCTATGATTTTTGCATTGCCAACGCAATAGCCCAATCGCCAGCCAGCCATATTATATGATTTTGAAAATGAACCAAATTCGACAGCCACATCCTGGGCGCCAGGAATTTCCAACAAGCTTGGAGCAACATAGTCATCATAGGTTATTCTGGCATAGGCAAAATCGTTGATAATCATGAAGTTATACTTCTTGGCGAGCTGGATAACCTCAGTAAAAAATTCTTTTGATGCAAGTGTACCCGTAGGATTATGGGGGTAATTCAGCATCACTAGCTTGGGCTTTGGGGTAAAAGATTGACAAACATTCTGAATTTGCTGCAGAAATGATTCTTCAGAGTAGAGCGAAATGCGTATAACCGAAGCCCCTGCTATTACCGCAGCATACACATGAATGGGAAATGCCGGAGCAGGAACAAGCACAGAATCTCCTGGACCAAGGAGTGCCAGGCAGATGTGTGATATTCCCTCCTTTGATCCAATGGTACAAATTACATCGTCAACGCCGTTTAATTTAATCCCATAGTTGCGATCGTAATAGAGCGCAATTTCCCGCTTGAGATTCTTCATTCCTCCAGCCACGGGATAGCGGTGACTTTTGGGATCGTTTGCCACATCTATAAGCTTTTCCGTGACCAGCCCGGGGGCTGGATCAATGGGATTTCCCATACCCAGATCGATGACATCATCTCCATCCCACCGCTTTTCCATTTTCATCTTATTGATCATACCAAAGAGATATGGAGGGAGTTGTTGCATTCTATCAGCAAATTTTACATCTATTTCTGGCATTTTATCACCTGTACATTGTTAAATTACCGAGAATGGGGAGACTCAACAGAAGGACATCCCTACAGCCATAGCCGCAAAATCAGCCTCGCTGTGAAGTACTCTATAATGTACTGATAATTCATTTAATAACAACAAAAAGTTGTTCCATGAATTGAGATTGAAATGAAAATATATACTCAGGTTGGTTCGAGAGGAAGTTTAACAACAAATGTCGTTCCTAGACCATCATTGGCTTCAAAGGATAGCTCTCCTCCATGTTTTTCATGAACAATATTTCGGGCAATAGCCAGCCCCTGGCCAGATCCCTTTCCAACTTCCTTGGTTGTAAAGAAAGGGTCAAATACCCTCTCGCTCACCTTCTCAGGTATCCCGCCACCGGTATCGGATATTTTTATTGTGATAGACTGGTCATCACACTCACTTAAGACCGTTATGGTTCCCATGTCATTGGGGTTCTCACGATTCTCTTCGATGGCTTGGGCTGCATTAACAACAAGATTGAGAACTACCTGCCCTATATCACCATGATGCACTCGTATTTCCGGAATCTCGTCGAGCTGCTTTTCAAGGTTGGCGACATATTTATAGGCATTTCTGCAAACTATTAAAGTGTTGTTAATTATCTGGTTGATGTTTGCCTTTTCTTTTTCCTCATTATCAGCTGAATGGGCAAAACCTTTCAAACCGAGAACAAGCTCGGAAACTCGTTCTACACCATGACTTGTCTGCTCAATAGCCTTGGGTACTTCTTCTTCCAGATATTCTATATCCGCATCCTCTTCAAGCTCGGAGATGTTTGTAACGATATCCTCAAATTTACCGATTTCTTTAACATTTCCCAGCAGCTTCCTGTACTCGTTTATGATATCAATCACATCGGTAAAGGCATCATTGAGAAATGCAATGTTGCTGCCTATAAACTGGATAGGAGTGTTTATTTCATGGGCTATCCCAGCGGAAAGCTCACCGATTGACTCAAGCTTCATGCCATGAATTTTCTTGGCCTGCTGCAGCCTATACTCCGTCAGATTTCTAAAAATAAGAGTGGCACCGGATATATTATTGTTTTCATCCCTTACTGGGCTAACAATATAATCGGCTGAAAAGCTTGACCCATCAGATTTCCAAAACACATCACCAGTCACGTGGTGGGAGGAACCGTCTTCAATGGCTGCAAAAACCGGACAAAAATCCCAGGGATATTCACTGCCATCTTCGAGTGTATGATGAAAAGTATCATGATACTGTTTGCTGAGCAGATCCTCTAGCTCATAGCCTAGGGAATTAAGTGCAATTTCATTTGCCTCCAATACTTTTCCTTCACGATCAACCTTGACCACCGCTCCATTTACCCAACTAAGAAGCATTTCGTTCTGATAGAGGACCTGGGTTAGGGCTTCACGAAGATTTTGATTGTCTTTCTCAAGATTCTCAGCGGTATTTTTTTCTGGATCACTCATTATGATTATTGCAATAATATTAAACGAAAAATCTCCACAGAATAGTGTTCTGATAGGAATCAATCTCACATCTAAGCAACAGTATATCACCTCTTATGGGAAAACTACAAATTAAGGAAGAGTTTTCCACACTCATATTCATAAGTACTATTGATATAGACCTTTAGTATGAAGAATTTTATTTCTCCACCATTTCCTGGTAAGTTAGCCTCGGCCGAAAGGCAGCTGTGTACTGGCTTTTCGTTCTTATTTTTATCCTTATACTCTAATTCATTGAATCAGTCTGCACACTGCGGTTTGCCCGCATTGCATATATAGAAAAGGAAGAAACATGGCAAAAAATCTTTATATTACTTCAATTAATGCAGAAAGCGGCAAATCCGCCATTGCCCTTGGTGTAATGCAATTGCTTTTAAGGGACATACGCAAAGTGGGTTTTTTCAGACCAATTATTAACCCGAACACGCCAGAAGAAAGGGACCACGACATAAATCTGATCCTATCGCACTTTTACCTCGGTCTTCAATATAATGATACTTATGCAGTGACCTTAGATGAAGCAAAACACTATATTAACAGTGGCAAGCAAAATGAGCTGATGGAGAAAATCCTATCAAAATATCAGCAACTTGAGGAGAAATGCGATTTCGTACTGTGTGAAGGGACTGATTTTAAAGCAGGTCACGAATCCTTCAACTTTGATATCGATGCCGCCATCGCCGCAAATCTCAACTGCCCGGCATTTATTGTCTGTGGCGTTCATGATTCAACCGTGGAAGAGATTGTCAGCCTTTCACATCTCGCCATAGATAACCTCAATGAGCGAGGTGTTGACACCATGGGAGTGATTGTCAACAAAGCCAAGCCGCATGAAAAAGAAGTTATTCTGGGTGCCTTGCAAAAAGAGATAGTCATGCCCGATGGTCTTTTCTATGTGCTGCCTGAAGACCCAACTCTTGCCAATCCTACCATGAGTGATGTTAAAAAATGGCTAAACGCTGAAGTTCTGTATGGCAAGAAGGAGCTGGCAAAACGGATTGACGGGTATGTCATTGCAGCAATGCGCACTGAAAATTTTCTCAACTACCTCAAGGATGACAGCCTTGTGGTAACCGCTAGCGATCGTTCCGATATCATTCTTGGTTCTCTGGCATCCCGGCTTTCCTCTGCCTATCCCAATATTTCAGGAATCTTGCTTACAGGAGGTCAAACACCACCGGAAAGCATTAAAAGGCTTATCGAAGGTTGGGTCGGTTTACCTGTACCCATACTGCTGGTTCACGACTCAACCTTTCCTACTGTGAGTGCACTCAACGAACTCAAAGGTACAATCGATCCTGACAATCAGCAAAAGATTGCCACAGCCCTCGGTGTTTTCGAAGCCAATGTAAAAACCAGCGAACTGAAAGACAAGCTCATTTCACGGAAATCATTAAGGGTTACGCCTCAAATGTTTGAATATAAGCTCATTCGTCAGGCCAAGAAAAACAAACAGCATATCGTACTCCCTGAGGGTACTGGTGAACGAATTCTTAAAGCTGCCGACATTTTGCTGAGGCGTGATGTCTGCGACATTACTCTCTTGGGCAGAGAGGATCAAATAGGTAAAAAGATCGCAACACTTGGTCTTGAGCTTGACGGTGTCAATATCATCAACCCTGAACGCAGTCCTAACTTTGAACAATACGTCCTTGATTTCTATGATATTCGCAAGGGAAAGGGTGTAACCATGGATATGGCCTGTGATTTTATGGCGGATGAAACCTACTGGGGAACCATGATGATTCATAAAGGTGTCGCTGACGGAATGGTATCGGGATCAATCAATACCACAGCCCATACGATTCGCCCTGCTTTTCAGATTATTAAAACAATGCCGGGTGCCTCAATTGTCTCGTCGATCTTTTTAATGTGTCTCAAAGATCGGGTGCTCGTTTTTGGTGACTGTGCCGTAAACCCTAACCCTACTGCAGCACAGCTAGCTGAAATTGCTATTGTCTCAGCAGATACTGCCCGTCTCTTCGGCATACGTCCCAGAGTTGCCATGCTGTCTTATTCCACCGGGTCATCCGGTAAAGGTGCAGAGGTTGAAAAAGTTCTTGAAGCAACACAGATTGCCAATGATAAAAGACCCGATCTCCTTCTAGAGGGTCCTATTCAATATGATGCGGCCATTGATCCGGGAGTTGCTAAAACCAAACTTCCTGAGAGCGAACTAGCAGGCCGGGCAACCGTTTTTATATTCCCTGATCTGAATACCGGTAACAATACTTACAAAGCAGTCCAACGGGCCTCCTCAGAATCCCTAGCCATTGGCCCGATTCTGCAGGGCCTCAATAAACCCGTAAATGATTTAAGTCGCGGATGCACAGTACCTGATATAGTCAATACCGTTGCAATTACAGCAATTCAAGCATATGCATCAAAAATATTACACAAGGAAAATTCATGAAAGTTATAGTTATTAATGCAGGTAGCTCCTCTATAAAATACCAGCTCTTAGATATGAGTGACGAATCGCTGATGGCCTCTGGAGTAATTGAGCGGATTGGAGAAAAAAAAGGCAGTCTCTCGCACAAAAAATATAAAAACGGCCAAGAAAATAAAACCGTTGTTGAATGTGAAATCAGAGATCACAAAGCTGGTATGCACCTTCTTATTGATATGATAACAGCCGCTGACACAGGGGTAATAGAAAGCAAGGATGAAATCGATGCCATAGGTCACCGGGTTGTGCAGGGTGGTGAAGCGTTCAGTAGCGCTATTCGCATTGACGATGCGGTGAAAAGTGCCATAGAAGAAAACAATCCTCTTGCACCACTCCATAACCCTGCCAATCTGACAGGCATAAAAGTCGCCGAAGAGCTTTTCCCCAATATCCCGAATGTTGCGGTATTTGACACAGAATTTCATCAGACCATGCCTCCTAAAGCCTATCTCTACGCCCTACCCTATGAATACTACCAGGACTTGAAAATCAGAAGATATGGTTTCCACGGCACTTCTCATAAATATGTGGCTAAAAATGTAGCCAGGGCCATGGGAAGGAAATCAGGAGATATAAATGTAATCACAGTACATTTAGGCAACGGTGGTTCAATCACAGCCGTACGTAAGGGAAAGTGCGTTGATACTTCAATGGGAATGACACCTCTTGCCGGCGTCATGATGGGCTCGCGCTGCGGTGATCTTGATCCTGCGATTTCCGGATACATTGCAGAAGCAAAGAATATCTCAGCAAAGGAAGTTGATGGGATACTCAACAAAAAAAGCGGACTTATTGGAATCTGTGGAATGAATGACATGCGTGATATCCATGACAGTGCTGCAGATGGCAATGAACGGGCCAAACTGGCCGTTGACATGTTTTCTTATAGGGTAAAAAAGTATATAGGTGCGTATTTTGCTGCTCTGGGAAAAGTTGATGCAATTGCCTTTACTGCTGGTATTGGAGAAAACGATGACATTGTACGGGCTGGTGTATGTCAGGAAATGGAGGGGCTTGGGCTTGAAATTGACCTGAGGGCCAATGAAGGTCGCATATCCGAGGAAAAAAAGATCAGTACCAATTCAAGTAGAGTTGAAATCTGGGTTATTCCCACAAATGAAGAATTACAGATTGCTCAGGACACTGTTGAAATCATATTTGCTTAAAAAAAAACGCCCTGAGTTACCGGGGCGTTTTTCCAACATTCAATACTGTATCCTAGCTTTCCTCGATAAAAAGGGCGTTGATTTGATCAATACATTCGTCATTAAGATTAACAAATTCACAGCCAACCCCAAGGTTGTCGAGAGGTTCGTAATTAAGAATCCACTTCACTTTTACTATTTTTCCGTTAAGGCAAAGTAAACCTGCTTTTCCACTTACTGCCTCCACGAGGAACTCAACATCTTCAGTGATTTTATCCCTCTCACTTCTTTCAGCAGCTAATCCAATGCCACCCTGACTTACATTGAGTATCCTTGCTTTAATTTCCCTCTCTCCATCAAGAGGAACGAGAGTCGCATTTACTGCATTATCCTTCGGAAAAGCTAATCTTTTATAATTTCGTTTTTCTTCGTTCATAGTATCCTGATGTAAAGAAATACTTTCACCTGCAATATACTCACCTGGAAAAATTACGTTGGCAAAGGGATAGTTTGATCTTGAATTGCTCCAATTGAGTTAAAATTTTAGTGTATTCTCTAAAAGATAGCGAAAAGTTGATAGGTTGGCAAATAAAAATATCAGCGGACCTCAATTTCCCGGTTTTCGATGTATGGCCATTGCGGTTATTTTTTCCACATACATTTGAATCCTAATCCCTGCTGGTTGTAGCAGGAAACGCCCACTTAAAATCCCCCTTTATGCCGGTGATATGTACCATTGCACCAGTTGATATAAGTCTTTTCACAACATCATCCGCTGGATAGCCTCTTTTATTGTTTTCATTTATTGAAATGACAGCAAATTGGGGAGCAAGCCTTTGGAGGAATAGCTCACTGACGGCATCGGCAGCACCATGGTGGCCCACCAGCAGTACATCGATTTTATGCGGGAGAAGATCGGCCATCAGCAACTGTTTTTCAATCTTTTTTCCTACATCACCCATTATCATGACTGTGCTTTTCCCATGAGAAACCTTGAGAACCAGTGACTGGTCATTGAGAATTGTACCTTTGACATCTTTTGGCCAAAGTACATCTAACTTTAATTGATACCAGTTAAAGGAATCACCTTGTGAAGTTGTATCGACATCCCAATCACCTGAATCCAGCTTTTCGGCTACCCATCGATAACCATCCATTGTTGGACTAAAGGGTATCCGATGTCCACTCTCATAGATTTGGGCGGCAGGATAACGATTCATGAGCGTGAAAATTCCACTTGCATGATCAGGATCAAGGTGCGTGAGAAATATTTTCTCTATATTCTCAATTCCGTATTTCTCAAGTAATGCAAGTAAATCAAAACTATTGCCAAAATGGCCGGTATCAATGAGAATGCCTCTGTTCCCGCTTTGCAGCAGGACAGCTTGACCTTCACCCACATCAAGAGCGATACAGCGCGGCTTTGTGTCGGCTAATAGCGGAGTATAGACGAAAAAAAGAAAGACCAAGGAAATGATTACTTTTCTTACCATCTCTGCCTCAGGATAAGTCCAGTATAGCCTGACAGCAGATTCACTACAACATCATGGAGATCACCAACCCTGCTGGGCAAAAAATGTTGCAAAATTTCATCGCCAATAGCGATTGAAAAAATGGCGGCCGCCCCATAAAGCGGTCCAAAAACAGCCGTTGATATCCACCCAAACCATGAAAAGATCAAAAAATGTACCGCTTCTATTGGATAAAGATATTGTAAGGAAACTGCTGCAACTGCAAGCGCGAGCATGACGGCGGCGATGAGTATCATTTTTGCAGATACATGATAGTGTTCTTTGTTTCGCCATAACACAGCAAGCACTAAAAACAGAAAGGCAAACACGATGAAAGCGATAAGCTTTTGACTTAATCGTTCCATGATTATCTGCTGGAGTTTTCTGCCAAAAACAGAAATGGAGAATATGGCAGCTACGGTCAGCAGCCAGTATCTGGTCTTTGCAATTGTCAGCATCATTTCATGGTGATTTTAGGGCAATTTCCGCTAAATCAGTAGATTTTTCCGATCACCCACTGTACAAATCCGTTACCTATCATGGGCGTATACCTACTAAAATTGTAAGAAATATTCAATCACCGTTGCTGATTACAGGCTCTAAACGGGGGTAAAGTAAAGACTCTTCACCAGGAATAAAACCATGTACAGCACTATCACTATGTGTGATCGCCAATTGCTCTTGGCAGATATCTGATTGTCAAACTAACTAAGAAAAAGAGGTATCTGCTGAAACAGGCCAATGAGTCTTTGATCTGTTTCAGCAGAGATGTGATCATAATATGATGATTACTCCTGAAGAGGGCCGGGAGCGCAGAGCGCTCCTTCCTGGTTGGCAGTGTTCCCGCAATTCCCACAGATAAATTTTGGGTTTTTCTCAAGTTCCTCGATCTTTTTATGGTTTTTAGCCATTTTCAATTCACACATATGTACAGCATGATTTTCAGGGTTTGTGCACAGGTTATCAACTATCGGTAATCGATCACTCATTATTTCCTCTCATGGTATCGCGCGTAATCATACTCGTAGTTACGTTACTTAGTTGAATGGTCATCAAGCGCCTCGGCTAGAAGCTCAACGGTATGAGCACATCGAATCGAACTGTCTGCTTTTCCCATACTTCCCTTTAACATAATCATACAGCCGGGACAATCCATCGCTACGGTTTTTACCTCGGTATTTTTGATTGTATCGACTTTATCAGCTGTGATTTGCTTGGAAATCTGGGGATGACTCAGAAAAGAATAGGTGCCGCCGAAACCGCAACATCTATCGCTGTTCTTCATCTCATCAATTGTATACCCACCTGCTTTTAAAAGTTCTCTGGGTTCCTGCCAGACATTGTTGCCGCGCTTTAAGTGACAAGAATCATGATAGGTAACATTTGTCGTGGCCTTTCCTTGCAACTCCTTGGATGCTTGCAGTACATTCTCTAGAAAAGCTGAAGCATCAAGGGTCTTTTCTGAAACCTTGAGTGCCCTATCAGCCCACTGTGGGTCATCAGAAAGACGCTCGACAAAGTCTCTCTTCACCCCCATGGTGCAGGTTGGGCAAATGGAAAGGACATAATCAACATTTGCCTCTGAAAAAGCCTTAACACTTTGCTTCGCCAAATATATGCCTGTTTCAGTATCTCCTGAGTAAAGTGCAGGGATGCCGCAACAATTCTGATCTTTTGGAAAAACGACCTCCACCCCAAGGCGGTTTAAAACCATGACCAGGCTGATGCCTACTTCAGGATAGACGAAATCTGCTCCACATCCAACGAAGAAACCAACCCTGTATTTTGGTTTGTCTACTCTTTGGTCAAGAGCATCAAATTGATCCCTGAATGATTTCGATGCAATGGATGGAAGATCCCGCCATTCGGTAAAATCCTTGGACATGAAATGCATGGGGAGATGCCGTATGACCCGTGCATCTTCATTACCCGGCTTTGTCTGCGTCAAGGGTCGCTGGAGTTTTGATGCAGCACGCACCATTGTATGAAAAAGACCTCTGTTCTTCATCACTGCCTTGAAGGCTATGTTTTTCACCACGCCCATTCCGTATTCTTCAGTGACCTGATTACGAAGATGCAGAATAATCTCCTCAAGATCAATTTTCGATGGACACACAGCCGTGCAGGACCTGCAGCCAATACATGCCCTGGTTATTTCCTTTGCCTTATCCAGGCCTTCGTAAAAAGCTGTTAAGATTATGCCGATTGCTGAAATGTAAATGCTGCCAAAAACGTGTCCGCCAACCGTCTGATAAACCGGACAAACATTCGCGCAGGCTCCACACTGGATACATCGGAGTGCATCCTGGCAGGCTTTGGATTCATATAATGCCTCGCGACCGCCATCAATCAGTACTATATGCTGTTCCTTCTGTTCACCATCAGTAGGGACAGCACCACGTATCCAGGTGATGTATGATGTCAAAAGCTGCCCTGTGGCATTCCTGGGAAGCAAACGGGTTATTTTGATTGCATCCTCCATGTTGCGCACGAGCTTATGAATTCCCGCAAAAACAACATGAACCTTAGGTAGAGTAGCACATAACCTAGCATTTCCCTCATTGGTAACCAAACCAATACCACCAGTATTGGCAACGAGAAAGTTGGCACCAGTTAAACCAATGTCGGCATCAAAGTACTCTTTACGCAGCTGTTCTCGGGCGACATTTACCAGATTCTTGATTTCAGGAGAGAGTTTTTTGCCCACCTCTTTACTGAAGAGTTCAGCCACTTCTTCTTTGAACATATGAATTGCAGGCATAACCATGTGTGAAGGACGTTGACCAGCAAGCTGAACGATCCATTCACCCAGATCTGTTTCCGCGGCTCTGATCCCTTCTTTTTCCAAAGCCTTATTAAGATGTGCTTCTTCAGAAACCATTGATTTTGATTTGGCAATCAACTTGGCCTTTTTCTGTTTGGCCAGGTTAATGACATAATCATTGGCTT
>JAAUYD010147904.1_pt1 | contig 11678 bp, 7 predicted proteins | sample 7278101 | NCBI WGS metagenome assembly JAAUYD01 (sample SAMN14350128, study PRJNA611818) | marine sediment metagenome | isolation source: surface marine sediment (0.6m) | place: French Polynesia: Moorea | collected 2018-08 | reverse complement strand
CGATGACGGTCGTGGCATGCCTGTCGACAAGCACCCGAAAGAAAAAATTCCGGTGGTCGAGCTGATCCTGACGCGCCTGAATGCGGGCGGCAAGTTTTCCAACAAGAATTACAAGTACTCGGGCGGCCTGCACGGCGTTGGCGTCTCGGTCGTCAACGCACTGTCGAAGAACCTCGAAGTGTGGATTCGGCGTGAGGGCAAGGAATACAACATGAGCTTCGTCGGCGGCAAGAAACGCGGCAAGCTCGAGCACGTCGGCAAGGTCGGCAAGGCGAATACGGGCACGACGATTCGTTTCTGGCCCGACGAACAGTATTTCGACACGACAAAATTCGGTCTCAAGGCTCTCAAACATGCGCTGCGCGCCAAAGCCGTCCTGTGTCCCGGACTCAAGGTCACGCTGAAAGTCGAGAAGCCCAAGGAAAAAGTCGAGTGGCAATACACAGGCGGCCTCGAGGAATACCTGCTCGAGGCCATAGGCGGCGGGGAAACGCTACCGGCCGAACCGTTCTCGGGCAGCCTGGCCGGCAACAACGAGGCCGTGGACTGGGCGCTCGTATGGACGACAGACGGTGGTGCCTCGGTAACCGAGAGCTATGTAAACCTGATCCCGACAGCCCAGGGCGGCACGCACGTCAACGGGCTGCGCACCGGTCTCACCAATGCACTGCGTGAGTTCAGCGCGTTCAGAAACCTGCTTCCTCGTGGCGTCAATCTAGCGCCTGAGGATATCTGGGACGGGCTCAGTTTCGTGCTGAGTACGAAGCTCGAAGACCCGCAGTTCTCGGGGCAGACCAAGGAACGCCTGTCTTCACGGGAATCCGCAGCGTTCGTCGCCGGCGTCATCAAGGACAATTTCTCTTTGTGGCTCAACCAGCATCCGGAAACGGGTGACCTGATTGCCAATCTCGCGATCACGAAAGCGCAAAAGCGCCTCAAGTCCGCGAAGAAAGTCGTGCGCAAAAAGATCGTCACCGGGCCGGCGCTGCCGGGCAAACTCGCCGACTGCACCTCCCAGGAACCGGAGCTGTGCGAAATATTCCTCGTCGAGGGTGACTCGGCCGGCGGATCGGCCAAGCAGGCGCGCGATCGCACGACCCAGGCAATCATGCCGCTGCGCGGCAAGATCCTGAATACGTGGGAAGTCGACACCAACGAGATTCTGGGCTCGCAGGAGGTGCACGACATCTCGGTCGCGCTGGGTGTGGACCCCGGCACGGATGACATCAGCGGATTGCGCTACCACAAGATCTGCATCCTCGCTGACGCCGACTCGGATGGCCTGCATATCGCCACGCTTCTGTGTGCGCTGTTCCTGCGCCACTTCCGCGAACTCATTCTCGCAGGTCATGTGTACGTCGCAATGCCGCCGCTGTATCGCATCGACGTGGGCAAGGAAGTGTTCTATGCACTCGACGAAGGTGAGCGCAAAGGCATTCTCGATCGCATTGAGGCCGAAAAGAAGAAGGGCAAGGTTACGGTGACGCGCTTCAAAGGTCTCGGCGAAATGGACCCGGAGCAGTTGCGGGAAACGACGATGAACCGCGATACGCGCCGGCTGGTACAGCTCACGATCTCCGGACGTGACAAGACGGACCAGCTAATGGATATGCTGCTCGCCAAGAAACGGTCCAAGGACCGGCGCTCCTGGCTCGAAACCAAAGGCAACCTCGCCGAGGTATAGACCCGATGCAAAACAGCCTCAATCTCGAAGGCGTCGAACAACAGCCGCTCAAGGAATACACGGAACAGGCCTATCTCGATTATTCGATGTACGTGATCCTGGATCGGGCGTTGCCGCAAATCGGCGACGGCCTCAAACCCGTGCAGCGCCGCATCATCTATGCGATGAGCGAACTGGGCCTGTCGGCGACATCCAAGCCAAAGAAGTCGGCGCGCACGGTTGGCGACGTCATCGGCAAGTTCCATCCGCACGGCGATTCCGCCTGCTACGAAGCGATGGTTCTGATGGCGCAGGATTTTTCCTACCGCTACCCGGTCGTGATCGGGCAGGGCAACTGGGGTTCGACCGACGACCCGAAGTCATTCGCGGCGATGCGCTATACCGAGTCTCGCCTTGCGCCCTATGCCAAGAGCCTGTTGCAGGAACTTGGGCAGGGGACCGTCGACTGGGCACCGAATTTCGACGGCACGCTCAAGGAGCCTGTCGTCTTGCCCGCGCGATTGCCCAACCTGTTGCTCAACGGCACGACCGGCATTGCCGTCGGCATGTCGACCGACGTTCCGCCACACAATCTCAACGAAGTCGCGGCGGCGCTCGTTCACCTGATCGACACCCCGAAAGCGACCGTGGCCCAGCTCATGAAGCACGTGAAGGGGCCGGACTTTCCGACCGGTGGTGAGCTGGTTTCACCGCGCGCCGATATCAAGGAGATCTATTCCACCGGCAGCGGCACGTTGCGCTTGCGAGCGGCCTACAAGATGGAAGGCACAGATATTGTCATTACGTCGTTGCCGTACCAGATTTCCGGCGCCAAGGTGCAGGAACAGATCGCGACGCAGATGCGCAACAAGAAGCTGCCGCAGGTCGATGACCTGCGTGACGAGTCGGACCACGAGGAACCGACGCGACTCGTCATCAGCAAGAAACGTGGCGTGAACGTTGACCAGCTGATGTCGCACCTTTTCTCGACCACGTCGCTTGAACGGACCCTGCGCGTGAACATGAACGTCATCGGACTGGACGGCCGGCCGCGCATGTTCAACCTGGTCGAGATGCTCAAGGAGTGGCTCAAATTCCGCAAACAGACGGTCAAGAACCGGCTCGGCCATCGGCTGCAAATCGTCAAGGATCGCCTGCATATTCTCGACGGCCTGCTGGTTGCGTACCTGAATATCGACGAGGTCATCAAGATCATCCGCGAAGAGGACGAGCCCAAGCCCGTGCTCATGAAGCGCTTCAAGCTCTCGGATATCCAGGCGGAAGCGATTTTGAACCTTCGCCTGCGCAATCTCGCCAAGCTTGAGGAGTTCAAGATCAAGGGCGAGCAGGCGGAGCTCGAAACAGAGCGCGACTCGCTGGAGAAGACCCTCAAAAGTGCGGCGCGCCTCAAGACGTTAATCAAGAAAGAAATCCTTGAGGATGCCGCAGCGTACGGCGACGACCGGCGCACGGAAATCGTCGAGCGCGATGCCGCCCAGGCCCTTGATGAAACACAACTCGTCGCAAGCGAACCCGTTACCGTTGTACTGTCGCAGGCCGGTTATGCGAGGGCCGCGAAAGGGCACGAGATCGACCCGACCTCGCTGAGCTATCGTTCGGGCGATGCCTATCTGGCATCCGCCCAGGGACGCAGCAATCAGCTTGCTATGTTCATCGACAGTACCGGGCGTGTCTACAGCGTCATGGCCGGCACCTTGCCGTCCGCGCGCGGGCAGGGCGAGCCCTTGTCGAGCCGCTTCAAGCCACCCGACGGGTCCGCGTTCTGTGGCGCAATGATTGGCGACAACGAGCACAAGTACCTGCTTGCGAGTGACGCCGGTTACGGCTTTGTTGCGTCGCTCACTGACCTGGTATCGCGCAATAAGGCAGGCAAAGCAATCCTTCGAGTGCCTGCCGGCGGCAAGTCCGTCGTTCCGGCGCCGGTCCCGAAGGACAAGGAATGTCTGATCGCGGCCGTCAGTTCGATCGGCCGCCTGTTACTCTTCGAGATGGAAGAGTTGCCGGAGCTTGCGAAAGGTAAGGGCAACAAGCTGATCAATATTCCGGGGCCCAAATACAAGAGCGGTGAAGAAAAGATGGTTGCCGCGGCGGTCGTCCCGGAAGACGGTAACCTCGAAGTCTACACGGCATCGCGCAAGATGACGCTCAAGTGGGATGACCTCGACGACTACTATGGCGACCGTGCGCTGCGCGGCAGCCTTTTGCCCAAGGGCTGGCGCAAGGTGGAGCGGCTTGCCGGCGTCGAATAGCCCGCACTGCCCGACAAAAGAAACGGCCGACATGCTGCTTGCATGCCGGCCGTTTTCCGTCAGGGGATTAACGGTGCTTGCTTAACCTGCCTTGGTGTCGACCTTGCCACCTTCAACGTCCATCTCGACAGTGTCGTCATTGCCGGCGACCGGCATCTCGGCCGTCTTGTCTTCAGCCGACATCGTCACTGTGACGGCGCCCGTTTCTCCGGGATCGACGGACTTTTCCATCTCCACCGTGTCTTCGGCCGGCGCTTCCGCCTGCTCGGGCAGCGACGCGGTAACGTCGAGTTCCGTAACCGATGCCAGCGGCATCTCTGACGTAGCGTCGTTACCTGAGTCCTCGTCAATATTGTCAGCCAGTTCGGCGGCGGCACGAGCGATCTCCTGGTTGAGCGCCTGCGTCGCGGACAACTCGTCCTCGTAGTCCTGCTCGAGAATGTCGTAATCGACTTCCTTGCTGATCGTGTAGCTGTCAGTGATCAGCGTTTCGTCGTCGCCGTCGACTTCGACAGCCTGCAGATCACGCTGCGTGACGTCTTCGGGCTGTGGCATCTTGGTTGCGTCCACAATGACCGACATATCGTAGTCGTCGTCCTCGGGCAGTACTTCGCTCTCGAGAATCGATTCCACGTTTGCACGTACCGGCGGAATGATATCCGTGGCCATTTCGACTGTCGGCTCGGGCTCGAACGGCAGTTCGATGTCGACCTCGGTCGGCGAGGCGTAGCCGATGTCGTCGGAGATTTCCATACCCGATCCCTCATCAAGCCCCGTGCCGATGACGAGATCGGCGTCCAGTGCGAGGTTTTCCTCGGTCGGCGAATCGTCTTCGAGATCGTAGGTCTCGTCGGCAACGGCCTCCAGTTTCTCCGTCTGGTCTGTTGCACGGCGCTGCGGATGAGCAGCAACGGGTGCGATCGGCGTCGACCCGAAGCGCTCGCGAATGCGGCGGCCGAAGAGCAGCAGTCCCACGATAACGGCGAGGCCACCACCTATCAGCCAGGTCAGCAGTGACGTTGACTCGCTACGCGAGCCCGTGCTGACAATGGCAGTCGGAACGTTGGGCGATTCCGAGGTCGTCTGTGGTCCCTCGAGCTCCGTGTCGGGAATCACGATGGTCGAGGCAGGTTCCGCTTCAACGTAAGGGTTGTCGTCGCCGACGATCACGTCGCCGGGACGCAGATCCGCAATCGTATCTGTCCGGGTCTCGGCTGTTGCCGGTTCAGCGGGTGCCGCCTGGGCGGGTGTGTCAACGATGGGCGGCTCATACCCGGTGGCCTCTGTCGATGCCTCGGGCGCAACTGCGGAACGGGTTGTGGTCGGCAGAGCCGCTGGGGTCGCGGCGGCAACGACGGGCGCCGTGCTGCCATCCAGGCTCGGAATCGTAAGCCAGGCGCCGGCCTTGAGTTTGTTCGGATCGTTGCCGATGAATGCATCCGGGTTCGCGCCGAAAATCAGGTCGACGGCGGCCCACAGGTTCATTGTTCGACCTTCGATGCGCTTCGCAATATCGCCCAGCGTTTCGCCGGCTTTCACCTGATACCTGGCGGTGGGCGCAATCGGCGTCGTGTCAACGGCACGTGCGCGTTGTAGCGGTCTCGCAGGTGCGGCCGGCGTCGCGGCGGCAGGACGTGCTGCCGCAGCCGCGACCGCAGGCGCGGATTCGATACCCGCCGGATCCACGAGCAGCATGTACTCGCGGCTCAGGTTCGGCGTGTAGGGGCAGTTGATCGTGACGCGCGTCGCCATCATGGGTTCGCGAATAGCGCTCGTGCCCGAAACTAAGATGGCGCGTTCAGTAATGCGCACCGAGGCGCTGCCGATACCTGGCAGACCACTCGTCGAAGGACCGGGGCTGACCGAAACACACGTATCACTGAGCATTTCGTTAGGCGCCAGGGCGTACGCGATACTGGCTCGCAGCGGCTGGCCAAGATTCGACTGAACGGTAAGCTCGCCAAGCTCGATGGCGCTGGCTGGCGTGGCCGCCAGGCCACCGCCAAGCGCAACAAGCGGCAGGAGAGAGCGCGTCTTTGCGCGGTCGTTCGCATGCATTGCGATATCTCTTTTCTTCACTGTTTGCACCCCGTATTCGTGCACTACGCAGCGTATGAAACGCGCATATCGATAGCTACGACACTATTCTAGGTTCTGTAAGGAGACAGCCGTTAGCGGATGGTTCCTCGACCGGAGTGTGACCTGCGTCACACTTTTCCGCCGCTTCAGTTGGCCTGCGCGGCCGAGAGCTCTTCCAACGTCGTGTGCACGCCGCTGTCCGTGTCCTGCAGTACGACCTCCGGCTCATGGACATAATGCCCCTGCATGAAGTCGAGACCGAGTTGGAACAACACCGCCATGGCGTTTGCGTTTTCGACGCGTTCGGCGACTGTCTTGATATTCCGCTGCTGCGCTGCCTTGACAATGTTGCTGACCGCGTCCTGCATGGAGTTGTCCGTCATCAGCGTGTGCATCAGCTCGCCGTCAATCTTGATGTAATCGGGCTTCAGGATGTCGAGAATCTGGAAACGCTCCTGATCGACGCCATAATGCTGCAGGGCGAAGCCTATTCCGAGTTTGCGCGTTTGCCTGACCAGCTCCTTGGTCTGCTTGATGTGCTTGGCTGCGTCTCGTTCCGGAATCTGCACGACGAGGCGAGAACAATCGAAACCCTGTTCGTCCAGTTTTTGCTCCATCCACGCCGCCGTTGAGGAGTCCGTAATCGACTGCTGCGACAAGCGGACGAACACGCGATCGGCTTCGTGATTGGCGCAGAATTCCATCGCCGCCGTCAGCATCCAGCGGTCGATGTTCTTCATCATGTTGTTGCGTTCGGCGGCTGGCAGGAATTCCGAAGGCAGCACCGAGTTACCCTGTTCATCGACCATTCGCACGAGCAGATCGTACATCTGGATCGAGTCGCAGCGCAGGCCTGCAATCGGCAACTGCGCCAACAGGAAGCGGTTGTCCATCAGGGCAGCCTTGAGATGCTTGACCCAGATCGCGTCGAATTCACGCTGCTTGGTGTCTTCGTCAGCCCTTTCGTTGAGGTACGAGGTACCGGCGCCGGCCCGCTTGCCGAGTTTGTAGGCCTCAACCGTTGCGGCGACGAATTCTTCAAGACTGCCGAACACCTCGCTGAAACCACACGCACCTACCGTGCAACTCAACTGGGTCGACTTGTCGCCGACATCGAACGTTACCGACTTCAGGTGGTCGATCAGCTGCTTGCCCCAGGTCTGCGCGTCGCGCGGTTTGCCACGCTCGAGCAGCACCATGATGGATGTTCCCTCGAAGCGTCCCGCGACATCGCGGGGGTGCAGACGTTTGCGAACAACCTCGGCAAGTTGCGCGAGGATCTCTTCGGACTCGATGATGCCGACCTTGTCGTGAATCTCGCCGAAGTTGTCCGGCTTGATGTAGACCAGACAATGGGTGCCGGACTGTGGTCTGCGCTGCAGCCGCTTGGTCAGACGCTCGATGAACTGTGCTCGATGATAGAACAGCATCGTCGGATCGCGCTTGAGCGCATCGTGAACCAGCTTGGTGGGTTCCTCGGCGACCTTGAGCTGCGGAGCGATACGAATCTGCACGCATGGCCCATCGTCGAGGTCGATTTTGCGGAACTCGAGGTGCAATTCCTCCGCATCGCCCGAGTCGATGTGGGATTTTACGATCAGCTTCTCGTCTTTCTGCCATTTGCCGGCGATCGTCGCGACCAGTGCGCCCTTGAGCGCGGCCTGGCTTTCCGGCTCGAAATTATCCATCACGGGCATACCGATCAGGTCGTCCTTCTCCTTGACCTTGAACTGCTTCAGCCAGGCGTCGTTGACCTCCATGAAGATGCCTTCCTGGACGAGCGCGTAGGAGCTCGCCGAGGCGGCCATGTGGTCCTTGAGTTGTTTCTTGTACTCGGTCGCCGACTGCAGTGTCGAGTTCAGTGCGCGCTCGACGCGCAATGCGCGCAGCTCACGCGACACGACCGACTGCAGGCGGCTCTTGAGCCCCATCGACACGAGGTCACAGGCACCCGAACGCATGGCGGCCTCCATGTCGGCTTCCGCGGCCTTGTTCTGCATTGCGATCACGGGGACTTCAGGGTTGTAGCGGTCTTTTTGCTTGACCACTTCGCGGATGGCGTGCGGGTAGCTGTCACAGTTGAGAATGAGGAGTTCGACGTTTTCAGCCGAGAGCATATCGGCCAGGCGATTCGGGTTGGCGACCCAGTGGCAATGCGCCGCGTGGCCCGCATCGCGCAATGCACTGTTGATCATCTGGACGTCGTCCTGATCCTGCGTCAGGACGGCAATGGAGATGCTGTGGCTCCCGTTCAAATCCTGTTCCCTGGTAGGCCGGGCGGTACCCGCGAATATCCTTATTCTGTTAACAATCACGGAGTCTAGACACTTAAGTAATAGGTGTCCCGGCCCGGAGGTCAAAACCGTGACCTGAATCAAGTTTCAGGCTGATCTCGCGCCGAATCCGTCCGAAATTACGGCTGGCGCCGCTCCCGTACTCCGGTATCATAGCGCCTCGCCGCGACACGGCGGCCCGACATTCCCGAGCGACAAACATGGCAAACTACAGCACCAACGAGTTCCGCAGCGGTCTGCGAATTATCATCGACAAGGATCCTTGCGTGATCGTCGAGAACGAGTTCGTCAAGCCCGGCAAGGGCCAGGCGTTCAACCGCGTGCGCATCAAGAATCTCAAGACCGGCAAGACCGTCGACAAGACGTTCAAGTCCGGCGAGTCGGTCGAGGCTGCCGACGTCATGGACACCGAAATGCAGTACCTCTATGCAGACGGTGAGTTCTGGCATTTCATGGAGCCGAACACGTTTGAGCAGTACGCCGCCGACCAGAAAGCAATCGGCGACGCGAAGGACTGGATCACGGACGGCGACGTGTGCGGCATTACGCTCTGGAACAACGAACCTTTGATCGTGACGGCGCCAAACTTCGTTGAGCTCGAAATCACCGAGACCGACCCGGGCGTCAAGGGCGACACTGCCAGTGGCGGCGTCAAGCCGGCCACGCTGTCGACCGGCGCGGTCGTTCGCGTACCGTTATTTGTCGATCAGGGCGAGACGATCAAGGTCGATACGCGCTCACGCGAATACGTCTCGCGCGTCAAATAAAATACTTGCGTTTTTCCTGAAGCGCGCAGAACGACTCGCAGAGTTTCTCCACACCGCCCTGGTCCGCTTCGCTGAAGCGGCGTGTCGTCGGACTGTCAATGTCGAGCACCCCGATCAGGTGACCGTGCGCGACGAGCGGTACAACAAGTTCCGAGCGCGAATCGGGGTCACAGACTATGTGTCCCGGGAAGGCCTGCACGTCGGCGACGCGCTGCGTCTGCATCGACGAGGCTGCGGCACCGCATACCCCTTCATCGAGCCCGATGTGTACGCAGGCGGGGCGACCTTGAAACGGGCCGAGTACGAGTTCTTCGCCGCGCAGCACGTAGATGCCCAGCCAGTTGATATCGGGAATCGCATTGTAGAGCAGCGCCACGAAGTTGGCTGCCGCCGCGAGCGCGTCCGGTTCTTCGTCTAGCAGGGCGTGAACTTGCGAATCAAGCAGGTCGTAGTCAGTCATGATGGAAAAGCAAAAGTAATTACGTCGCGTATATCGTCCGTGTTGTCCATGACCATTTGCAAGCGCTCGAGTCCCATTGCGACACCAGCGCAGGCAGGCAGGCCGTCCTCGAGGGCGGCGAGCAAAGCTTCATCGACGGGGCGAAGCTTGCGCCCGCGCCGTTGACGCTCGAGGTTATCTGCCCCGATGCGCCGACGCTGTTCAACGCCGTCGGTCAGCTCTACGTATCCGTTCGCGAGTTCGACGTCTCCGAGAAAAACCTCGAATCTGTCCGCTACGCGTGCATCGTCGGGGCACAGCCTTGCAAGCGCCGCCTGGCTCGCCGGGTAGTGCGAAACCACAGTGAGTCGGTCCTTAGCCAGCTGCGGCGCGATCCTCGTCGCGAATAGCCAATCGAGCCAATCATCGAGTTCGTCGCCGACGGCAGAGCGCTGTTCGTCGTCGCCGAGCGCGGCAAGTTCGTTCAGATCAGTCTCAAGGGGGTCGATTCCGATCGAATCGAGAAACAGATCGCGATAATCGCAAGTCAACGGTGCCGCGTTCGGGGCTGCGTCGGCGAGCGCGGTGTCGATTAACTCGACGGTGTCGTGCACGATATCGGCAAGCTCCATATCGAGCCGGTACCACTCGATCATCGTGAATTCCGGCTGGTGGCGACGGCCTGCTTCTCCGTCCCGGAATACGCGACAGATTGAATAGATATCGGGGTAGCCGGCCGCCAGCAAGCGTTTCATCGTGAATTCGGGCGACGTGTGCAGGTAAAGCGGAATCCGGCTCACCTGGCTGCGGCCGATTTCGAGACTCTCGATCTGCACGTCGCTGACTGCTGCCGTGCTCAACGCGGGTGTGTCGACTTCGAGTACGCCGCAATGCGCAAAGCGTGCGCGCAGGCGCTGCAGGAGGGCCGCACGACGCGCGGCTGCCTGCGGCCCCGAGCTCGGCCGCCAGTCGGTCAATCCGCTATGCCTTTTATCTCGCCGATTTCCTCGCCCATGCGCAGCGTTGCGCCGGGCTCGAGATCATCGTCCCATTCGCATGCGTCAGGTGGGAGTAGCAGGATGACGGTCGAACCCATGTTGAACCACCCGAGAAGATCGCCCTTGGCAACCTGTGTCGAATGCCGCGACAGGTCGAGCGCATCGACCACGCCGGCCTTGCGCGGGCGGATCTCGCCGGTCCAGGGAGTCGAGATGCTGCCGACATTGAGGGCGCCGACAAAGACCAGTGCGGCCGGCCCGAAGGCAGTGCGAAAGTGCATGACCAGCCGCTCGTTGCGACGGAACAGGCCGCGAAGTCGCGATACCGTTGCCTCGTTGACACTGAACAAGTCGCCGGGCACGTAGCGCGCTGCGACAAGGTCGCCGGCAAACGGGGAGTGAACGCGGTGGTAGTTGTAGGGCGCCAGGTAGATCGTCGCGAAGCGACCACCAGTATACCGTTCGACCTCATCGAGGTCCGTGGCGAGCAGATCACCGAGTGTGTAATCGAGGCCCTTGGCCTGGAAAATCCTGTCGTCTGTCACGTCACCCGCGAAACTCACCGTCCCATCTACGGGCGAGATGATGGCGTCGAGGTCATCATCGATTTCGCGCGCGCCATCTTTCAGTTCGCGAATGAAGAACTCGTTGAACGTGGCGAAGTCGCCTGGAACTCGAAGCTTGACTTCGTCGAGGTCAACGTCGAAGGCACGCGAGAATCGGGTAATCAGAAAATCCTTGACGCGAGGGTTTCGAATGCGCGCGATGCGCCAGACAAGCGCGGTCAGCCAGTGCCGCGGCAACACGTATTGGATTGCGACAAATGCGCTATCGAGCATGTTCGTCTCCCGCCGGGAACGCAAAATCGATGGTCAGGACCGGTGCATCCTCGCTCATCAGCTGCAAACTGACAGTGTCGCCGAGATCTCCCGGGCGCATCAACATCAGGTGCTTGCCACCACGTTCGAGCGTTACAGTGCCGCGGGCTGGCACGTCAAGGGCCTCGAGCTCACGCATGCGTGCGATGCCGTCTTCAATTGTCGTCTCGTGAATCTCGACGGCGGCAAACTGCGGACTCGTAACCGCGGTTATGCGAACGGGTTCGCTCGTATTGTTCGTCAGGACGAAAAAGCCCGCACTCATTTTCATGCCGGGCATCGGACGCGTG
>JAAUYD010055320.1_pt1 | contig 11678 bp, 9 predicted proteins | sample 7278101 | NCBI WGS metagenome assembly JAAUYD01 (sample SAMN14350128, study PRJNA611818) | marine sediment metagenome | isolation source: surface marine sediment (0.6m) | place: French Polynesia: Moorea | collected 2018-08 | reverse complement strand
TGACAAAATCTGCATTCTTGAGAGCCGACTCTAACTCCCAATGAACAAACAAGTTACTACATCTATCTTGAGGATAATTGGCAAATAATTTGGGTAATAAAGTCGGTGGTGCAGCTAAATGTACTTGAGCACCGCTAGCAGTTAAACTCCAAATATTGGAACGTGCCACCCGCGAATGTAAAATATCCCCAACAATCACTATTTTTTTATCTTTTAACAATCTTAGTTGTGGATTATCTGGGTCAAGCAAAGTGCATATAGTGAAGAGATCGAGTAGTGCTTGAGAAGGATGTTCGTGTTGACCGTCACCCGCATTCAAAACGCTAACTTTAGCATTTAAGCGATCCATTTCTTCTGCGATCGCATTTGGAACCCCAGCCTCGCGATGGCGAATTACCATAATATTGGTTCCCATAGCTAGATAGGTTTTGGCGGTATCCAAAATAGTTTCGCCTTTGGTCATCGAAGAAGTCGCGGTAGAAAAATTGAGGGTATCTGCAGAAAGTCGTTTTGCTGCAAGTTCAAAACTACTGCGAGTTCGAGTAGAAGGCTCAAAAAATAAATTGGCTACCACTTGTCCTTGCAAAACTGCTACTTTCTTTGTTCCTCGTGATAGTACATCTTTTTGAAAACTGGAAGCGGTTTGCAGCACCATATCATATTCATCAGAGGTGAAATCTGCGAGGGAAAGAATATGATGACGAGTCCAGGTTGTGGTTGTAGTAGGCATAAAAGATTTATTTGCTTACAGTTGTTGAGTAGCTTCTATAAATTGCTTCTTTTCAACTGTCTTGAATTACGAAATTGAAGTTTAATATTTCATCATCTCTCTCAAAGAGTTCAGATAAAAGACCCAAATGGCAACAAAATAATTTGGAATTATGTTATTTTTTAAGGCGAAACAATATACATAAAGACTCCTAATTTAAGAAAGAATTATTAGAATGAGGTATATTTCAACAATTTTTTAGATATTGGCTGAATTTTACAGTTTTTTTTGACTGTTCTCTAACCTTTTGAAAAAAATTACAGCCCGCCCCAGATTGTGCCATTTTTTTGAGATGTACTTAACTATTTAATAACTACGTAAATACAATTAGGAATTTTTTGTTGTGTATTTGATTGCTTGTGAAAATTGTTTTACTCTCAGTCTGCAAGTATTTTTTTGACTTATTTTTTACTTAGTTGTGAAGTTTTTGCTTTTAGAAGTTTTCAGTTTTGAAACTTATAGCAGGGAGCATCCCCGCATTAAAGTATTAACTTTGTACCTCACTTCCACAAGTAACGCTCCAGCTATAGGGGTGTATGTTAGCACACAATTCTGTTATAGCTTTTATAATTTCCAGGCACGATTGTAGACGATCCGGAAACTCTCCCGAGTAAGTTCTAGAATTTACCCAAGCCATAGTTTTTATAGCGTACATCTTATCAGGTGTCAGATATAGACGATAAATACTAACTGTATTTGGACAAGTATACAAGTTTTTTTAATAAAATAATAGGTTATATGTTAAGGCAAAATTAAAAGTATAAAATAAAATCAGTATATCTGTGAATTCTCTAACTCCACTAGAGACTATGATTACGTTACCTCCCGCATGCTGTCGCCAAAAGTTATGCCATCAAGTTTTTCAAAAAATATAATTAGTAAACCTCCTTTACAAGAAGTTTGTATTATTAAACATAATTAAATTTATAGTTATGTATATAGGAATTACGCACTTGTTACATTCGCGATTAGTAAAGAGTATTGCAGGTATTGTGAATGCTCAAGAAACTTATTTTCAATGTTTTGGTATTAATATGCTTTGGTATTAATATGTCCTTACCAACATGCTTTACAAATTTAATCGTCACAAATAAGTTTTATAGTTGATGTACTACTTGATAGTAAAATTTATAGCTATAGTATTTATTTGTCTGGTTAGGTACATACTTGAAACTAAAAGCTTATCAGTGACGGTTTCTGGTATATCTCACTTGGGCGGTAAACTCCACATAAGCATATGCTTCTAAGATTTCTAGTTTCTAAAAGTTATGAAATCCTTACTTACTGAATGAGGCTTCCAAAATATGTGTATTAATAGGTTATTGAAATGCTTGTATTTACATTGAGTGTAGATACACGTAATGTCGCCTATAGGAATAAACTTAGTTTCCAAAGAAACTTTTGCTCAAAAGCTAATAGAATTAAACTTTTTGATTTTGCACTTTTTGATTTTATTTGTGAGTGCCAGTTTATTTGATGCTTAGTGGAGGGGGAAACTAGACCCCTTCTCACCCGCTCAATAGTATTTAATTCATCCGAAAGACCGATCCTACAGTAGATAAAATTGTTTCTCTTGCATTTTTAAGTGTTTGAGTTATCGGTTGTTGGGTTTGTAAGAATATTCGGGCACAATTACGTCCCGGCATTCCGGAAATTGAACCACCGGGATGAGTTCCAGCACCTGTGAGATAAAGTCTTTCGACGGGAGTTTTGTAATTTGCTAATTCTGGGAGAGGACGGAAAAACACCATCTGATCTAATGTCATATCAATATGGTAGTAATTCCCCTTATAAGTGCCCAATCTTTCACCTAATTCAGCCGGACTTTCAACGCGACGAGCAATAATTGAATCTTTCAGGTTGGGAGAGTAATCTGCTAACTTATCAATTACCCGATCTGCAACCTTATGCTTTAATTCATCAGTCCAACCCGTACCTTTTAAACCTATACCTGCTGCATTTTTTATTTGATAAGGTGCAAAAAATTCAATCCACAAAGTATGTTTTCCTTGTGGTGCTAAGCTTGGATCGAGAGCACTAGGCATAACTACATACATTGAAGGGTCGGAATCGGGAATTTCTCCCATAATACATTTGGCATGTGCTTCTTCTACATGTGCGACTGAATCAGCAATTAAAATAGAACCAATAAGATAGTTATCTTGATGTGCATGATGTTTAAAATGTAGGGGTTTATCTAAAGCTAAATCTATCTTAAGAATAGTTTCGTTGTTGTTGACAATGCGGCGTTTTAGTCTTTCATATAACTTGGAGTCAACAGCGTCAATATCACTTTTATCTACTGCTTGTAAGAATAATCTTTGAGCATCAATATTAGAAATTACTCCTCGTTTAGCTCGATATTCTTTACCTTCAGCAACTCGCACTCCCACTGCTTGGTTATTCTCAATCAAAACTTTTTCGACTTTTTGGTCAGTAAGAATAACACCACCATAATGTTTTATTAGATTAACCAAAGCTTGTACCAATGCACCCGTACCACCACGAGGTCTTGCCATTCCTGGATTGTGACGCATAGCCATCATCATTGCCCCAATACCAAGATTTTTTTGAGAAGGGGGTACACCCATCTCTGATGCAAGTCTTGCTAATGGTGCTTTCAGAAATTCCGAATCAAACCATTCATTGAGAATATCCTCTGTACTGGCTAGCATATTCCGCACAAAATCCATACCTTTGGCGGGAGAAGCAATAACCGAAAATAAGTCTTTGAGATTCCTAAAATCAAAGTTCCCAGCAATATCAATTATTGACTTGGGGGGAGCATTAAAAATAGGAACCATTGCATTAATTACCCGCAACCAATAATCTGTATATTCGGCATATTTCCGTGCGTCGCGATGGTTGTAACGTGCAATCTCAGCACAAGTTTTTTCAAGTGATTTATGACCTAAAAAATATTTGCCATCAGGGTGAGGACAAAAGACTACTGGATCGCATTCGAGATATTCTAACCCATATTTTGCCAATTCTAATTCTTGAACTACTGGGGCAAGATGGATAAATTCATGGTCTATAGCGCACAAATTGAATTTAAACCCCGGAGCTTCTTTGGGTAAGCATTCTTCTGTTGTTGCTGCACCACCAGGAACAGAACGTTTTTCTAGTAACAATACACTATAACCAGCTTTTAATAGATAAGCTGCACAAACTAGTCCATTATGTCCGGCTCCGATAATTAGAACGTCATATTGTTGTATAGTTGACATTTAGAGGAAATTTCTTTGTAAGAGTGGGAACTTAGATCATCAATGTACATTATTTATTAATAAAGAAGTAGCTAAGCAAAATTATTTTTTTGCAAGTCCCTTACGTCTCAAAGCACGCCTTTCTCGCCAAATCCCTAACAGGTTAAATATGATAAGCTGACGCGCATTTAAATTGAATTATTCAGCGCCTGTAATACTTTGAGAGCCTAAGTTTTTATTTCAAACTAAATGCCGAACAGCTTAAAAGTTACCGATTCATGCTTAACGCAGATATCATCTATAATTTTTCCTCTAAAAAATTAATTCTTTGGTCAAAATCAAAATCTGTAATTGACCACATCTATATTGTCAAAACATTATTGTCAAAACATTTACACCTGGAAACATTTTAGAGACCTACCCTAGCAAAACTGCGAGCGACAGCGCTATTGGTACGTCTCTAGAGCAGGTTAGAATTAAACAGGTCTTGGTAGATCTATTTTATTTTTTTCAAGACTCAAGATTTGCTGTTGAATTATTGGGAGTCAACAACAGATACAAACAAGGAATTACGAGCAAAGCAATCAAAGTAGAAGCAACCAAACCAAAACCGATCGCACTGGCTAAAGGGAACCAAATGGGATCGCCTAATCCCAGGGGAATTACACCAACAATTGTCGTGATACTGGTCGTAAGGATTGGACGCAATCTATCTGCTGCACCTCTTGCTGCTGCATCCCTTACCAACATACCTTTTTCTCTATAAGAGTTCATGGTTTCGATCATTACGATCGCATCATTCACCACAATTCCAGTCAGGGCAATCATACCAATTACCGCAGGAAAAGAAATGGGGATTTGTAAGAGGAAGAAGCCAAAGAAAGTACCAATGAGGGCAAAAGGAATTGCCAACATGATAATAAATGGTTGAGTAAAAGAACTAAATTGAATTACTAATACAGAGAAGATGAGAAACAGGGCTACAATTGCCATTTGTCCTGCAGAAGCAAAGGTTTCTCCTTGGGTTTCTAATTCTCCAGCAAATTTATATTCGTAACCTTCACTCCATCCACGCTTCATTTCCTGTAATTTGGGTTTGAGATCGGCAATAATTTCTCCAACAGTGCGATCTTTATTTTTAGCTAATACGGTAACGGTGCGCTGTCCGTCTTTATGAGTAATAGATAAAGGAGCATTACCAAATTCAATTTCTAAAACCTGAGTTCCAGCAATTGTTGTTCCATCGGAAGTAAGAATAGGAACGCTTAACAATTCATCGCGACGGGTTGGACCGCCAATTGCTCCCTCACGGGAAGACCACATGGTACTAAGGTGTATTTCTAAATCTTCTTCTCCACCACCAATGGGAAAATCACCAATATCATTATCAGTCATCAGGTAACGTCCTTGTGAGGCAAGATCATCATCGGATAAACCATGGAAATTTATGGCTTCTCGACGGGGACGTAACTTAATATCTGGTCGCAATACTCCCAAGTCATCTCGTACATCAGTTGCTCCAGGAATTTGTCTGAGAGCTAATTGTACTTGTCCAGAAATACGGCGTAACTCGCCCATATCCTTACCGGACAATTCAATTTCAATCGGATCGCCTCCTTCTCCAGTAGATTGACCATTGACCACTAAGGAAGCTCCTGGATACTGACGCAGGGCTGTATTCAGTTCCGACCTTAATTCATTCAAATATTCAAAAGAAGGTTTTTCCCTATCTTCTTCCGGAGTAAAAATTGCCGAAAATCCTAGCAGATAATTACCATTATTTGGTTTGATCCCACTTTCTTGTACTAAATTGCTGCGTTGACCGACTAATTTAATTACGCTTTCTAAATAATCTTTACCTCGCAATAATTCTCCTATTTCATTTGCTACTTTTTGGGAACTATTTAGAGTAGTTGTTGGAGGTAATTCAATGTTGATACTTAGTTTACGTCCATCGCTTTCCGGGAAAAGAGTACCAGGGACAGTACCCACTAAGATAGTCGCAGTAATAAATAAAGCTAGTGCAGCTGAAGCCCAAATCTTGGCAGTAGTTTTATTACGAATTGTAGCTACTAAACTCCATTGACGGAATTTTTCCGAAGCCGTTTCCGTTAAACGATCAACCCTACTTTTTTGACCTTGAGTTTTAATATTGCCCAGTAGATAACGAGATAGGGGAATATCTACCAATAAAGCAATTATGTAACTCAGTACCAAACAAACAATAGCACTAATAGGAATTAGGCGAATAAATTTACCCATCGTTCCGCTAATTGCCATCAAGGGTGCTAATGCCAAAATGGTAGTTAGTTGACCAGAAAAAGCAGGAGTAGCATAAGTTTTAACTGTTTTCAGGGCAGCCTGGTTAAAATTCAAACCCTCAACAAAGATACCTTCGTGCATTCCTTCCATCATGAGAATGAATACATCTACCAGCAACCCTAATGATAGAATCATGCCAACTTGCACCATTTTGTTGAGAGTGAAACCGAGGAGGAATAAAACGGCTAAAGCTCCCAAAAAGGTTAGGGGTATAGATAACCCTGCAATCATCGCTTCTCGCCAAGTTAAGGCAAACAAGAGGACGATAAAAACCCCTAAAACACCTTGCCAAGCATTATTAAATACATCTAACAAGTCGTTGTTAATTTCATCGGCATCCGTGCTAATTACCCGATATTCCATCCCGTGAGGCCATATACCAGGATTTTTTTTGGCAGATTCCATTGCTGCTAAGGAATCATTGATAACTTGAATGGTATCTGAACCTGGGACTTTAACCAGATCTACATTAATGAATGTTTGGAAATCTTCTTGTTGCGAACTTAAAAAAGCCCGATTTTTTTCTCTTTCCAAATCCCGCCTGACTTGTGCAACTTCCTGTAAGCTTACTACTCGCCCGTCTGTATCACCCCCTAAACGGGCTACAGGCAAATTCCTTAAATCTTCTAAAGTACGAAATCGCCCATAATAGCGTAACTGGGAGCCAATTTCGTCACTTTCAATCTGATCCCAAGGTAAATCTCTGTTTCCCCTCTGAATCGCATCTCTTACCTGGGTTGCTGATACTCCCATCGCCAGCATTCGGGAAGGAATAAGCTGGACGTGAATTACTTCTTCACGGTTACCACTCAGGTCTACTTTGCGAACATTGGGAACTGTTTCTAAAATATCTTCTATTTCTTCGGCTGCTTTACTCAATACTGGTAAGTCAATATTTCCGTATAACCCTAGGGTTAAAACAGGGACATCTTGAGTAGATATTTGTTCTACCTTGGGTTCATCAGCTTCACTAGTAATCTCTGGTTTTGCTTCATCTACCTCTGCTCTAACCAAAGAAATTGATTCAGCTATGGGTGCTTCGGCGATAAATTCGATCTGAATCATCGAAGAACCGTTAAAAGAAGCACTACTTAAGTCTTTTAATCCCTTCAGAGATTTTAATTCTTTCTCAATTTTATCTGTTACCTGATTTTCAATTGTTTCAGGATCGGCGCCGCTCCAAGTCGTTTCAATATTTGCGATCGCGACATTAATGTCAGGATCACCTTCTTTGACCATTGTAGAAGCACCAATGAAACCTCCTACTACCAGTAGTACGGATAGCAGAATGGCAAATACTGTCTGAAGAAAAAAGAACTTAGTAAAGGGTGATGCTTGACTGGGGTCGGGTACATCATGCCCTTCTTTTGACTCATTTGTTCCTGGGGGATCTAGTATCTGACTCATAGCTGACGTTAGAATTAAGGAAACAAGAAGGATTGTAAGTATTTTAATGAGTCTTTTTGTTTCAGAAGTATTGAATACACATTTGTTAAATATTTGATACTGGAGATTAGATACACTTTCTAATTATATTTTCCCAGATATTATTTTCCAAAAGTACTATTGTTCCTAAAAATGTATGCTGTCAATTCACTGAAAGCAAATGTATAAAATGATGATTTAATATGCATTAATTGATGAAGATAATAGTATTAGGTGAGAAACTTTTATAATCTGTATGTTAATTCAAAATTCTTCACTTTTATTTATTAAATCAAAAAAATGAGCAACTTATGAGTTTACAAATAAAAGTATAGGCTCACAAATTCCTCATGTTTTTAATATATAAGATAACTAGAAAAAAGTTATTGAGTATTTTGAACTGAATAAATATTAATAATTAATTAAAGGCATCCCTTAAAATGAGACAACAACACCTCCAAGCTTATCTACAACTGATTCAAGAATTACTAAGTTGTGCTCATGGTGAAGAGTGGACATTGCTAGAACGTAATGAGCAACTAGTTACTCCCGATCTGGTACAGGTAATGGAAGAAATTGCCATGCAGTTAAAATCAGATGGAAGATTGGATGCATCTAAATACCTTCACCATTGGGCTGGACAAATCAATCATTTGTTTGAGGAAGCGGTTCACCACCAAAGTGACGATGAAAAGTCCCAAGCTTACCTCAAGCTTATTCAAACATTGTTAGATTGTCCTAGTGGTTCGGAAGTCGATATTTTAGGAGCTAACCAAAATTTAATTGACCCGAATTTAGTACGAATGATGAAACAGGTAGCGACTCAAATGGCTGCACGTCAAGAATATCAAGCAGCTCGCTTCTTAAGTAATTTAGCTGCAGAAATTAGTCGAAACCTAGCACCAGTAAAGAATTTCAAAGCAAATCTTCAAAAGGATGCCAAAGAAGCTATTCTAGACGCCAATCATCATTTCCCAGATTTTAAATCAGTAAATGAGTCTGCTTTCGAAGATATTAATCAACCAATCTCAGAATTTTCATCACTCAACAAACCTTTTGCAGCACCTGAAAATATTACTCCATCATCTGTGCACATCGAGGAACGTTTAACAGAACTCAACCAGTCATTAATTAATCTGCAAGAAATTTTATTTTCGCGACTGCAACCATCAAATCCACTTTGGTATATGGATATCTTAGAACGCGCCCATGCTTTGGGTTGGGTACTAACGACTGAAGAAGTGGAAGAATTAATTGGAGTAAAACCTAGATGTGAAACGGGTAAAAATTCTTATCAACGGGGGTGTTGGGTATTCGTTAAAGCTGGAAAGATGGGTTTACATACGGGTTGGCGCGTGATTAAGGAAGAAGTTGAAATTAAGGAAGATGTTGAGATTTCAGAAGAAGTTTGAGTTTTGATCTAGAAGACTTACTCTGTAGTAGAGACGAACCGATGGCTTGTCTCTACAAGATTTACAACACAGAATTAAACTTAATTTTCTTGTCAGAAGCGGATACCAACTCCTGTTTGGAAACTTAAAGCATCAGCGGAGCTGTTTTCATAAGCATCGATACCCCATTTCGCATCACCATATATAACAACGCGATCACTAACTTCTGATTCTGCACCAAGAGTAATTACAGCTGCATCTTTATTACCCAAAGGGCTACTTTCACCTTCATCTGTTACAAAGGAGTAACCAGCACCAAGATAAACATTAGTATTATCAGCAACAGGCAAATCGTAACTTACCATTGGCATAATTGCTGTAGAATCACCACCAAATAGAACTGCACCCCTAGCGGAAACAGGTGTTTTAGGAATTGCATAACGTCCTTGAACATTACCACCTAACACAGCCGAATCGTTATTTTGTCCGCCATTGGTAACACCAGCTGAAACGCCAGCACCAATGTAACTACCATCCATACCCGTCGGTTTCGCTGCTGCTATTCCGCCCGAAATAAGAATAGAGGAAGCAACAAGCGCACTTACCGTTAAGTTAGCAAGCCTCATATTAACCTCCTGATAAAAGTTAAGCGGAATATTTTTTATGTCTGCTTATCTTTTATTCGGTATTAACTCTGGAAATATTGTTGATTTGGTATAGGTAATATCTATTACCTATCTACTCTTAAACTAACAATTAAATGTGAGGAATTTGCGAGCATTGCAATAAATTTTAACTTTATTAATAGCCATTTTATGCATATTAATATTAATGTCTAACTGGTTATCAACAGGACTTACGATATTTTCACAATCTATCGTCGGTGCATGACACTAAAAAACCTAATTTGCTGTACTTAATTTATTAAAGTGTCACACAGCCAACCCTTATAAATGTTTCATTTGCGTAAGTCCTAATTAAAAAAACTTCCCTCACAAATTCCTCAAAATTTTTCCTTATAACTTAAATTTAGAGGCACGATGTATTACGGCTTTTATAAATGCTGTTTTCCATCAGGGGAAAATCAATGGCAATCAATAATAGATTTCGGATCGTTATCATTCTTGTATTAGCACTGCTAATGGTATTACTGTCAGGTAATGTTGCAGCACAAAGTCAAGTGTCTAATCGAGATATTGTCAGATTTGGCAACGATATCACAGTTGCAGAGAATGAAGTTGTGAAAAATGTAACCGCGATTTCAGGTTCAGTAACATTATTAAATAATGCACATGTCACGGGTGACGCAGTGGCGATCGGTGGTGACGTGATGTTAAAAGCAGGTGCATAGGTAGATGGTGATGTAACCACTGTGGGAGGAGAAATTTCTCAAGACAAAGATGTCACTATTGGCGGCGATGCAGTGATAGTTAGAGGTGATATTATCCAAAGTGTAAGACAGTGGGGTTTTTGGGGTCTCATAGGACGTATATATCTAATTAATGCTACTTTTTATAGCTTATTTATGGTAGCTGTTGCCATTATTGGTGTGGCTTTAATGTTGATGATGCCTAATTTTGTGCAAAGCATTAGTGCAAATATCAATCAAGAACCACTAAAAAGTTTTGGTTGGGGTGTAGGAGGCGCGATCGCATTTCTACTTTTGGTTATTCTGACTAGTGGAAGTCTGTTAGGAAATATTTTAATTCCAATAACAGCTTTGGTTTTAGGTTTAGTAAAACTGTTGGGAATAAATGCTGTTAGTCTTGTCATTGGCGAAAAAACATTAAAAAACAGTAATTATCCAATATTACAGTTATTGTTTGGAGTAATAATTATGGGAGTGATTAGTCTTATTCCCATAGTTGGTGGATTAGTATTTTTAGTACTAACTCTATTTGGTTTTGGAGGAGTTTTAGCTTCACCATGGTTAGCAGAACAAATCAGGTATTTCTTGCATAAGAAACCACGATTAACAGCAAATGATTCAATTGAAGATTCTAGACAAGAAGTCATATAATTTTGTTAATTATTGGCTAATTACTTACCCACAAAACTATTTTTCCAAGTGTGTTTTTTTTTCAAGTAGTGTTAAATTCATAAATTACCTAATTGAATCAGAGATATTATAAAGATATGAAATCTGATTTAGGACAATGGGAGTGAAATTCTTCCATTCCGAAAATCGATTTTTCAGAATTATAAACCAATCGATTCTGCAAAGATTTAAGAAATTGACAAAATTTATTTAGCAATCCATTATGGAGCATTGCTATGTTTGTACAACAAAAATCAACAAATAACTTGATTGAAGTATTAACACTTCAAGATCTTTATGACCCTTGTCGTCAAGAAATTATCGGACAAAGTCATGCTGGGGAAGAAATGCAAGAACCTATTTCTTATCTGAAGTCAGAACTAATCTTTCCTTCTGGAGAAGAGCTTCCTCGTTGCTGGCTAGATCCACATTATCGGGAGGCTATATCTGGAGCAACTGCGATGAGTGCTAAAAGTTTGTAATCAAAATTGATAGTAATTCTAGAGACGTAGCATTGCTACGTC
>JAAUYD010037705.1_pt1 | contig 11680 bp, 11 predicted proteins | sample 7278101 | NCBI WGS metagenome assembly JAAUYD01 (sample SAMN14350128, study PRJNA611818) | marine sediment metagenome | isolation source: surface marine sediment (0.6m) | place: French Polynesia: Moorea | collected 2018-08 | reverse complement strand
GCTTCTTTTTTCTCCTCGACCCTTTCAATTTCCCGTGCCACTTCTTCCCTGCGACTCAGCAAGAAGTCTTTTATCGGGGTTCTGGCATATTTTACCAGGATAAAAACGATAATCCCAAAATTCAGCCATCGCATCACCAAATCGAATGCCGGTCGCCAGTCACTGGAATTATTAGCGGCTGAAGCCTCAGTGCCCAGCAATAGAATACCTATAACTACGGTCAATATAAAATAGCAAATTGTGGCTATTTTTTTGATCGCCTTCATGGGCTCAGCCTCCGGTTCAAAACCTTTTCCATAACAGATAACATCAGGATTTCAGATTCTTCTTTGATATGTTTTTTAGCTTCAATAAGCTGCGCATCCACCTCTAATTGTGCTTTATTTCTTGCTGCTTCGATTTCTTTCCGTGTGTCGGCAAAAATCTCCTCAGCCCGGCGGCTGCCGGCTTCTTCAAGGAATGCCTTTTGGGCAAAAGCCTCTGATTTAACCGCGGATTCATGGGCTCTGATCTGATCTGAAAGAGCGTCAAGTTTATTGTCAGCCGTAACGATATCTTGCTGGATATTCTTTATATGATTTTCCCGATCAGTCATAACACCACGCAACGGTTTAAACATAATCCGATTGATGATGTACAGAAAAATCAGAAAAGAGATAATCTGAACAATGAGAGTTTCATTTATACTGATAAGCGCGATGTTACTGATAATCTGCATGGGTCATATTCCATAAATCAGCGTCAACTCGCAGCGCTGGGGGTATGAGGATACTCCCTCATAACGGCTGGGCCACCTGCTGGTGGGCGCTGATTTTTAAATCGTCGAACAGTATACTTTCGTTGAACGGTTAAACAACAAATAAAAGCAATAAAGCAATCACCAGCGAATAGATGCCGGTTGATTCTGAAACCGCCTGCCCGACAAGCATTGTTCGAGTCAAAAGGCCGGCCTCTTTGGGATTTTTGCCAATCGCTTCACAAGCTTTGGCTGCGACCATTCCTTCGCCCACACCCGGGCCGATAGCGCCGAGTCCCATGGAAATGCCGGCTCCAATAAACGCTGCAGCTTTTACAATTTCCGCACCTTCGATTGCCATTTCTTACCTCCCTTTGGAATGACTAATGTCGATTGACGAATGACGAATTATTGGATTCGCTTCGCTCAACCTTTTTGATAAAATACTATTGAATTAATTTTCTTGAATAACAATTTTTTAGGATGACGAAAGACTGAACAAGAAAAAAATATAAACGGATACACTCCTTGAATCGTCGTTCTTCCTTCTTCATTCGTCATTCCAATTACACTACAAATATCAATACCAAACTTACCACCATGGCATAAATCGCCGTGGATTGCGATACCGCCTGTCCGACTAACATGATCCGCATTAAATCGCCTGCATGTTCTACATTTCGTGCTACCCACCGCACGGCTCCTTCGGCAGTCATGCCGTTGCCCAGCCCTGGTCCAATGCCGCCAAATCCGGTGCAGATGCCAGCCCCTAACAGCGCCATTGAAGCGCTCAAGGCCGTGGACTCGGGAAATGATTTGAACATTAATATAAAACTTACCAATAACCCAAAGATGGAGGGGGTCTGAGCGACCGCCTGGCCGACCAGCATGATTGTCGTCACGTTTGCGGCCGTTCGGGGATGTCTGGCAATTCCCTCGCAGCTTGCACCGGCTGCCAAACCACCGCCGTATCCTGAACCGATGGCAGCCAACCCCATACTGATGCCGGCACCAAGATACGCAGCCCAGGTCGGAAAAAGCGGGGCATTTCCAAAATTGATGAAAATCAGCATCAGGGCAACTACCATGGAAAATATGGCCGGCGTTTGACATACCGCCGATCCGATCAGCATATTGGTCGTCAATTGGGAAGCAACGGCCGGCTGTCTCGCTATCCCGATACAGGCGTTGCCGCCCGGGTATCCTGATCCGATCCCCGACCCGATGGCCCCAAACCCCATACTGATGCCGGCTCCGAAGAGAGCAGCCGCCTTCAAGAGGGTTGGCGTGGGTACGTCCAGAAATAGCAGCAAGATGGCGATGACCAGGGCGAATATAGACGCCGATTCGGCCACGGCCTGTCCCACCAGCATGTTCTTGAAGATTTCACCGGAATTTTTTGGATCCCGCGAGACGGCCACATTGGCCTGGGCGGCCGTATAGCCTTCGCCGATTGCCGCACCGATAGCACCGAGCCCCATTGCAAGGCCGCCTCCGATATAGGCGGCGAGACTAACGATAGTTTCAACATTCAATGACATTCTACTTCACCTGTACCGAAATATATACAACCGTTAGCATTGTAAACACGAATGCCTGTATGGTGCCCACGAAAAGTCCGAAAAAAGCATAAAGAAAAGGCGGTAGAATAATACTGTAGGTTAAATATGAAACCACCAGAATAATGATGGAGCCGCCCATAATATTGCCGAATAAACGAAAGGAAATCGAAACGATTTTTGCGAGTTCACCAATTACGTTCAACGGCATCATGAAAAATATCGGTTGGAAATATTCTTTAAGATATGCCTTAATCCCTTTGGATTTTATCCCTGCATAGTGGGCGATAACAAATCCCATTATTCCCAGGCCCAAGGTTGTGTTAAGGTCCTTCGTCGGCTCTTCAAGGTGGGGGATTAGCCCCAGCCAGTTGGAGAAAAGCAGAAACATGAACAATGCACATATCAGGGGCGCATAGGTTTTAGCCAATTCTTCGCCCAGAGCATCTTCGGTAAGCTCATACAGCAGGCTGACAATTAACTCTCCCAGTGACTGAATCGGTCTGGGCAGGATACTTTTTTTGTTAGTGGCACATAAACCAATAATGATCAGCAAGGCAAAAACAATCCAGGTCATTAAGATAACTTCAAGATTGATGGTTATATTGTGCCCAAAAAAAGGAATAATTAACTGATGTAATTTGTCCAGTTCATCCATAATTATGCCTCTTTATTCCGGAAAGAGATAATCAGCTTAAAGCAATGATCGGCCAGAATAATATACTGAATCATGAAAAGACCGAGGATGGCAGCAACCAGATCAAATTGATCAAATTTAACTGCCACCACAATCGGAATCGCCATCAAGGCGTATCTGAAAAATATTGAACCCAGGGAAAGAAAAAAGGTTTTTCTTTTGGATCTGCCTAATCTCAGAGGCAGGGTTTGACCGATGAGTATAAAGTTGACAATACTGAAAATAGCGCTCAGAACAAGCCCTTTGCCCACAGATTTTTGCCCGACCAAAAAAAAACAAAATCCGACAACAATCGCGGTCCACATTGCCCGGGAACAATATTTTTTTTGTGTCTGTTTAACCGAGGCCATCGTCCCGTTTTTTTCGTTCGTTGCTGCTGTCTTCAATTACCTCCATGATTTGGCGATATACCGTGACACCGCCGCCGATGATTCCTAGAATCGTAAAAATAGCCACAAATATTCCTCTGGTTCCTACCCATTTGTCCAGATATAATCCCACGAAAAAACAAAATACGATGCATCCGGCCATGGTCAGGCCGATTTGCATGACAATAGTCAGGTTCTCAGCCCAAGGCCGGTTTTTTTTATAATTGAAAAGCATTCACCTATGTTACGAGAGAATTATCAAACCGTACTTGCTAACAGATACGATTGAAGGATGTCAAGTAAAGATTCAGGATTTTAACCATTCACCAGGCTACATATTAGTTCCGAGGCTTTTTCAAGGCTGACTTTGCCCATGTTCAGCACTAGATGATAGAGGTTGGGATCATCGTAGTCCGTTTTTTGTAATTTTCGATAAAGATTGATTCGGCGTTTATCTTCATTTTTAACCACCTGCACTGCCCGACTGCGCGAAAGATCATAATGCTTCTGCATGAACTGCACCCGGTTTTCTGTCTTATCAATGAGAAGGATATGATAAGCATCCGGATGGTCGTTTAAAATATATTGACTCCCGCGACCCAGAATGACCACGTCCCCATCATCAGCCAGCTGAGCAATAATCAAGACTAGATAGTCCAGGTAGATCTCTTCATCTATATAACCGCGTTCATCCTTTAGGATACGTCCCACCAGAGGCTTTGAAACCGTTTTTGAAATAAATTTCGAAAATTTACCGCCGGCTTCCTTTTCGACTGTTTCGACAAAATTTGTTGAGACATTGGCCATTTCCGCAACCATCTTGATGATTTCCGTGTCGGCAAATGTATATCCGAATTTTTCTGAAACCATTTTACCAAGGGTGATCCCACCGGCACCGAATTGTCTTGAAATGGTGACTACCGCCATTGAATCCTCCTGCAAGAGCACTTATCTAATAATCTTCAAATCGCTTTTTTTATTTTTCAAAAGGGATTAACAGGGTCGGATAGATTGAATCTTCGGCAATCGATTGAGGCGTGCTGCCAAGCCACCTTTCGGCCCAGGCAGTCTTTCCGGAAGAACCTAAAACAATCATGGATGCCTGATGCTCCCGCGCCCCCTTCTCGATCTCATCTTCAGCCTTACCGATATAAACATGAGCGTCGGCCTTGATGCCTTCGGCTTCAAAAACATCGCAGATGTCGTCCAGCTTTTTTCTTGTTTCTTTGCGTTTTCGCTGCACTTCCATCGCCGAAGCCCCTTTCAACTCCTTCTCACCGACCACATGAATGACATGTATTTCAGTGATGACATCTTTTAGCACTTTTAAATATTCTACAGCCCTCAGACTGGCCGGAGACCAATCGACTGCCAGTAGAGGCTTTTCAAATGGTTTTTCAATAGAAATAGCTGTCTCCGACAGTTGTTTGTATACCAACACGGGGATCGCTGCTCTGCGAAGTAGCTCGGTAATATCAGATCCCGCATATAATTGCTCGAAAACACCTTTATGCGGGCGGCCAATGACGATCAGGTCGGATTCCTCTTTTTGGGCCGCTTTGATTACCTCAGAGACCATGCTGCCGACCACAATATAAACGCCGACTTCCATTCCCTGTTCAAACAAATCTTCCGCCCAGTCGATAAATCGAATGTTGGCCGTTTCCCTCAGGCGGATTTCTTCTTCTTTCAAGTACCCGGCTCCCCGATGCATGGCAACCCGGTCTCGCTCGATGACATTGACAAAGACCACATGGTTTAGGGATGCCTTTCGCAGGCTCAGCAGTGACTGTAATGCATCAAAGCCCAGCTCTTCAAACTTTGTCACAAACAGTAATTTTTTTATATCCATGATTTTCGTCGCTTTGCATTCGCCAATTTGGTTAAAAGTAAATTTAATCAGCCCAGGAATTTTTTAATCGCCTCAGCCAATTCTTCAGGTTCGACTGGCTTTTCCAGATAAATTTCGGGTTCCGGCACCTCCTTGCCGCCAAATTCGGTCAGCGCTTTCTGGTACCTCAGAAACGTCTTCCTGGCTATCCCGGAGAGGATGATAACCTTAATATTTTTCAGCGATCTGTCGGTCTTCAATTCACGGTACAGCCGGATTCCACTCTGTCGCGGCATGAGAACATCGAGAATGATCAGATCGGGCTTTTTTTCTTTGATCATCTTGAGGCCTTCTTCGCCATTGGCTGCTTCCAGTGGGGTATACCCATGTTCCTCCAGAACTGTGACACTGAACAATCTGACGTCGGGATCATCATCTACAACCAGCACATTTTTGCCCATGACATATCCTCCTTGGGAACAATTTAGGTGTCTATTTCTATTTTGTCGTATTTACTTTTACTTCGTTTATTCGTTACAACAGACTGATATAGAATATTAAACGAATGCCTAAAGTGATCTAAATTGTCTAAAATGTCTAAAATTAGGGAATCGCGACGCTCTAATACTTCTTATATCATGGGCAAAATACCACAATTTTAGCTCATTTTAGTTCATTTTAAATTTTAACTCATTTTTGATGCTATCCGACTTAGCTTTACCGTATTTGCCCAACTCTGTCCACAGCAATCATTCATCCGCCAAGCATTCCTTGTAGGGTAATCGGATCGTGAATACGGTTCCCTCGCCCAACTGAGAATCTACTTCAATTGTCCCGCCGTGTTCTTTAATGAGTTTGCGGGTGACCATTAAACCAAGTCCGGTACCTCGGTGTCCTTTGGTACTGAAAAACGAGGTGAATAGCTGTTTTAAAACCTCTTTGTCCATGCCGGCGCCGTTGTCGCTGACCTCAAAATTTATGATATTGTTCTCTTCTTTGGTTGTTTTAAGCGTCACCTGCCAGGTTTTATCCATATTTTCATCAAATAAACAGGCATCAACGGCATTGGACATGAGATTTAGCAAACTCTCATGAATCGTGTTGGGATCCATGGAGACCTCTCCAATGGCATCGTCAAACTGGGTAATAATTTCAACCTTGTGTCTAATGGCCTTGTCCTGCAGCAAATCACAGACTTCCTTTGCAATTTCGTTCGGTCTGCAGATTTCATATTCCGGCTCGCGTTCTTTGGAATAGGACAGTAAATCCATCACCAGGTTCGATGTCCGGCCGACGTTCCGTTTGATCATATCCCAGCCTTTTTTAAGCTTTTCGGTATCGTTTTTGTTGATTCCGATGTCGACCAGATAGCTGCCCCCTTTTAGTCCGTGCAGAATATTCTTGATTCCATGCGCCAGTCCCGCAATGGTTTGTCCGATGGCGGCCAGGCGCTCGGATTGGACCAGTTCCTTTTCCAGCCGCTTTATCTCTCTCAGATCCTGAAAAAAGGCGACGGTACCCATTGCTTCATCTTTTTCCTGTAAGACGGAGCCCGAAAACCGGACCGGGATGGTTTGACCGTCTTTGGATGTTATGGTTGTTTCAATCCAGGGGAAGTCTACTGTTTCATCGTCGCCGATGATCGTATCACGAAACTTGGAAGCGAGCTCGGGTGGATATAGCTCCGTCACAGACATCTTGTAAATCACTTCGGCTTGACGGTGTCCGAAGATGCTCTCGGCACCGGGATTAAAAATTACGATTCTTAATTCCCGGTCGGTCGCTACAATGCCGTCGTTTGAGCTACGGATGAGCTTGATTTGAAAATTTGTTTGTCTTCTTAGTTCACTGGTGGCAAAGTCGATTTTTTTTTCAAGATCGATGGTGTATTCTTTTAATTTACGTTTAATATCCAGTTTTTCTTTGGCTCTATCCAGTGCAATGGACAGGGCTTCATCTCGAACCGGTTTGTTGATGAAATCGGAAGCACCGTATTTAAGGGCTTCAATGGTATTGTCAATATCGCCGTGGCCGGTGACAATGATAACTTCCGTGTTGGGCTCTATCGCTTTTATTTTTTCTAAAACTTCAATGCCGTTCATTCCCGGCATCTTAATGTCGGTAATAACAATTTCTGGCTTATCTTTTGTGAAGGCCTCCAAGCCCTCGGCACCGCTAAGGGCTGGGATGACTTCGTACCCGTCTGCCTTCAGCGATATCCCGAGAACTCGTACAATATCGGGTTCGTCATCAATGAGGAGTATTTTGTCCATAATTTGGTGCTAAGACTGTCGTTTAGTAGATATAATTAAATTCTATCTGTTCTCCAACCATGGCAAATTTTGAAAAGGCTCAAGGTGAAAGCCTAAAGGCGCACGGCAAAGGTAGATCTTCCATATTTAAAAGCCTTGCGCCTTTGGCCCTTAACCTTTCACCTTCTTTATTTCCACAACCCTTTGCCCGACGCCCTATGCCCTTTGCGCCGTGCGCTTTACCTTAAGCACGTACCGCCTTAAGCACGTATCGCCGGAAAAATCAGTTTAAATGTCGTACCGGTGCCGATCTCGCTGTCGATCTCAATGCTGCCTTTGTAGTCTTTCACGATCCCGTAGCTGATGCTGACTCCCAACCCGGTGCCCTTGCCGACTTTCTTGGTCGTAAAAAATGGTTCAACAATTTTATTTTTTACCTCTTCGGACATCCCGGTGCCCGTATCGGAAACCAGCACCGTGACCTGATCACCCTCCACATAGGATTTGATGGTAAGCTGTTTTGTCGAATCCTGGGCATCGGTCTGGCTACTTTTTTCATCCATGGCATCGATGGCATTCGAAACCAGGTTGATAAATACCTGTTCCAGCCGGTTGTGCTCCGCCATAATATCCGGCAGATCCAGATCCAGATCGAGATGTACGTCGATATCATGAACTTTCAATTGATGACCCAGGACCTTGAAAACATCCTTAATGGGATCGTTGATGTTTACCTTGCTGCGAACCAGTTCCGATTGTCTGGCAAAATCCCGCACGTGCTTGATGACACCGGTGGCCCGCTCGACATTGGACACGATATCATTGGCCATGGTTTTTAGGTCTTCGTCCTCAATTTTGGCGCCCCGTTTTAACATCTTCAGGAAAAAGTCGGCACACACCTGTATCACATTTAAAGGTTGATTGATTTCATGGGCCATGCCGGCAGCCATCACGCCGAGCGTTGTCATCTTGCCAGCCTGAATCAGCTGGGTTTCTTTTTCCACCACCTCGGTGATATCGGTGGTGGCAACCATAATAATATTGCGTTGACCGTATTTTGCAAAGCTGATGTTGATATTGACGTAAAACGGTTTGCGACCCTTGCGGTAGTGTCGCTTTTTGGTAAATAAAAGAGATTGGTCTTCGGTGAGCGTCCTTAATCCCTGGGCCAACTCTTCATCAGACTCATCGCCGATCTCAAGAAAAGGCAATCCCAGTAACTCGCTGCGGCTATAGCCATAACTGTCCTGGGCGCGCTGATTCATATCCAGAATTTTAAAGGTCTTGCTGTCAAGAATGAATATCGGATGGGGATCACTGTTAAACAGGGTGCGGTATTTTTTTTCCGATTTAATGTACTGCTCCTGCAACATGGCGTTTTCAATGGCGACACCGATGCGGTTGCCGATCAATTCCAGGACGTCTCTTTGTTCATGGTTGAAATACATTGGTTTTCTGCTGCCGATGCGGATGACACCAAATGTCTTTTTTTCCTTACTGCTGATGGGAACATAGGCAATTGAAGCGATCGAATCACGTTCCAGGAAGCAAATTTCATCGGGACAATCATCCGGCAGTTCTTCGAAGATGGTGTACTCATTGCTCTGGACAACCCGGTGGATGATACTGTTTTCATCAAGAACGCTGACTTTTTTGCAGGCATCCTCCGATAAGCCCCGGCAGAAGCGCAGGTAGTATTTTCCATCTTCATCGAGCATGTAGATACAAATACCGTCGGCAGACAGGAATTTTAAGAGCTCTTCGACGGCTTGATTGATTCTGGATTCCAGATCTGCAGGGGCATTCAAGGCGCTGTATATGGTGCAAAGCGTACTTAGCTCCCTGGTATGGTATTCCCTTTCTTCTTCAGCTTTTTTATCTTCGGTTTTATCCCAAAGGGTCTCGATGGCCCCGACGATGGAGCCGTCCTGACCCTTTATGGGGGCAGCCGTAAACCAGCACCATTTGCCATTTTGTCCCAAACGGGGGAAAAAGACTTCGGCTTCATAAGCCTCCTCAATCAAGGCGGACTTGCGCCATTTTTCACCATATAATTTCTGGATCTCATCCTCACTGATTTGATCCAATATCACATCCGCCATAGTGGGGCGTTCTTCCCCCCAGAATGGCGTCGACTGCCTGGTGGTTCCCACCATCGTCGCCGCCGGTGCGCCCGTGAGCATTTCCATGGCCTTATTCCAATGGGTAACAATATGCTCTTGGTTTAATACAAAGGTTGGTATGGTGCTGCCCTCAATAATCTGAGAGAGGGCGATTTCGCTTTCGATCAACTCGCGCTCAATTTCGACATAGCGATTGCTTCTGTGGGTAATCACGTCACCCAGGCGGTCAGCGAATTTTTCGAACAGGGCATTGATGTCATGGGTGGTGTCCTTGTGCCGGCCCAGTGCTTTTAAGGCTTTTCTTTTTTCCGCTTCAACCCGGAGCGAGGTCCATATGGTTCTGGACTCGACATGGTCGATCAGCCTCACCTTGGGAGGTTTTGTCATGTTAATGGTCACACCTAGCTTATCATCGGCCGTCAGTTCCATTATTATCTGCAAATTTTCCAGCTCAAAAAGCTCTCTGTAATCGCTGGTAGTGAATATCCCTTTGCGAGCGGCATACAACAATCCTTTTGCCTGATTATCTTGATCGGCGACGCCTAAAATCGAGGGACGTTGATCCTCAAAATCTTCACTGTGAAGCAACTCAATCAAATTTTTGCAAAATCTGCCGCCGCCCACAATGGCGATTTTAGATCTCAGCAGCTCATCTATCATTCGAGTACACCTTTAAAAGAAAACCAGGTTGACCACAACGAAGACCGGGATTAAATAGATTAGAGAATATTTCAATATATAGCCAAAAAAACTCGGCATCGGTGTGCCGGCTTCTTCGGATATGGAGCGAACCATGAAATTCGGTGCATTGCCAATGTAGCTGCAGGCCCCGAAAAAAACCGCTCCGGCAGATATTGCCTTGAGGTAAACGGCATTCTCCGTCATCAGAAAGGGAACCGCCTCGGCCTCGGCTATGCCGGCATAAAAGCTTCCGAGCGCGGTGTTGAAAAAAGTAAGGTACGTCGGCGCATTGTCCAGAAAACTGGATAGTGTACCGGTAACCCAGAAGTAGTGGAAGGGCTGGGTTACGCCGTTTACCAGAAATGCCAGGGCGCCATCGGATCCCGCCTTTAATATCAACAGACAAGGGATCATGGTAATAAAAATTCCGATAAACAGATATGCGACTTCGACGATGGGAAACCAGGTAAAGTCATTGTCCTCGCGCAGGCTCCTTTTAGTCGTTACCAGGGATAAGATCCCCATAATGATCAAGAGAATATCCCGCGCCCAGTCCTGCACGGCCCTGTGAACACCCAAGGTATTGACTTCTCCCCAGTCGACGATACCACTCATCAGCACGGCGCCGACGATTCCTGCCAGAAATAGAAAATTGTGGATACCTTCCAATTTTAACGGCTGTTTGATCTCGTCTTCTTCCGGGGCTGAAACGCCCTCTTTGCGATAGTGATAGGTGTCAAGAATAACGTAAATCGCCAGAAGCAGGATGACAACCAACACCATATGGGGCATGATGTTAAACGTCCAGAAAAATGATACCCCGTGTAGAAATCCCAAAAATAATGGCGGATCTCCCAACGGGGTCAGTGAGCCGCCGACATTGGCCACCAGAAAAATGAAAAAAACCACCATGAAAGTTCTGTTTTTGCGGTAGTTGTTGGCGCGCAGAAAAGGGCGAATCAGTAGCATGGCGGCACCGGTCGTACCCATCCATGAAGCCAAGGCCGTTCCAATGATCAGCATGATCATATTAACCACGGGAGTCCCTCGCAGTTTGCCGCGCAGCAGAATACCGCCGGATACTGTATATAGGGACCACAGCAAAATTATAAAGGGAACGTAATCTGCCAGGATAATGTGAAGAATTTCGTACAGGGCATCGCCTTTGAATACGATCAAAAACGGGAGGCCAAGGCTTGCCGCCCAGAATGCGGAAATTTTACCGAAGTGATGATGCCAGAATTCAGCCATGAGCAGCGGACACAGGGCGATTGACAGGAGCATACACGCAAAGGGGATACAACTCCAGAGCGGAAGAATTTTACCCAAATTGGCATGGCTTCCGCCATGGTGCTCGCCGGATTGATCGTGGCCTGTGCCGGCGTCGCCATTCTCATGGGGTGCTGTTTTGGCAGGGTCGGTCTCTGCCGGTT
>JAAUYD010119287.1_pt1 | contig 11682 bp, 10 predicted proteins | sample 7278101 | NCBI WGS metagenome assembly JAAUYD01 (sample SAMN14350128, study PRJNA611818) | marine sediment metagenome | isolation source: surface marine sediment (0.6m) | place: French Polynesia: Moorea | collected 2018-08 | reverse complement strand
TGCACGAGCGGATTACCACCGATGAAACCACCCGTTCCCTGCTGCTCGATCTGCGTCAGCGTGAAGGATCCGGTCGCATCGATGCGGTTCTGAATGACCGGAATCGAGCGACAGTTATCGGCAATCTGTCCGGTTGTTGCGTTGGTTACGCCATCGCAAGGATCGACAAGATTTCGGAATGTCTCGCCGGCACCTGCGAACAGGTCGGCAACGTTAGGTGCACGGACGGATTCTGACACCGTACCGCGAAATCTGATCGTATCCAGTACCGGCGCATCAAAGCCAACTTTCCAGGTCGTTTGACCACCCACCGTGGAGTACTCACCCTGCCTGGCCGCAACGTCAAGTGTCAGCCGATCCAGGACCGGGAAGCTGATCTCGCCGAAAAACTCCTGAACATTGAAACTTCCGTTCGTCGGTGCCGTGGCATTACCACCGCCGACGCCGGTCTGCGCAAAACCACCGTTAATCTCGGAGCCGCTTTCTTCGCGATGCTCAAATCCGAACGCAGTTGCTACAGTACCGCCCGGAAGCTCCCATCCGAGATCGCCGGTAACGCCGATGTTGAATACCTCCTGCTCAACCGTGGCCTTCAGGTTCTGCGGCGCCTGGAGATACCGTACGGCTTGAGGAGTGATCGTGTTCTCACCGAAAGGATTGAACGGAACACAGCCCTGAATCCGAGCGAGTGGATCGGCACACTGAATGGTCACGCCGTCGGGAGCGAGCTCTACGTCCAGAGCGAGCGCGGCACGCTCCGTGTTTATCTGCCCGGTTTCCTGCTGGTCCTGCTCGGTCCGGCCGTAAGTGTAGTAAGCACTCAGGCTCCAGCTTTCTGTCAACTCGGCATCAATTCCGGCAACGTAACGCGCCGTGGTCCGATCGACCAGCGATGCACGCGGTCCGAACTCGACCAGGCGACGCACCCAGCCGTTGGTGCCGGCTTGACTTGTGTTGGTGACGCCGTTGGCCAGCAAGGCTGTCCTGAGCTCCGGCGACATCAGAAGATTCGACGCCACATCGAGCCCGGTGTTGCCGCCGCGGCTGAACTGGAAGATGTCGTCGTTGATGCTCAGAGCGAACGGCTCGATTTCCGAGTCGGTTTGCACGTATGCCCAATTTGCCTCTGCGAAAGCCGTGACTCTGTCGCTCAGCGGATAGGATGCATTCGCAGATGCGAATCGGCGCCGTACCGGTGCAAAGATGGTGCGGTACTCGGCACGATTGAAACGATCTGAGTTCGGCCTGTCGTTAGTTCCGCTCCGGAACGGCGTACCGTCATCCGCGTTGAGGCCGGAAATTCGACCCTGCGGCGGAAAGCTCGAGCCCAGCCAGCCTGGTGTCTCTGCGAAGCCGTCTCCATCGACGTCATACAGCATCTGGTCTTCGGCTGAGAAAGAGCGGTCTCGCGAGCGCAGCTCCTCGTCATCGGACCAACCGACCGAGAGCATGGCAAAGCCACCGTCGCCGAACTCACCGCCGGCCGTGATCGTCAGATCGCTCTTTTCCTTGTCACCCTGAGTGGCTGCGCCAACCTGCGCGTCAATCTGGATACCTTCGAAGTCTGTCTTCGTAATGATGTTTACGACACCGGCAACCGCGTCAGATCCGTAGATCGCCGACGCACCGCCAGTCAGCACTTCGATTCGTTCGATCATTGCGGTCGGAATGGCGTTCAGGTCGACACCATAGCCACCGCCTGGCGGCGTACCGGAAACCATACGGCGTCCGTTCACGAGAACCAGCGTTCTTGCGGTACCGAGAAAACGAAGATCTGTCAGGTTCAGTCCCGAGAACGTCGTGGAAAATGCTGTATTGGCGTTATTGAAGGTTGAGATTGCCTGCGGAAGCGTCTGCAGCAGATCACCCAGGTTGGTGGTACCGGTCGAGGAAATCTCGGCGCTATCAATCACCGTTACGGGTGTTGAATAGTCGAAAGTGTTCCTCTTGATTCGGGAGCCGGTAACGACGATCTCCTCAAGTTCGCCGACGCCGGCGTCCTGAGCCTGCGCAAATGCGCTGGGCGTCACGCCAACCGACAATGTGATAGCACTGGCAACGAGCAAAGCTCGCGGCCACCGCGTTTGCGACTGTCTATTCATAGGTACTTCCCCCTTAATTGCTGAGGCGTCTCGGGATTCGAAACAACAAACCGCTTTGACAAGCGGCCCATGTGTGCAATCTGAGCACCGGAAGAAGTTGTTGTGAATATGTCGCAATTCGATTCACGTCGTATTTCTGCAATGGCAAAAATGCAACGATGCGAAAAGGACACTAGCTAAGTTGAAACGTTGGGTAGAGTGAGCCTTCGAAGGTAAAACGAACGTGGCAAAAGCGACGGCGTATTTCTGCATCGCCGCAAATTTGCAGCACGTTGCCAGGGCGCAACACAAAGTTGCGCAATGACTAAGCAGCGTTTTGGCGGAAGGTATTCTCCAGATGCATCCGCAACGACGCTGTCCCTGTTTTGCGTTGCCGCTGTCGAGGCGAGACAACGACGACTTCGCGACCTGTCGATTCTACATCAGGTGTTAAGTCAACAAGTTGTCCCGAACGCAGATAGGGCTCACACAGGTACTTCGGTATTCGGCTTATGCCCAGGCCCGCAAGAGTTGCCTCGCGAGCCTCGAGCAGGCTCGAGACTACGTACTTCGACTTTACAGTTACCGTTGTGACTTTTTGGCCACGGCCGAAACGCCACGAATGACGTTCGCGATCCGAAGATTCCACGATGCAGTCGTGCATTTCCAGATCGAACGGAGTGTTGACGGCCGGATGCCGCTCCGCGTAGTCGGCGCTTGCGAACACCGACTGACGTACGTTGCCAATCGGGTTCGACCAGCCACCCGAAATAGTTACAGGTGCAAGTGCGATACCGATATCGACAGCTTCAATTGCCTCGTCGGTCCAGATCGTGACCGGCATTCTTTCTATAGCCAGCCCCGGGTTTTCATCTTCGAATTCGCGCAGCGGTACGTCGAGAAAGCGATCGATAATATCGGGCGGAGCGCCTACAACTATAGGCGTTGTGTTGGCGATGATCGCGCCAAGCGTGGCCAGTGACGTCGCATTGCGTGCGGACTCCAGCAGCAGCTCACACTGTTCCAGGCAACGTCGTCCCGCATCCGTTACTGCTATGTGTTTTGGCGTTCTGTCGAGCAGCTTCACGCCGAGATTCCGCTCGAGCGACCCCAGTCGGCGGCTTACAGTCGTTCGTTCCATACCGAGGTCCGCCGCGCACCTGGATATTCCACCCGTTTGGACGATTTTTGCAAACAACGCCAGGTCAGCGACCTGTTTCAATTCGCCGTGCATCGTACTCCCCTTCACCCAAGTTGATCCGTCTCTAGTTAAGAGTCACAAGAGTGAAGTTTGGTTGTTGCGATGTGTGCGTTTACATCGTCGCATGCGTGCGATGTGTGCGCATTGCGAAACGTTGCGCATAAGCGTGGATTGGAATGGAACCTGTTGCGCATTGACGCGGTCAGATTGTTTGCAGTTGCGGAATTCCGCGAAGGGGAGACTGTGGATAATAAGAGGCACCGTCCGGAATTGGACAAGTACGACGTGGCCATACTCTCGGCACTGGCGATGAATACGCGCCTGACGACCGTCGAGCTGTCACAAAAGGTTCATCTGTCACGAACGGCGGTATCCCGCCGTATCGCCGCACTCAAGCGCATGAATGTTCTCAATGACGCCGGCGACGTACTGAACTACGAATCGATGGGCTTCAAGGTTCGCGCCAGTGTGGAAATTTCGGCGCCGGGCCAGTCTGTCTCGACGCTCAAACGCAAGCTGTTGCAGTGTCCCGAGGTGCTGAGTGTCGCCGTGATGGCCGGGGATGGCCTGCTGTGCCTCGACGTTATCGCCGTGGATATGGAACATCTGCACGGCTTCATTGAGTCTCTTCAGAAAAGTGGCGACACGACCACCAAGATCATTTTTGCTGAGGAGAAATCGCACCTGACGCTGGTTGAGCGCATGCGTCGCCTCAGTGAAGAGACTGCCGTAGGCCTGGTCCGCGGCTAGGCCTGCTATCCTCGCGGCATGACTCATGCCGACGTTGTCGTTATCGGCGGCGGCGCCGCCGGCCTCATGTGTGCCTTCACTGCTGCGCAGCGCGGTCGCGACGTCATTGTTCTCGAAGGATCGAATCGTGTCGGCAAGAAAATATTGATGTCGGGCGGCGGTCGGTGCAACTTCACCAACCTCTGGTGCGAACCCGGCAACTTCATCTCACGTAACCCACATTTCTGCAAATCGGCTCTTGCCCGTTACACGCAGCATGACTTTGTCGCGCTTGTCGAACGGCATGGAATTCCGTATCACGAGAAGACGCTTGGGCAGTTGTTCTGCGACAACTCATCGAAGGACATCGTTGCGATGCTTCTGGCCGAGTGCGCCGCGTCCGGCGTTCAAATAGAAACCGGTTGCTCCATTTCGGCCGTGGAAGGTGGCGGACCATTCAAAGTGAGCTCGACCTCGGGACAATACTCGGCCGCTGCGCTGGTCATCGCGAGCGGCGGCTTGTCGATCCCGAAGATGGGCGCAACGGGATTCGGCTACGACATTGCCCGACAATATGGACTCGAGGTGTTCGACACCCACGCAGCTCTGGTGCCCTTTACGTTGACCGGCACGCTGCATGAAATCGCGGCGCGATTGTCCGGCGTTAGCCTGCCAGCGACCGTCACATGCGGTGATACATCGTTTACCGAAGACATTCTCTTTACCCATCGCGGCCTTAGCGGACCGGCGATATTGCAGATTTCCAGCTATTGGCGACCGGGTCAGGAAATCTCCGTCGATCTGCTGCCAGGGCAAGACGGTCACGGCGAACTGCTGGCCGCCAAGAAGAAACAACCAAGGTCATTGCTGCGCACCGTGCTCGCAAGTCTGCTGCCCAGAGCATTGGTTACCGAACTGGAAGCGCTGCTGTTCGCGGGATCTGGAAGCAAGCACGTACACGATTTGCGCGACGAGGAACTCGCCCGCATCGCCACGAGGCTGCATGACTGGTGCATTAAGCCGGCCGCGACCGAAGGCTACCGCACCGCCGAAGTAACTCTGGGCGGGGTCGACACCCGGGAGCTGTCGTCCCGGACGCTGGAAAGCAAGAAGCAGCCTGGGCTCTTTTTCATCGGCGAGGTCGTCGACGTCACCGGACACCTTGGCGGCTTCAATTTTCAATGGGCCTGGGCTTCAGGGCATGCGGCAGGCGTCGTCGTCTGACGCCACAGTCCGCGGGGCGGTGCTAACCTTTTACCCGACGCCCGCATCCAAGGGTTATGACGGCAGTGATGAAGATCGGGGACCCACCGTCGAAAGCTGATTTCCACCGTGTTATCAACGCACGGTCGGATCGATGGTATTCGGCGTGCCTGAAGATTACGCGTGATCCCGATCTTGCCGCCGACGCAGTACAGGATGCCTTGCTCAACGCGTGGAACAAGCGTGACCAGTTTCGCCATTCGGCACGGCTTGACACGTGGATACACCGTATTGCCGTCAACGCGGCACTGAACCTGCTGCGCAAATCGCGGCCAGGCATGTTCGAGGCGTTGGAAGTAGACGTCAAGAGCAACGAGTCCGGACCCGAGCAACGCCTGCAGGATTTCGAGCTCGAAAGTGAATTGGCTGCAAGCCTCGCACGTCTGACCGACATCGAGAGAATCTGCTTCGTGCTCAAGCACCTCGAGCAGTGGCGGGCCAGGGAGATCGCGGAAGAACTCGGCACCAACGAGGGCCGCGTCAAACAGGCTGTATTCCGCGCCGTACGGAAGCTAAAGACCATAATGCGAAACATGACGAGTGCACAGGTATGACCGACAACACTGACAAACTCGTCGCTGCATACCGCGACGATTCACACACTCCGCCTCCGCACGTCGTCGCCCGTTGGCACGACGCCATCGACGAGGCCGCCGCCCTGGAACAAGGGAGGAGGAAATCATCGGCACGAGGCTGGCATCCCGCGTCGTTCCTGGTCGGAATGGCCATTACCGCCGCACTCGCGCTCGGGGTTGGGATCGGTTTCATCGTTGGCGGGGAAAAGGCGCCGAACGAACCGACCATCATGGTTGTGGCAGTGCCAGAGGACGACGTGCCCGTCGCCTTGTCGCGGGGGCTGCAACTGCACTTCCGGGACAGTCGGGCAGAAATTCTGGCTTTGGACGAAACAACCGATCGCGGTGACCTCGTGTGGAGGATCGTTGAAGACAATCGACTCTTCGAAGCTGCGGCAACACGCGAAGACGCGCCGCGAGTTGCGCGTGTGTTACGTGCCATCGAGCCGGTCCTGTTGCGACTCGCGGCCGAAGATCTCTCGGAGGAGGAGCTGGCTGCCCTGAAAACTCAACTCGCGTTCGAGATGAATGTGATGCTAACCAAACTTGCAAGACGGTCATCTGATGATTCACAGACGACCTGATTTGAGGATGTACCCATGAAACGAAATCTGAAAGTCATTGCTGCTGCCTGCCTGTTGCTGTTCGTTGGCGACAGTCTTGCCCAGGCGACCGACGAAGACCGCGAAAGCCTGCGACTGGCCGCTCTCGAAGCACTGATCAGCGCCCCTCCTGAGCGTGCACTGCCGATCGTCGACAAGGTCCTTGCGGGTGATCACAGCGAGGAATTGAAAGAACGCGCATTATTCATTCTGAGCCAGCTCGACTCACCCGAGGCTCAGTCTCGACTCATGAGCTTTGCGCGCGACGGTCAGGGTGAGGTGAGGCTCGAAGCCATTCGCATGGTCGGTATCAGCGGCGACGAACAGGCTATGTCAGGCCTGGCGGAAATCTACAGCAACGGCGATAGCGATACGCGCGAGGCCGTGCTCGAGGCATACCTGATAGCCGATGACGAGGACGCTGTCTTCGCCATCGCTGCAGCGACCGAGGACGAAGATGAATTTTCGAGCGCGGTCGAAATGCTTGGCGCAATGGGCGCTACCGACAAGCTCCGCAATTTGCGGGAACGTGCAGGACTCTCGCAATCGCTTATCGAGGCATACGCGATTTCCGGCGACGCAGAGACACTGCGCCAGCTCGCTCTCGATGACAGCGATCCGGAAACGCAACAGCATGCCATCGAGGGGCTCGGGATTATCGGCGGCGACGACGTGGGTGGACTGCTCGTCGACATCTACCGCAGTTCGGAGTCCGCGGACGTTCGGGAGGCTGCCATCGAAGGTTTGATGATTGCAGGGGACGATGCCGGCATGCTGGAGCTCTACCGCATTGCCGCGACCAGCGACGAGAAACAACAGATTATGGAAATGCTGGTGGCAATGGACAGCAAGGAAGTCTGGGACCTGATCGATGCGGCGTTCGAGGGTTTGCTGTGAAATGCCTTGCCGCCGCCGGCACCATCCTGATGTTAGCGTCTATGTCGCTACCTGCCCAAGCGGCGGATCCGGCCGCTGCCGACGGCTGGTATCAGTGGCGAATTATCGACGGTGAAAGCGCCGGGATGATGGTTTACGTGCACAAGCGGCAGGACAGGACGGTGCGCATTTCGGTTTCTGGCCACAACTGCGGAATTCCCCGGCGCGCGGCGGCGATCGATCTTGGAGAGATAACCACCGATGATGCCGTATCGATGCTGCTGGCCATCGTTATGAACGACGAAATGAGTCGCGACGTCCGCGAGCAGGCCCTGTTTGGACTCGCGCAATCCGGCTCCGACCGAGCGTTCGCCACCCTGGACGCACTGATCTTCGGGGGTTGAACGGAGCAAGACTGTGGTCGTCGACGACACTTCGCTAGAAGAAATAGTCGCCGAATACCTCGTACAGGTAGTCTGTCCAGCGCTCCGGGATTGGCTCCGTCAGCTCCACGGACGCCTCAAAGTCGGACTCGAACACTCTTTCTCGCAGTGCCTCGACCGCGGATGAATCGGACGTCGCGACATTGAGCTCCTTGTTGAGGTAGAAACTCCACCGGTCCCAGTTGGCTGAGCCGAGGCAGGCCCAATCGTCGTAGATTGCGGCCTTGACGTGCGACATGCCCGGGTAAATGTAGATGCGCACGCCGTGCTCGAGCAGTTCGTTGGCTGCGAGGACGTTGTTGCGCGTGATCAGGCCTCGATCGGTTTCCAGCGGAATTATGACCCGCACGTCGACACCGCGGCGACGTGCTCGCGCCAGCTCGTACAGCATCACATCGTCCGTGTAGTAAGGATTCTGTACGAATATGTACTTCTGCGCGCGCTGAATCGCCTTACGTTGTACGCGATATATCTCGGCGTTTTCCGTGCGTGTAAACAGCGTACGGATTGGATAGCCAACAACAGTATCCCCCGAAGATCTTCCAGCAAGCGCACGATTCAGCCACGCGAGATCGCCGAGTGGGCCGGCGTGCGCCCAGGCCTTGTCGAACTCGTGTTGCAGCACACCGACGACAGGACCGCGCAACTCGACCATCAGGTCATGCCAGTCATACCGATACTCACGCGCAAAGTTCATACCACCCGTAAAAGCAGTCTTGCCATCGATAATCACGGTCTTGACGTGATCCCCGGTGAACCAGGGATTCTGCGCCTGGCGCACCTCGAGCGCGGAATCAACCTCCAGAAATCTGCGTACGCTCGGTGGCGGTTCATGTTCGGGTGGCAGATTTTCCTGTTGCTCAATCGTCGCAATAATTGTCCCGAAGCCGTCGACGAGAACCTTGGTGTCGATTCCTTCGTCGGCACGCTGTCGCAGCAGCCTGCCGATTTCAACCGCGAAGTCGTCATCGTCAAAGATATATGTGCGCAGATCAATCGACACCTGCGCATCATTGACGGCCGCGATGAAACGCGGAAAAAACTCGTCGCCGTCGACGAGTAGCTCCATCGTCCCGCTCGACGCCTTGCGAGTCGTCTCGTCGAGATACAACTCCCACTCGGCGAGATCCATGCCGGGACCGCCGTTGAGCGACGGCGGTGGTCCGGAACCGAGCTGCTTCGGGTAGGCCGGCCTGAGCGACGTCGTGACCGTATTGACCAGCACAAATGCCAGGCGAAACGTCGCGGAGAAGGGTCTTGTGAGCAGGCCTGTTGTATGGCTCCTGGCGATATGGCCGGTCGCCTGAGCGTATTTCAGCTGCGTGTTTTGCGGGCGCGCGGTGCCGTCCGTCGAAGCGCAGCCCGCGAGTAACAGAATCGCGATTAGCCCCGCGATATATCTACGGAGCATAACGGTATAACGAAGCCGTCTGGAGATCGTCTTGTCCTCCATCCGGCCCTATATAGACTCGGTGGCCTTATGAATGCAAATGTTGAAGCGCTATTTCCGCGACAGGACCAGGTCTATGACAGCATCACCGACCTGATCCCCGGTCCCGACAACCCGACACCAATGGTTCGCCTCGGAGAGCGCTTCAATGCGCACGACGATCTCGACCTGCTTGTCAAGCTCGAGGGCATGAATCCGTTTGGCTCGATCAAGGACCGTACGGCATTGTTTATGCTGCGCGGGCTTGCGCTTCGCGAGGGTCAGTCACTCGTCGAACCTTCGGCCGGCAACACGGGCATCGCGCTGGCTGCGCTCGCCAATGCGCAAGACACGCCTATCGAGATTGCCGTTCCGGACGACTCCCCCGAGGAAAAGAAAGCGCTATTGCGTTTTCTCGGTGCGGAGCTGATTGAGGTGGAAGACGAGTTGTGCCCTATTTACCCGTCCGAAGGTGCCCGCGGCGTCGTTCGCAGCATGGTCGAAAGCGAGGCGTACGACGGCAAATACGTCAGCCCGAATCAGTATGAGAGCGAGTTGAACGTGGCGGCGCACTATCACACCACGGGACCCGAGATTTGGCGGCAGACCGGTGGCCGCATCGACGCATTCTTTGCCGCGATTGGCACAGGCGGCACAATTTCCGGCGTGGGCCGCTTCCTCAAGGAGCGAAATCCCGGAATCAGGATCATTGGCGTCGAACCTGCTGCCCGGCACCACAAGCTTTCGGGCATGAAACGCGTCACCGGACTTCCTGATGAGCACTTCCCGAAGATTCTCGATCGCAATGTAGTCGACGACTACATCTCGGTCACCGACGAGGACGCGTTCAAGGCCGGCATCAGGGTTGCGCGCACTGACGGCGTGATGGTGGGACCGACCACCGGCGCCCTGCTGCACACCGCTGTGGAATGGGGCAAGGACAACAAGGGTACGGCAGTCGTGATTTCGGGCGACAATGCCGCCAAGTACGTTTCAGCCTACGCGGAATACCTATAGCGCCGCGAGCATCCGGCCGAATTCGTCGACCTTCTTCCAGTCCGTGAACTCCACAACCTGGGTCGGGTCCGTCGGACCCTTCGTCATCCACATAATGAAGCGAATCATCGTCCGGTCGAAGGCGCCCAACGACGGAAAATCGATCTTGCCGGCAAAAACACCCAGGTGCTGCGGCTGCCACTCAATGGTTCTCAAGAACTTTTGCAGGTAGGGATTTGTTTCGGGCGTGTTCTTTTCGGGTTTGCGCGCGACGACATTGACCGAAAACAAAGCACTCGTCACGCCCTCCAACACCGCCTGGTTCCTGGCGATGAATTCATTGACGACCTTCTGGTGCTTGCCGTAACGGATACTCGCACCGATCACGATCTTGTCGTATTCGACGCCCTCGAGTGATGGCGTTGCCGCGAGGTCGCGAATATCGACGCCGTCGCCGCCAGCCTCGATGACGGCCTGCAGACGCTTGCATATCTCGATCGTGTGACCGTCCGTGGTCGAATAGAGGATAAGTACTTTTGCCATGTGAATTCTCCGCGACTAATCTAGCACGCATGGACGAGCTTGCCGACATCGGACAGATTCGTAGCCTGCTTCAGGACATTCACGATCGTGCGTTGTCGCTGGAAGACAAATACGCGGACGACCTGGCGCTGGTGCATCCCGAATTTCGCGAAGGCGCATACAATCTCGTCCACTACCTTGCACTACGCAAGACCGACACGGAATCCGTGCGCGCCGCGCTTCGACGCCTGGGACTGTATTCGTTGGCGCATGCTGAACGCAATGTCCTCGGTGCGGTCAACGCCGTGCGACGAGCGCTCGATGCATTGACGGGTGAGGCCGCAGCGGACCCCGCTGATCTGACGCGCAGTATCCGGACCCGTTATCCATCCGCTGACGATCATCGCGAATCGATTCTTGGTCCCAGCCCCGAGGGCCGCGATGTCAGCATCATGGTGACGCTGCCCGTCGAGGCGGCGGACAATCGTGAACTCGTCGCGGAGATGATTGCCGCCGGTATGAACGTGGCGCGAATCAATTGCGCCCACGAGAATCCGGAAACCTGGGAACGCATGATTGCCAACGTGCGCGGCGCGGCGCAGGAGTCCGGTACGGAGTGCAGGGTCATCATGGACCTGGCAGGACCGAAGTTGCGGACGGGAGAGCTCAAGCCAGGCCCCCGAGTCATCCACATACGGCCAAAGCGAGATCCGAAAGGACGGGTCATTGCGCCAAGGCGCATTCGACTCATCCCGGAAGATACGCTACAGCGCGGCACCAAAATGGCGGTCATTCCGGTGCCCCGAGAGTGTACGGAGTCTGCGCGCGTTGGTGACGAGATTCGGTTTCGCGACACGCGCGGCAAGAAACGCCGACTCCTCGTCGCGGAAAAGGATGAGAAAGGCATCGTACTGGAGTCCTTGCAGGGCTCCTATGTTTCCACGGGCACGAAACTTACGCTCAGG
>JAAUYD010158616.1_pt1 | contig 11683 bp, 12 predicted proteins | sample 7278101 | NCBI WGS metagenome assembly JAAUYD01 (sample SAMN14350128, study PRJNA611818) | marine sediment metagenome | isolation source: surface marine sediment (0.6m) | place: French Polynesia: Moorea | collected 2018-08 | reverse complement strand
GGCTGGACGAGCGCAAGGTGGTGCTGGAAGCGCTGCTCGGCTGCAAGCGCGCCGGCGCCGATGCCGTGCTCACCTACTACGCCCTGCAAGCCGCTGAATGGCTGCAGGAAGACTGACCAGGGACTGAAGGCGATGGATCACTATGCGGTGATCGGCTGGCCCCTGGACCAAACGCTGTCACCGCAGATCCATCGCCTGTTCGCCGAGAGCTGCGCCGAGCAATTGACCTACGAGGCCCTCCCCGTCGCGCCCGAGGCCCTGGCGAGCACCCTGGGGGAATTTCTCGAGCGCCCTTCCATGCGCGGCTTCAACGTGACCGTGCCGCACAAGGAGACGGTGATGGCACGCTGTGCCGAACTCTCCGAAGCGGCCCGGGAAGCCCGCGCGGTGAACACGGTGATCATCGAACGTTCGACAAGGCAGGACCCGCGGCTGATCGGCCACAATACGGACGGTGCGGGGCTGGTGCGCGACCTGACGGATCGCCACGGCGTCAGTCTGCACGGCGCGAAAATACTGATGGTGGGTGCGGGCGGTGCGGCCCGCGGTGCCTGCGGTCCCTTGCTGCGGGCCGGTAGCGGCGCGATCCATGTGGTGAATCGAACGCAGGCGCGCGCGGACGCGTTGGTGGCAGATCTGCTGGCCGATAAGCCCGGGGAGTCGCGCCTGCAGGTGGTGACACGCCAAGCACTCGACGGTGCGAGCCCCTACGACCTGGTGATCAACGCCACCTCGGCCGGCCTCGACGGTAGCGTCCCCGATCTGCCCCCCGCCATCGTCGCAGGGGCCTTCTGCTACGACATGCTGTACGGCGACGACACGCCCTTCACACGATGGTCGCTGGCCCAGGGTGCCCGTCAGGCAGCCATGGGCCTGGGCATGCTGGTGGAGCAGGCAGCGGAGGCGTTCTTCCTGTGGCGGGGCGTTCGCCCGGCCACCGATGAAGTGTTCGAGCTGCTGAGCTGAATCTCAGGTGCCCGGCTGCAGGGCAGCGCGCCCGAGCGAGCCGTCGGCGTAACGTTCACGCAACCACTGCACGATGTCACGTGACTCCGGCAACCACTGCACGTCACCGGACGTATCGGTGATGGCCAGCACCGGCACGGTCTGACGTCCGCGGGCTTCCATCAGTGCCTGGCGATGCTGTGGATCGCCGTAGATATCCCGCAACTCCACTTCGACAGCGAACTCATCAATCACCGCGCGCACCATGTCGCAAAAGGGACAGCCTACGAAGTGGTACAGCGCAAGCGAAGCAGGCGATTGGGTAGCGGTCATGAAGGCACTCCTGCGGCCGCTCCCGGTGCGACCTGTCGATATTGCTGATCACCTGGCGGCGCTCAGGCGGATCCGTTCTCCGCCTGATCAGCCAGATAGGTGTCTTTCATCCTCACGTAATGCTGCGCCGAGTAGGGCAGCGAGCGGATCTCCTCGGCGGTCAGCGCCCGTATCTGACGGGCAGGAACCCCGGCGTAAAGGTAACCGGATTCCAGCCGTTTGCCCTGGGGCACCAGAGCACCAGCACCCAGCAACACGTCGCTCTCCACCTGGGCATCGTCCATCACGATCGCGCCCATGCCGATCAGCACGCGATCGCCGATCGTACAGCCGTGGATTACCACCCGATGCCCCACGGTAACGTCCTCGCCCACCGTCAGGCGGTAGCCGCCCGGTGCGTAAGGGCCGTCATGGGTGACGTGGCACACGCAGCTATCCTGCACGTTACTGCGGGCGCCGATCCGGATCTGGTTCACGTCGCCGCGCAACACCGTGCCCGGCCAGACGGAGACATCATCGGCCAGTGTGACCTGACCGATGATCAGCGCCGACTCATCCACGTAGACGCGCTCGCCGAGCACCGGCCGATGGGACTGATAGCGGCGCAGGGCCATGGACGATCTCCTCGGGTTCAGGGGGCCGCCGGCAGCAGTTCCAGCACCGGCTGGGGCTGCAGCTCGACCGGGCCCGAACCATCGTCGATGGTGATCTTCAGGCTCACCTCGCCAGCCTGCAGACCTGCCACGATGGGCACGATGTAGATACCGTTGCCGCGATCTACCACCGGTTGCACGGTCGCATCCGCATCGCTGGCGGGATCTACGGAAACGTCAACCGTCGCACCACCGTTGGTAATGCGCGCACCGCGCAGATCGCGCGCCACCAGCACCAGACGCGTGATGCTGGCGCCATCTGCCGGCAAGGTATCGCCGGTGAAGATCGTCAGCGTGCGGTAATGATCGGGCACGCCCGCTTTCTGCTGGCGGAAGGCCTGGAATTCGGCAAACAGCGTATCCACCGGGTCGGGATCGCTGGGTGCCGCGAAGGCCACGTTGAGGTCCATGTAGTAGTCGCCCGTGGCGCAACCGTTACTGCTGCAGGTGCCGTCTTCGTCCCCGACGCGGGCCACCAGCATGTAGCCGACATCGGCGGACTTGTCGAAGTCCGGCGGCGGCGAGCCGCAGCCGTCCGCGTCGAAGGGCGAGCAGGAGCAGCGCCCGTCGCCCCCCTGATCGCGTGCCGCCAGCATGGCGCGCATCAGGCGCGTCGGTAGATCGCCGGGTTCCAGCAAGGCATCCACCGCCTCATCCAGTACCGGCTGGCCGGTGATGACATTGCCCTGGACGGCGTAGGCCAGCGTGCCCGAGGTGCCGCTGACGTCGTTGGCGAAAGCCCCGTTGGAACTGCCGCTGAAACCAACGGCGCGGCCCTGCGTGTCGGCGATACCGTACTGGCGCGTCTGGTGGCCACTGTCCTGGGCCTCGAGGATGTCGAGGATGGTGGCCGGCGCCGTGCCGTTGGCGAGTTCGTCGAAGATGATGCCGCGATTGCGCCCGGTCGGTTCGACGAAGCTCTGGGCTGCGCCAGCGCCCTTGCCGACGCGCACCACGCTGGCCTCGCGTTTGAGATCGACGAAGGGCACACAGGTGGCCGAGCCGATGGCCACCTCACCGGTGGCCGAATCGGTGATGATCACTGACCAGGTGGCGGATGCGGGCAGCGCGGCGCCGATTCCGAGGGCCAGCGCTGCGACAGCACTGCGGCAGGCTTGAGCGTTGAACATGGGTGGATTCCTTTCCTGTTGCGGGCGCCCGGGATCAGGCGCCGGAGAGTTCACGCAGCATGGTAGCGGGCGCCGTGCCACGCTCCAGGCTTTCGACCAGGGCCGAACCGACGATGACACCGTCGACGTGAGCGGCCAGGCGCTGTACGTCAGCGGCGCTGCGGATGCCGAAACCGGCGCAGACCGGCAGCGGCGAGGCTGCACGCACGCGATCGAGATAGGTGCCGACGCCGTCACCCAGCGTGCCTGCGCCACCGGTGACGCCCGTGGTGGTGACGGCGTACACGAAGCCGCCGCTGGCGCCGCATACCACCGGCAGGCGCTCGTCGCTGGTCAGCGGAGAGACCAGCTGCACCAGAGCAACCCCCTTATCGGTCAGGGCCTCACGCAGCTCGGGGCTTTCCTCGAAGGGCAGGTCCGGCACGATAAACCCAGCCACGCCCGCCTCGCTGGCGCGGCTGGCCAGGGCTTCGTAGCCGAAGGCGAGCAAGGGATTCAGGTAGCTCATGAGCAGCAGGGGGGTCGACGGCCGATGCTCCATGGCCTCGATCTGCTCGAAGATCCAACGCAGGCTCACGCCGGCCTCCAGCGCGGCGTGGCTGGCACGCTGGATGCTCATGCCATCCGCCATGGGATCGGTGAACGGCACACCGATCTCGACCACGTCGGCAGCGCCGGCGATTTCGCGCAGGGTGGCGGCGAAGGCATCCGGTGAGGGATAGCCGGCGGTGAAGAAAGGCACCAGGGCCGGTCGACCCTGCGCGCGGGCCGCCTCGATGGCCGCGGTGATGGTCTCGCCCGTGCGAGTGGGTGCAAGCGCCGTGCTCATGGCTGGGTTCCTCCCGTGGGAGCATCCGCCAACGCCGGCATCACCTTGGCCAGCGTATCCACGTCCTTGTCACCGCGACCGGAGCAGCCGATCAGCACACGCTTGCCAGGATTGGCCCTGGCCCAGCGCCGTGCCCCGGCAAAGGCGTGGGCGGTCTCGATGGCGGGCAGGATGCCCTCCAGACGGCAGCACTCGGCGAGGGCCTCCAGGGACTCCTCGTCGCTGGCCGCCTCGTACTGCACGCGCCCGATCTGCTGCAACAGGGAATGCTCGGGACCGACGCCGGGATAATCGAGGCCCGCGGACACGGAATGGGTCTCCTGGATCTGGCCGTTCTGATCGAACAGGAGCATGGAGTAGCTGCCGTGCAATACGCCGGGCTTGCCGCGGGCCAGGGTGGCCGAATGATCGCCCAGGGACAAGCCGCGCCCGCCCGCCTCGACGCCGAATATCGCCACCTCCCGGTCGCCCAGGAAACCGTGGAACAGGCCGATGGCGTTGGAACCACCGCCCACGCAGGCGAACACTGCATCGGGCAGACCGCCGGCCTGCGCCAACAGTTGCTCGCGCGACTCGTGACCGATGACCGCGTGCAGGCGACGCACCAGCAGCGGGTAGGGATGCGGTCCGACAGCGGAGCCGAGCATGTAGTAGGTGCCCTCCGGATCGGACACCCAGTCGCGCAGGGCCTCATCGATCGCCGAACGCAGGGTGGCATCACCGCTGGTCACCGGATAGACCTCCGCACCTAACAGATGCATACGGCGAACGTTAGGCGCCTGGCGCTCCGTGTCCACGGCGCCCATGTAGACGCGGCAGGGCATGCCTATGCGCGCGCACGCGGCGGCGGTCGCCACGCCGTGCTGACCGGCGCCGGTTTCCGCCACGATGCGCTTGGCACCGAGCTGCTTGGCCAGCAGGGCCTGGCCAATGGCGTTGTTGATCTTGTGCGCGCCCGTGTGGGCCAGATCCTCGCGCTTGAGCCACACGTCCGTCCCCCAGGCAGCGCTCAGATTGCGCGCGTGGGTCATGGCCGTCGGTCGCCCCACCCAGGTCTGCAGTTCCTGCCGGTAGGCGCTCTCGAACTCCTTCGTGGGGAGGATCTCGCGTACGCCAGCGTCCAGCCGTTGCAGGGCCGGGATCAGGGTTTCGGGCACGTAGCGGCCGCCGAAGTCTCCGTAGCGGCCCCGCTCGTCCGGCAGGTCGCCGTCGAGCAACGCCTTCAGCAGCGCCTCTGCGTCGATTGGTGCATCGTGAACGGCACTCATCGTCATGTCTCCTCGAAGTGGCGCGTCCCGGCCTGCAGGCCAGGGACACGCAGGTCAATTCACCGGCAGAACGAGCGCGGCCGCCGCCTCGCGTGCCGCCGCCACGAAGGCGGCAATCCGCTGCGGCGCCTTGATCCCCGGCTCGCGCTCCACGCCGCTGCTCACGTCCACACCGGCCGGGCGTACCTGCTGGACGGCCTGGGCGACGTTGTCCGGATTCAGACCACCGGCCAGCATCAGCCAGTGTTCGGAAGCCAGGCGGGCCGCAGCATCCCAATCAGCACGCATGCCCTGTCCGCTGACCGGCGCCTCGTACAGCATCGCGGGCGGCAACTCGGCGAAGCTCGCCGCTTCACCATCGCGTACCACCGGCAGGGGTTTTACCCGCGCCGGCAGCTGCAAGCGCGAAAGACTGCGCGCATCAGCCTGTACCCAATCGGCGGCAAACTCCTCGAGCACCGCATCCACCGCAGCCTGCTCCGCCTGCTTGAACACGGCGACGCGCTCGATGTGCGCGGGCAGGGTCGCGGCAAGTTCCGCAGCGCGCGCCGCACTGACCTGGCGCGGCGATGGCGCAAATACGAAGCCCGCCCTGTCGGCACCCGCGGCGATCACCGCCTCGATCGCCTCGTTGCTCGTCAGGCCGCAGATTTTCACCACGAGTCCCACGTCGCTCAGCCACCGACACGGCGCGTGGCCGCCACACGCCCTGCCCGGAGCATATCCGCCAGCAGCTCCTCAGGCGACGGATGAGGCATGAGTGCCGAACCGATCAACGCCAGGTGGTAACCGATGGCACTGACGCGCGACACGTCGACCGCTGTTTCCAGGCCGCTTTCCGCCACCGCCGGATGCCCGGGGGGGAATGCGCCATAGCAGCTGGCGAAACGCTCACGGTCCACTGCCAGCGTCCGCAGGTCGCGACAATTGAGTCCCAACATAACGCGCGCCGCGAACGGTCCGAGACCCTCGAGCAGGCGGCTGGCTCGCTCGAGATCCGCAAGATCAAAGGCTTCCAGCAGCACGAAGAGCTGGCACTCGGTCGCCACCTGCAACAGCTCCCGAAGCGTCGCGTCGTCAAGCATGCGGACGATCAGCAGCACTCCGCCTGCGCCGGCCAGGCGCGCTTCGTAGATCTGATAGCTATCGACCAGGAAGTCCTTGCGCATCGCCAGCGTACCCGTCGCTGACAGCGCCGCGGCAGCTTCCCGAAGATGATCGAGGTGGCCATCGAAGCGCGTTGGCTCCGTGAGCACGGAAACCGCTATGGCACCGGCGCGGGCGTAAGCCAGGGCACGCTCACCTATCGCCGTATCCTGCCCTGCCAGCACGCCGGCGGCGGGCGAGGTCAGTTTGATCTCGGCGATGATGTCAAAGGAGGCGTGCAAGCGAAGGGGCTTGGGCGGTGCACTGGCCAGGGCCAGCTCGCGGAGAGTCTCTTGATCCTGTTCCGCGCGAGCAAGCGCCACCCGCTCGCGCGAGGTCTGCGCCATACGCTCCAGGAAGTCTCCGCTCACTGCACCGGCTCCCATGCGCTCAGGCGCTCCAACCACTCACGGGCTCCCCCGTCGTGGATCGCCTCCCGAGCGCGTCGTACGCCCTCGCTCGCCGCAGGCACCTGGCCGCTGACCTCCAGGGCCAGCGAACAACCAAGTACCAGCGCGTCGATGTGTGGCCTCTGGCCTGCATCGCCCTCCAGGGCGGCGCGCAGATGCCTGGCGTTTTCGGCCGCGTCCCCACCGGCAAGATCTTCAGGGGCACAGCGCTCGATGCCGATAGTCGCCGGATCGCGGACCTCGCGAACCACCTTTCCGTCGCGCACGTCGTAAAGCTCGAAGGGGCCGCAGGGGGTCGCCTCGTCCCAGCCGGGCGAGCCATGCACCACGAAGCCACGCTCCAGCGGCAACCCGGCCAGGGCTTCGGCCATCAGCTGGGCCGTCTGCGAGTTGAAAGCCCCCAGCAGATAGTACGGTGGCGCCGCCGGGTTGGTCAGAGGGCCGAGCACATTGAAGATCGTTCGCACCTTCAAGGACTGACGCACGGGACCGATCGCCTTCATCGCCGGGTGAAAGTGAGGAGCGAACAGAAACGTAAAGCCCGTCGCATCCAGGCAGGCACTGGCGTGTTCGGCCGACGGGGGCAGGGCAGCGTTCACGGCAGCGAGCACGTCGGCGCTGCCCGATCGACTGGACACGGACCTGTTACCGTGCTTGACCACACGCATGCCGCAGGCCGCGGTCAGCAGAGATACGCCCGTGGACAGGTTGAGACTGCCCGATCCATCACCGCCCGTGCCGACGATGTCGATGCTGGCGGCGGCGTCGATGTCAGGGCTGATCGCGAGCGCGCGCATGGCACGCGCGAAGCCTCGAATCTCGTCGGCGCTCTCTCCCTTGGCGCGCAGGGCACACAGCAGGCCGCCGGCCAGGGCGGGCTCCAGGTCACCGGCGGCCATCGCCTCCAGCAACGCGGACGCCTGCGACTCCTCGAGGCTTTCGCCGTCCAACAGCTGGCCCAGCCAGCCACGCGCTCTGTCCGCAATGCCGTGGGTCATCGGCGTCAGCCCTCGCGCAGGGCGAGGAAGTTCTCCAGCAGGTGATTGCCCTGGGGCGTGAGGATGCTCTCAGGGTGGAACTGCACCCCATGCACCTGCAACTGGCGATGCTGCACGCCCATGATCTCGCCGTCTTCCGTGCGCGCGGTCACCCGCAGTACGTCGGGCAGGCAATCCTCTTCCACTGCCAGTGAGTGGTAGCGACCGGCGATGAAGGGACTGTCCAGGTGGGCGAATACGCCATCACCGTCATGGGTCACAGGTGAGGACTTGCCATGCATCAGCGTCACGGCCGCAGAGATGCGTCCGCCGTATCCCTGAACGATCGACTGGTGGCCCAGGCACACGCCGAGCACGGGCACACGTCCGGCGAACTCAGCGATGAAATCCATTGAGCATCCCGCATCGTCAGGCGTGCCGGGCCCGGGGGAGATCACCAGATGGGTCGGCGCCAGGGCGCGAGCCTCCTCCACGGACAGGACGTCGTTGCGGAACACATCCACCTGCGCGCCAAGTTCGCGGAAAGCCTGCAGCAGGTTGAAGGTGAAGGAATCGTAGTTGTCGATCAGCAGTACGCGCGCTGCTGCCGCGACGGATCCGTTCATGCCCAACCCTCCGCCGCCATCAGCAGCGCCCGCTCGAGCGCCGCGCCCTTGGCCAGCACCTCGTCGTACTCCCGGTGCGGCAGACTGTCCGCGACGATGCCGGCGCCGGCCTGATAGCGATAGGCGCCATCCTTGAACACCAGGGTGCGTATGGCGATCGCCTGGTCCATGCCGCCGCCGGCACCGAAGTAGCCCACGGTGCCACCGTAGACACCACGTCGTTGTGGTTCCAGCTCATCGATGATCTCCATGGCCCGAACCTTCGGCGCACCGACCAGGGTGCCTGCCGGGAAGGTGGCGGCAAACAGGTCGAAGGCGTCACGACCCGCTTCGAGGCGACCGCGTACGCCACTCACCATGTGCATGACGTGGCTGTAGTGTTCGATATGTCGATAGGGCGCCACCTCAATGGACCCCGGCTCCGCTACCCGCCCCAGGTCGTTGCGCGCCAGATCCACCAGCATGACGTGCTCGGCGTTCTCCTTGGCATCGGCCAGCAGCTCCTCCTTCAGGTCCCGGTCTTCACTCGCCGATGCCCCGCGCGGACGGGTGCCGGCGATCGGTCGCAGGGAGGCGGTGCCCTGTTGCAGACGCACCAGGGCCTCGGGAGACGAACCCACGATCTGCATGCCGCCGACGTCGACGAAGTACAGGTACGGTGACGGGTTGATCAGGCGCAGGGCGCGATAGGTGGTGAAAGGGTCGAGATCGCACTCGCCACCGAAGCTCACCGATAGCACGAGCTGGAACACGTCACCGGCACGAATGTGCTGCTTGACCCGATCCACGGCCGCCAGATAGTCACCACGCGCCATGCTCTGGCGGCCGGTCTCGAACTTCCCCTGCGTCGGATGGGCGGGCAGGCCGCTGCGCAGGAGTGACACGACTTCGTCGCGCAGGGCACGCCGTTCACCCTCCGTGCCCTCGTGCAACAGGGCTATACGACGGGTCAGGTGATCGAACACCAGTACGGAACGGGTAGCGACGAAAGCTGCCAGGGGCTCACCCAGCACATCGGCAGCACGTTCGGGCAAGCGCTCGAAGAAGCGCACCAGATCGTAGGAGGCACTGCCCACGAGACCGCCGGCGAAGGGCAGGTCGTCGATCTGCGGCTTGGGCCTGGGCGCATGGGCCAGCAGTTCGCGCAGGGCATCCAGCAGCTGTTCGCGGTCCTGAGGCAGGGGTCGTTCGGCGCCATCGACGTCGAAGCGATCCGGCGTCAGGGTCACTTCGGTGGCTTCACCGAAGCCCAGCATCGAATAACGTGCTACCTGCAGCCCGCTTTCAACGCTCTCCAGCAGATAGCGCGGGCGCAGTGGCGCGAGCTTCAGAAATGCCGATACGGGCGTGTCCGTGTCGGCGATGATGTCGAATGCGTCTCGCATCGGCTCCACTCGGAGGAGATCGAACGGTCAAGCCCGTCTCCGCTTGTGCTTGCGATCGTACCGCCAATAAAAAACCCATCACCCCGGCGTGGAGGAGATGGGTCTGAAGCGGACGACGCGTGTGACGTGAGCGAACAGTACCCTCTCGCTGTCAGCGAGGGCGCCACCACCCGAGGTCGTTAGTCATCCACTCGATTTGCGTCGTCATGGCTGTGATAGTACCAACGCAAGGGGAAGCGTCAAGCACGGGGACGGGGGGCGCAGGCCGTGGACGATAAGGTCGATGATGAGGAGGCCGGGGGCGGCGATCCGCTGCTGGACGCGATCGATGCGGAACGGCGTCGACTGGCCCGCGAGTTCCACGATGGGCTCGGCCAGGCCCTGACCGGCGTTTCGCTGCTGAGCTCGGCCTGCTCCGGCGCCCGCGGCGACGACACGAGCGCCCAACTGGCCACGCTGGCGAGCGAAGCGGTCGCTCGCACGCGTGGCTTGAGCCAATGCCTCACGCCCAGTGCCACCGATGGCACGCTGGCCGCCCTGCTCAGCTCCCTCGCCGACGATCTGCAGCGGCGCTTCCAGCATCCGGTCAGCCTAAGCGAAGCGAAGCTGCCCGCCATCGTCGTCCCCGCCAGCGCATGCCGACATCTGCACCATGCAATCGCCGACGCCGTGCGCTACGCCACCTTGCATAAGGGGCTCAGCGCCCTTGCCCTGGCGGTGGACGAGGGGGCAGATGACGGGAGCATCGACATCTGTGTCGGCGCGCGCTTCCTGGACGACGGGGAGCCGACCGCCACGGCCGAGGCGCCACCTTGCCTGCGGCTGTTACGTCGGCGCCTCACCCAACTGCACGGCGAGGTGCTGCTCGAGCCCGCACCCGGTGCGCTGACCCTGCGCCTGCGGTGGCCGCGCCCGATGACGGACGCCTAGGGAAGCCCGTTCAGACCCGCAGCAGGACCAGGCGGCCGGGTGGAGAGCCCAGTGCTGCGGTCAGGGCGAGAGCGTAGGCCTGGAGCTGGACCGTGTAGCGCTCGGCCAGCGCATCCAGCTCGCGGTCGGTCTTGAAATCGACGACACACCAGTCCCCCCCGGCATCGCGAAACACCAGGTCGATCACACCCTCCACCAGCGCTCCCTCACCAGCGTTGGCGCTTACGGGCCATTCGCGATAGCAGGCGCCACGCGCCTGGGCCGCGGCGGCCTCGCGCACCAGGGGATGGGCGAGTGCCGCGGAAGAGGCCACCGCCGCCGCGACCACCTCTTGCGCCGTGGCGCCGAGCAGGCGCCCCTGCACCCGCGCCACGGCCTCGATGGCTGCGTCGTTGGGCTCGAGCTCCGCACTCGCCAGCACTGCATGCACCAGGGTGCCGAAGCGTCGACCGCCCGGTCGGGCGGAGTCGATGGCTTCCACGCTGAGCACGTCCACGGTCGCGCCCGGCGCCGGTGAGTCCGCCCTCGCTTCCGTCGCCAGGGCGGTCGCCGTGCGCACGCGGTAGGCCGCCTGGGCGCCCCGGTCCAGCACGTCCTTACGCTCAGCCTGCCATTGCTGGTGATGGGCTTCGCTGGCCTGCGCGCGCCCTTCCTCGTCCACCTCCAGAATGCGTTGCTGGCGCAAGCCCATCTCGCGCGGCGGGTCCAGGGCCAACAGGCCCGGGTCCCACCACACGACCTCCGCGTCGCCGTCGGCCGTGCGATGCTGGCCAGGGATGACATTGGCCACCTGCGTACGTGCGTTGGACGGCCGCTCGAGCACGCTGTCACTGCCGAAGGGCGGGCATCCGCTGGCCACCACCGCCAGCTGGCGCGCCTCACGATTGGGGTACACGGCCGAATGCAGCACGTCGAGCCATCCCTCCAACGGGTCGTCGCCGATCGCCGGCACCACCAGCAGGTCCCGCGCCCGCGTGGCCGCCACGTAGACCAGTCGCACCGACTCCTCCTCCTCGCGCGCCAGTTCCTCTTCGGCCACGGCGGCAAGGTC
>JAAUYD010126747.1_pt1 | contig 11683 bp, 13 predicted proteins | sample 7278101 | NCBI WGS metagenome assembly JAAUYD01 (sample SAMN14350128, study PRJNA611818) | marine sediment metagenome | isolation source: surface marine sediment (0.6m) | place: French Polynesia: Moorea | collected 2018-08 | reverse complement strand
TTTGGGATTTTGGATTAATGATTGTTAGATTGTAGGATTTTGGATTATCCTCGCGCCTATTGTACGAGGCTTGTATAAATCCAAAATAGAGGGTCAATTTTTTTTTGAATGTCAAATCTACTCGCTCTATATTGTTATTTTACCCAAATTACAGAAAATAACAAATAGATGTTTTACTTTTCTTCGTAATTAAAATAAATTAACTTTATCAAAAGCAATTACTCAAAAAAATATTACAAATTATCTAATTATTTCAAACTTTATTAAAGAATTGAAAAAAGACAAATCATCAGACCCCGAAGAGCCACCTAATTGTAGTATTTGGTCAAGGTAAACTTAACATCGGTAGAATTTCTGATGTTTTTATAGACAAGTCAAAGAAGCCCAATTGAACCAGGTTGGCGGAGAATAAATTTAATCTGGGGGCGCATATTGAGAGCCTCATTTCCTTGGATCACGTCCGAGTTCTTAAATAGAATTCCGTTGCTCGCTAGATTTTGAGCTAAAGTTTTGCCCATTTCAATTAGTTTGAGGTCTCCTTTAGGAGCGTTAATGTCTTCTTCCCAGTTTTTTATAAACAATTCCCAGATTTCCTCTTCAATGGCTTGGTGGTTCAACAGCCCAGAATGTTTAGGCATGGTGGCAAGAACTACTATTTCAATCCCTATAGTTCGCCAATCGTCGGGTGGATAATCGTAGCCGAAGTTTTCCATCGGGAGAAAGGCGATCGCTTTGACTTCCCTAGAACCGTTGCGATAAATACCTATATCGTCTCCCAACCAAGCTACTAGACTGTCATAGAGATATTTCTTATCTAAACACATCGCACTATAACTTTAACCAATCAAACAAATTTTCCAACGTTAATTCAAAAGATTTAGCAAAATCAGGCACTGGCAAAACATCAGTGTTGGACTCAAAAAAGGCTGGTTGTCGTTCGGGATAATAAACCAATACAGAGCGATCGTTTGGATGAATTAACCATCCTAATTTTGTACCATTATTTAAACAATGAAGAATATTTTTAGTAACTCTAGCAGAGCTTTGATCTGGGGATAATATCTCAATTACCCAGTCTGGAGCTATTTCAAAGTTATCAACTATTTCACCATTTTCGTCTCTGGGAATGCGCTCGAGTTGAAATACGCTGATATCTGGAACTATAGAACGATTGCCAAAGGTACATCTTAATTCTGGAAAAGCACGAGCAATCAAATCTATCTTGAAAAACGTATTCAGAGCAATAATTAATTCTCCTTGAATGATACTGTGCTTCCCTTTTGGCATTGGTTTTTGAATAATTTTCCCGTTAAGATATTCACTAGCTGGTTTAGTTTCTGGCAATGCTAGAAACTCTTTAATTGAAATTTCTTTAATAATGTTTGTGACCATAATTAATTAAACTAAACCGTTTATATCAGGTTCGCTGGGTAGTCGTGGCGGTTCAATATTTTGTGTCTCTATTCTATTCTGCTGCAATTCTGCTTCAAGTTCTTCAGAAGAAAGTGGCTCTGGGAATGCTCCAGCCTTATTGGCTAGTTTGAGGCTAAGTTCATGAGACAACCAACCCGAAACCCAAGCCTCTCGAAAATCATTTAAGTTTGAACTTTGCAAAGATTTGGTTAAAAAGCTGGTATCAAAGCTAAATTCTGGCTCTGCTTCTTCATTCTCATAAATCCCCCAGATTTTGATAATTTGCTCGACTGCAGACTGCTTTTGTAGCGATATGGACATCAAATTAGCTTCAGCTTGAGAGGCATTTAAGGCGACTTCGGTGGCTGTCTTTTGCTTTCCCATTATGCCAGTAAGATAGCCCAAACTTTTGCGATCGATACTTTCGTTAGTTTGAGCGATTAATTTCATGCTCGATTCTAAAGTCGCTCCAGTCAGCTCCAACCAATATACCTGACCTTCCGCCATAATTATTTGACCAGCACCGATCTTTATTTCTTGTTGGGAATTGAGATATTCTAACTTTTTCAAATTCTCCCGTTGCTCTCCCGTGAGTTCGCTTTTTTCGGGAGCTTTCTCCTTTTGATATACCAGGGTGGGACAATTAGCTAAATGTTGAGACCACTTGAGATCCGAGTCGTATCTATATAAATCTAGGTTAAGATCTGCCAAACACTTTAAAGGAATATCTGCTAAAAACGGATCTGAGGAGTGGAGGGAGTAGCCGACGAGCGGCACGAAATCTAAACTAATTTGACCGCTATCGACTAGAACTAAATCCGTGCTTGCCGCTCCTCCTGTTTTTTCGTAAACTTCGTACTCTCCAGGCTCTAACACTAAATATTGTTGTACGTATTGACTGCGAAAGCGATCGACCTCTTTCTTGACTTGCCTCTCGATTACCGCTTGCTCGATTCTAAGATTGCCTCCTTTGTTGCTGTACTTCCAATTAATTAACTGCTTTCTGGGAATCGGGATTAAATAAGGTCTGCGCCCAGATTGCAATCTTTCAAACTCGTTCTCGATCGGTTCAAAACTGGGATAGTCAATCAAACAAAATGCCGACCCGTCGCGCAGAGCTAAAATATCTAAGGTTTTTAAAATTACATCTAAGGAATTTCCATTTAGATCGACATTATTTATATTTTCTTCCAAACTAGGGGGGAGATTGGAAATTATCAGTCGAGACAAAATTCCTGCTAAATCTTGCTCGATCGTCCTCTTAAACTTATCGTCCCATACCCCCAAAGAAAGACGATGCTTGTAAATGTCCATGCTTTCGTGGGTAAATCTGGGCAAATACTTCTCGGCTTTGGCTTGATTTGTGATTTTACCGTCGTAATACCAATTACTCAGTCCGATCCACATGTCCTGCAAGTATTCTAAATCGGGCAAAATTTTCAAATAATCGGGGTCTCTATAATCAGCTTGAGGCAACCCCCGATCTATTCCCCCTACAAACATAATTCTTTATCGTATCAATTGCTTTCCCAGACAATTATAATTGTAGAACCACTGACTAAAAAATAGAATCATTGGATGCCTTTCACTTTTGTTCTTGAAGATTATCAAAAAATACAATTATATTTACAGCTAAATCCTCAATCTTTGCAAGGGCAAGGAGGAAGGAAATATATACTTTCGTATTCGCGCTCGACGAATATTATCGATTTGCGATCGTATGGGAAATGCTTAGAAGATTTAGATAAAGATTTGGGCAGATCGTCAGACCCAGAGCGGTCTTATGTAAACAAAGTTAAAGGGATTCTGGCAGAATTAGACTCTCTTGAAATTGAGATCGAAAAACTCCAAATGGAGGTATCTTCTACTCTAAAAGAGCTAGAAGTTGACAAACAATATAGTTGGGCTCGAGCCGACAACAAAAGTGCTTGGGATGGGGCAGAATTGAGAAGGGCGAAATTAATTTCTCAATTGCTAACCATACTGCAAATTAAGCCACAAATTTACAACGGACAAACTATAAGGAGTTATTAAAATGCCGCCAGAAGAACAAAAACAACAAGAAACTAACTTAGCTACAGAGTCTACAGCAACTAACTTAGCTACAGAGTCTACAGCAACTAATGGCGATTTTGAGATATCTCAACTTAGCAATCTGGCTCCAGAACAATTAAAAGCGATAGAATTAACTCTTCAAAAACAATTTGCAGCAGAAGGAAAAACTAGCGTTAATAGCAATGGCATTGACGAATCTCAAGAAATAAAAGATCCTGAAACAGTTTATAGGCTGTATCAAGATTATAAAAATCAAAACTCGCTTTTAAGAGAGCAGTTAGACGAACTTAGAAATCAAGTCAAACTTATTAGTCGTCAAAGCCCTAATGACAATGAGGACTTAAACGGTAACTTACAAACTTCTTCTGTGGAGAATCAAATAAGGCAGCTACAATATGCTCAAAACTTAGAAGAAGAAATAAATAAACTGCAAAGTCAGCGAAATCAATTAGAGATTCAAGATCTAACCAACAAAAAACAGTGGGAAAAGGTAACGCAAGCACAACTGAGGCAACAACAAGAACGCTACGACAAACAATTAGCGAACATTAACGCTCAGCTAGAAAAGTTCAAGCAAGAAAATAACAAACTAACCTCCCAACTATCCAGCAGCATAAAGCAAAACGACGAATACACCCGCAAGCAAGAAGCTTTGAGACATTTTATTACTAGTGGAGGGGATCCGACTTGCTTCGAGTATGTTTGGGCAGTAGATTTAGAGAAAACAACTCGATTTGACGACAAAGGCGAATTAAAAGTTTACAACCCCGCTACAAACACCTTTGTTTATGACGAAACGGGCAAAAAGATTTTAGGGATTGACGATCGATTATCTCAGTTAAAAACTGGAGTTCAATCTCGGTTTTTCCAAACTGGAGCCCGAAGTTTCGGGACTAATTACGACAGTAAAGGCTTGCCATACAACGCCAAAAGAGAAGAACTTAGCCTTTCCCGCAGCAATCCGATCGTACTTCCCAAAAAAGTCCTCAAAGACAGGGAATATGCGCGCAATATTCAATCCCAACTCGGCGGCATGAGTATCTATACGGCTATATCTCAGGGGTTGATTAAAGTTGACATGAATGCCGAATGATGCTACTGTACTGGTAAGGTTTCAAACTACCGAGGGCGCGATACTGAAACAGTTTGCAGGGGGCGCAATGCTGACCTGGGCGAAATGCCGAAGAGGGTTATCAGGTCTCAAGTACCACCGCAGTGCAAGACTGGAAAGGGCTTGATGGGGGCGCAATGCTGACCATGCCGCGAGGCGAAGAGGGTTATCAGGTATACGAAAACCACCGCAGTGCAAGACTGGAAAGGGTTCGCAGGGGGCGCAATGCTGACCTGGGCGAAAGCTGAAGAGGGTTATCAGGTTTTGAGCAAACCGCAGTGCAAGACTGAAAAAATAAGGCTCAACAAAAAGGAATGTTTTATCGCAAGCATTGCTTAGATTTGTTGTACTTTTTTTTGCAGGATTAAAAACTGTGGTTGCTAATATATTGAACGAGATCATGCCTAAAATTCTCTCCAAAGGCATGGAAGTTCTCAAAGATAAGATTTTTATTACGCGGCGAATCAACACCGATTACTCGAACGACGCATCAAAAAAGGGAGCGAGTATTTATATCCCTTTACCTCCGAAAATAATCGTTGAAGATGTTATTCCCTCCCACATCCCCCCTCCGAATACGCCTTTTGAAGTAGAAGCAGCAATAATTACACTGGAAAGATGGCGGCGATCGGCTTTTGCGCTGACAGCAGAGCAAATAATGCAAATTCGCGACGACGAGCCGAATGATTTTCTCAAAACTGCTGCTACTAGGCTGGCTGAGGATATAAATAGATATATTCTCGGAAAAATGTATAGAGCGAGCTTCAACTATATTGGAGACCCGACGCAAACAGCTTTCTCCGACGGAACTAGCGAACTGGCACAAAAAGCGAGAAGAATTTTAGACGTAGAGCAAGCCCCCAGCGAAGATCGCTCTATTGTCCTCAATCCTTACGCGGACGAAAAAGCGGCAGGGTTGCAGTTATTTATTCGCGTAGACCAGAGTGGCAGCGACACCACTCTAAGAACGGGAGAAATTGGCAACAGAATTAACTTTAGCTGGTGGAGTACCCAGCAAATGCCCGATCATATTACTGCTGACGGGCTCGATGGCGCTTACCAGATAGACTCTACTACTCACCAGCCAGGAGATAAACAAGTAACAATTTCCCTAGTAACTGGCTCGCCAAACGTCGATTTTGTGGAAGGAGATCTCTTCCACGTAGCAGGAGATTCCCAAAGTTACGTCGTCACGAGAGCAGCAGGAATTAACTCTACACTTTTATTAGAGTATTCTCCCAAAGCTAAAACTGCTTGGGCTGACGATGCCATTATTAGTGTAGTCCCCTCTCACTCGGTCAACCTAGCTTTCCAACGCACTTCTACTGGCTTTGCTGCCAGACCGAGAATTGAAGACATGATCCAAATGCAGCTAGGAGGCAAAGCCGTAGACACGATCGTCGATCTCGATACTGGATTGCCTCTAACTTACATCATCGACCCTCAATATCACGAAACCAGCCACGAATACTCTATTCTTTGCGGCTGCGGAGTGATTCGTCCAGAGCATATAGTTAGGATAATCGGCAAAGCGAACCCATAATCATGAGAAACTACAAAGTAAAAACCGTCAAGGTAATTAAGGCTAGCGATCGCAACGCTAGTAATCCCCAAGAATACGTAATCAACGAATCTCAATACCAAGAAGAAAAAGATAAATGGATTTTAGCCACAGAAAAAGCAACAACTAAAAACAAAACTAATAAACCTACTGCTGAAAAGCCAGAAAATAAATGACGATCGAAGTTCCTATTTTTTATAAAGTGGCTAGAAGAAATTCATTTTTATACAAGGAACCCGAAGGATGTATTTATTTTTATAAAGACAGTCCTTTTCTTTAAGTTATCGGTTGGTGGGATAGGTTATCGGTTTATGAGGACTGTCTTTATAAAAATAGAATCATTGTCGCCCTTCTATACCGTTAACTTAACTGCGGAGTGACATAATTATATGAAAAAGGGTTCCTTGTATAAAAATAAAAACATCCCTCCTCTTCATAGTAGTTAATTTATCGGTCAAAACAGAAAAGTTATTGTAAAAGAGTCCACTTTATAAAAAATAAAGTTTCTTGTATGACGACTTTCGAGAGAGTAATTCTCGACAAACTGAACTTAAATAATGAAAGTTTGCTTGCTTTAAGTGAAGCAATCGAAGGTTTTGAAGGAAGCCAAACTGGGGAAACTCCTACTAGTTCTCTTGTCCTTTGTGTGGCTAATTACAATATTAGATACTTTGTAGGACAGCAAACTTTTTTAGTTCCCGATTCTATTGCTATAAGTTTAGTAATGAAAAGCGGAACAGGAACTATTCCCAGCCCTACGGGCAATATTCCCATGTCCCAAGGCTTTTCTTTACACTTACCTTTTAGGGCGATAAACTATTTCTACAGACAATTTCAGTTTGAATTACTAACCTCAGATGCCGAAGCATTTCTATTGTATGAAGCTCAACCGACTAAAGAAGTATTAACTCCTTAAATATGCTTTTCTATACACCCAAAAAAGGGACATTAATTAATGATGGAAAACCTATTTACTTGGCTACCACTGGCAAAAAACTTTTCAAACTTTCCGAGTGGTGGCAATACAAAAACGAATCTAACGTTTTATTCGTAATTCCTCGCTCTTTCACTTCCGATTTAGCGAGCATTCCTCCCATTGTTTTTTGGTGGCAGTATGGGAGTTGGAATATTGCGGCAATCGCTCACGATTGGGCGTATATATTCGGTTATTTATTAATAGTAAAAGACGACAAATTAACGCAATTAACCGTATCTAAACAAGAAGCAGATTGCATATTTGCTGATATTAATTATTCTCTAGGCGTTCCTGATTGGGTCAATTTTTTAATGTTTTTAGCCGTTAGATGGTTCGGCAGAGGCATATGGACGAGCGACGATTTCCCAAAATACGGGAAATCTTTGGATGAGTTGCAAACAGAATTCGATCTGCTAGAATTATCTTAGAATTCTGTAGCAACCTTGCCAACGAATTTTAAAAACTTCTCTAGGAATCTTACTAAAAGCTCCATCGGGATTGGTGTAATTGCTCATCAAAGTGCCATAGGGATCGTGACTAATAAAGTTACCACCTTTACGACCAATTAGCAAGATTACGTGTCCCCCACGAGGAGCCGCTAAAGATCCTCGGTGGAGGATATTGCATACTACAGGAAAACCAGCGTCTAAAAGGTCTTCAATAAAGGGCAAGTCAGCGTCCGTCATCCACTTAGTTCGGAAGCCAAACTCTTGTATGGCAGAGGTTTGCACTCCATGATAAATGGTATCGCCAAACTCTAAAACCTTCTTGAGATATATGTCGTCCGACTGTAATTGTGGTCTTCCTGTAACACGCAAAAGCCAATCTAAGTACATGGCGTTGCTAGAAGAGTTGCAAGTCCTGTGGGACATAGTATAATTGTCCCTCTGACTGAAATACCTAGTTGGCGTATTTAAATCTAAAGAGATTCCGCTTTGCAGATATGGCTTGAGGCGATCGATTTGTCGTCCTACTGCTGGATTGATAATTTTGGCTATTTCGGAGTTAGCGATCGGGTCGTCGCATTGGAGTACGCCCCAGTGGGGAGCGAAGACATAGCCAGAAGTATAGTTACACCCTTCGATCGCCTCTTCAAGAACTATCCTGTAATGGCTTTTATTTAGGTCTCCTAATTCTTTTAGGTCTAAAGTCGTGTCTCTTCTAATCGGAAACTTATCGTTACTGTCTAACTGAGCGCTGTCTTTTAACTGACGCTTAAAAAGCGTGTTGGAAGTTGACTGTATAGCGGCTATCATGTGGCGAGGCATTAACGCGACAAGTACAATTTAACTAATATTGCCGCGACAAGTCAACCCAATAAAACCGATAATAAACACAGTTAAAAATAGAATATTTGTTTGATTCAAGAAACCCCAATTAATTGGGGTTTTAGTGTCTATTAATTTATGCAGATTTAAACTTTTTATTTCCGAACAATTCCTGAATAAAAAGCAGAATTCTCACTAAATTTTAGTGAATCTCCTAAATAATTTTACTTTTAAAGTATACTGAATTTTAGCCATAAAATACCGCAAATTTAAGCAAAATAAATAATAATTTTGCTGAACAGAACCAAATAATATAAAATGGTTTAAAGCAAGTTCAATTGCTCAAGTTTTATTGGTATATTTATTCTTAAAATCCTTTTTTGGGCTTGTTTTTTTGGCTAATTATTGTATAATGAAAAAGTCTTTTTGAGTTTGCATAGAATAATGGTTCTTCCTGCTAGTTTGCTGCGATAACTAGCAGTTTTTTTAGGGGACTATTCTAATGTAATAAATGCCTTTTTTTTAGCTCTTGTCAGCGCTGTGTATAAAATCTTTTGACGCTCGGGACAACGATTTAAGTCTTTGGCATCTAAAAAAACATAATCAATTGAAGAGCCTTGTGCTTTGTGTGTAGTTAATGCATAAGCAAAAGGAACATTGTCAAAAGTTTTGTTTAAAGCTTGAAAACTTTGCCACTGTTTATCGTTTTTATAATTCTCCAGAATTTGTTTTTTCTTTTTCTCCGATTCTGGCATTAATATTTTCAAGTTCATCTCAGTTCCATCGTCCGATTCTACTGGAACAGAATAGTATTTTAATCGTCCTTCTTGCGTTTTATTTTCTTCATGTACTTTGATGGTAAAATCGTCAATAATTTTACATTCTTCAGAATTATTAATTTTGATTTGCCAGTCTTTAGGTGGAGTAAATTTTTCTCCTCGGAAAACTGGAGTTTTGGCAATTAGGCGATCGCCAATGCAGAAAGGCGGACAATCTTTTCCCCAAAGCTGTTCTCTGACAAAATTGTTGAGACCGATCGCACTTCTATTAGTGAAAACCAAAAATTTAACATCAGCCCAATCTTTAAAATAGCCACTAGCTCGATTAAGCCATTTTTGGCGAGGCAGCCTTACGATCGTCTCATCTGCTGTGGTGAGAAAAGGATACACTCTGCTGTTCCATTTGGGCTCGCTTCTGATTTGTTCAGCTACCTGACCTATTTCCCCATCGTAGCGAACAATCTCGGTTAATTCTGCGGAACTGGTTATCAGATCCGAACTAGCTACTATTGGCTCTGTTGCGCCCACTGGAGGCAATTGCGCGGGGTCGCCAATAAACACTATTTTTACATCGCTTAAAAGCGCTTCAGCGTTTAAATAATCAAAGTTGTTTTCAGACAACATAGAAAACTCATCGCACAAAATAATATCATATTGAGACAAAGATATTTTGTTTTGTTTTTGTCCAGCAATAAACTCCTCTTTTGCCAACTTTTCGTTAAATACTGGCTGTTGTCCAATTAGCTGAGCAACTGTATGAGTTGTGATCTCATATACTCCAGCAAGTGTTGCTAAAGCAGCCATATTTTTCAAAGCTTTGTTGGTAGGAGCAGCGCCAATAAAACTAAATTTATTTTTTCTCAGCCATTTGAGAAACTGAGCAATTAAAAAGCTCTTTCCGCTACCTGCGTAACCAGTCAATCTAAAATATTTTTCGTCACTATTGATAAATTTATGCAAAGCAATTAAAGCATTTTGTTGACAGTTTGTCAGCTTTAAATTTGGCGATAGTTCTTGAATTTCAACAAGAATATCAGAGTTTTTAGTATTATTTGGGTCTTCCCGATATTCTTCTTCGTATTCATAATCCTCATGATAACTTTCATCATAATAACTTTCATAAGTTTCGTCATCAACTTCTAGATAATCTTCAGTTTGTTCATCAGGATTTTCTAAATATTCTTCTGGGTTTAATATTTTTCTTGTTTCTCGCTCCCACTCAGTTTGAATATTAAGCAAAAAGTCATATTGCAAAATAGACTCTGATATTAACTTTTGGCTTAAAAACATAGACACTTGTTCTATAGTTTCTTTTTGCTCGTAGGGAATTTTAACCCAGCAACATTCAACATCATCTTCTTCAAGCTCTAAATTTAAAAATTTATTTCGAGTTTCTTGTAAATAATCAACTTTTAAATGTTCGGGAAATATTTGTTCGTTTTTTAAGGCGGCAAGCAAATCCTTTATTAGCTCGACATAATCAACATGCACTTTAATTCTTTCATAGTTGAGTTTTCTTTTTAGTTGTGCCATAATATTAATATTCCAATAACTAATATCAAAAGAGCTAGTGTCGCGCTAGCTCTTTTGATTATGGCACAAATTTTAATGAAGGCAAATCAAGCAGATAATTTTGTTAAGGTGTTGTCAGGATTAAATTTAGGCAAGCTTTTTAAAAACTTGTTAACTATCTGAATATCTGCTGTATATGTAACGAATAATTCATTTTTAATGAGGAACCCTTTTTCAAATAGTTATGTCTCTTCGCAGTTAAGTTGTCGGTATAGAAGGGTTCCTCATTAAAAATAATTTCCTTCCGTAACAGAAATTTTAGCGCCACTAGACATATGAAGAATCGGAAAGAATACATCTTGTTCTTCTTCTTCCCAAGCAATATGGCTAATCATACTGGTATTAACAATAACTAAAGCTTCAGGTAGTTTTAGCCAATTATTTTCGTTCATTTTTTTATCCTATTGAACTTATTTTCATTATAGCTAACTATCCTATTTTTTACCGACATAACAAAATCTTATTTGCGCTCGATCGATATTTTTTCTGCCCCAATACATCCCATCTTCAGGGATAGATTTAGTAATTTTTCTACTTTCTCTAATTATTTCTTTTGCCTCTTTAAAAGTTTTGCAAAAAACCAGAGCTTCTACAATTTTTTCTGATTCTTTTTTCGATTCGATTTTAACAAAAACATTGACTCCTAATTTGTATTGTAACCTTTCTTTTTCTTCACGATCGGGAACAAAATAATTGTCGTTCAAAATTACAGTTTGATGGGATAGACTTAAAAGATAAATAGGATATTTTTGATATTTTACTATTTTTTCTGCAAACATTTAAACCTCCAAATTGTCAAAATTCTAAATCTTCAATCTTTATTGGATGTCCTAATTTGTTCCTAACTACCACAAAATTTTCTTTCTCAGCCGCTTTTAAAGCTTCTCCAATCAAAACAGCATCGCCAGATTCAAGAAAGCTATTTAAGGTTTTTAATTGCTTGCGAAC
>JAAUYD010067290.1_pt1 | contig 11683 bp, 12 predicted proteins | sample 7278101 | NCBI WGS metagenome assembly JAAUYD01 (sample SAMN14350128, study PRJNA611818) | marine sediment metagenome | isolation source: surface marine sediment (0.6m) | place: French Polynesia: Moorea | collected 2018-08 | reverse complement strand
CCCAATATGCGCGATCAGGCAGATGTCGAGATCATAATCCGCCCCCAGCATCTGAAGCTCGACTTCGACCGCAGCGGCTCTGGCCCTTTGCCGACCTCCAGTGACGGCGTTCCGGCGCGTGGCCGCGTGGCAAGGGCACGTTTCATGGGCCATGAAAGCCTGGTTGAACTTCAGATGGATCACGACGGGTCAATGCTGAAGGCCACGGTTCCGGGCGTCTTCCTACCGAAACCCGAGACCCCGCTTTGGCTGAGCCTCCGCCGTGACCGCTGCCATGTCTTTCCCTGCAAGGTGCAAAGCAAGGTCAATGATCCGTGGCTCCACAGGCCCACATGATCGGGGCCGCGTCGTGACGGAGATCGTCATCCTCACTGGCGCCGGGATCTCTGCTGAATCGGGCCTCGGCACGTTCCGCGATCTGGGCGGTGTCTGGACACAAGTCCGCCTGGAGGAGGTGGCAACGCCCGAAGCTTTCGCCGCCAATCCCGCACGGGTGCAGGACTTCTACAATGCACGCCGCGCACAGGCCGCATCCGCCTCCCCCAACCCCGCCCACGAGGCTCTGGCGCGTCTGCAGAAGGCCTTCGGTGACCGGATGATGCTGGTCACCCAGAATGTCGACGATCTGCACGAGCGGGCAGGGGCGCGGGCCGTCCACATGCATGGCAGCCTGTTCAGCGCCCTCTGCAACGCTTGCGGCGCGCGGGACACATGGACCTGTGATATCACGAACGAAAGCTCTTGCAGGAACTGTGGCCGCAAGGCGCTCCGCCCTGATGTCGTCTGGTTTGGCGAGATGCCCTACCACATGGACCAGATCGGCGAGGCCCTGCAAAGCGCCCGCCTCTTCGCAGCGATCGGGACAAGCGGCGTCGTCTATCCAGCGGCAGGCTTTGTGGCCGAGGCAGAAGCCGCCGGTGCCCACACGATTGAGATCAACCTGGAAGACACGGGCCATCCTGCCTTCCGCGAATGCCTGACCGGCCCGGCAACGGAAACGGTGCCGAAATGGGTGGATGGTTTACTGGCTGAGGGCGCGCGCTAGGTAAAATCTCCGAGAGTTGCGCTTTAGGCTTTATCCCCGGCGTCACAAACAATACATATGTGTGGTAACACATGGCGGCGGGTCCGCTACACGTGGTTTGGAGAGAGACATGCTGAACAATATCGGCCTTCCAGGCATCTTGCTGATCGCCGTCGTCGTCCTTGTGCTGTTTGGCCGGGGCAAGATTTCCTCCTTGATGGGTGAGGTGGGCAAGGGCATTACAAGCTTCAAGAAGGGCATAAACGAAGGCAAGGCAGAGCTTGAGAACGCGTCTGCCGATGCCGGCGACGCCGCGGTGGATGTCACACCCGACACCGAAAAAGACAAAGCTTAAGCGCGGTTAGGGGCGCGGGCTTATGTTCGATCTCGGTGCGCTTGAGCTGATCGTCATCGGGATTGTTGCCCTGATCGTGGTTGGCCCCAAGGACCTGCCAGGGATGTTCCGGGCTGTTGGTCAGTTTGTCGGCAAAGCCCGCCGGATGGCGCGTGAGTTCCAGCGCTCGATGGAGGAGGCAGCGGATGAAAGTGGCATCAAGGAAGCTGCCAAAGGCCTGAAGGATATCGACAATCTTGGCCTGAACTCGGCGACCAAGTCCGCACAGAGCTACGCCAAATCTTTCCTCGACGACGAAGAGGACGAGGCTGCACCGGCCGCGAAGCCCGCTGAGAAGCCTGCAGCTTCGGCACCGCAAACAACGGCACCCTCGTCTGATCCCAAAGAGGCCGAGGCCACTTCGGACAAGGTCTGACTCATGTCCAAAACCGACGAAATCGACGATACCGCGGCCCCGCTGATTGAACATCTTGCGGAGCTTCGCACGCGGCTGATCCGGTCCGTCATCGCCTTTCTGATCGGCATGATCGTCTGTTTCGCCTTTGCCGAGGCTATTCTGGATTTCCTGCTTGTGCCCATCGAGCAGACCCTGCGCGATCTCGGCGACCCCGATCCCAAGATGATCTACACCTCGCCGCAGGAGTATTTCTTCACGCTCATCCGTATCTCGATGGTCTTTGGCCTCGCGGTGTCGTTCCCAGTGATCGCGCACCAGCTTTGGCGGTTTGTGGCGCCGGGCCTCTACAAGAGCGAGCAGAGCGCGTTCCTGCCCTTCCTGATTTCCTCGCCGGTCCTCTTCATGATCGGCGCCTCCTTCGCCCATTTCGTTGTCACACCGCTGGCGATGGCCTTCTTTCTCGGGTTTTCCGATGCGGCGTCCCTGTTCAGCGGTTTGATGTCGGCGCCGGATGAGCTGAACCTCGTCGAAGGCACGGATACCGGCGTTGACATCATCTTCACCGGCAAGGTCAATGAATCCCTTGATATTACGCTGAAATTCATTGTGGCCTTCGGTCTTTGCTTCCAGCTGCCGGTGCTGCTGACGCTAATGGGCAAGGCGGAGCTAGTCTCGGCCGATGGCCTTCGGGGCACGCGCAAATACGCCGTCGTGGGCATCCTGACCCTGGCCGCCATCGTCACGCCCCCGGATGTGATCACGCAGATCATCCTCTTCACAGTTGTCTACATGCTCTATGAGGTCTCTATTCAGCTTGTCGCCTGGGTCGAGCGTGCACGTGAACGCCGCCTCCGGGAGGAGGGTTACTACGACGATGAAGAGGCCGAGGAACCGAGCCCCTGATGACCAACGAATTGTTGGCGCGGATCGCCAGGGCGCTGGAGCGGATGAGCCCGGCGCCGGCCGACTTACCCCACATTGACCGCGCGCAGGCCTTTGTCTGGCACACGGAACCCGATCGGCTGGAGCCTGTTGTCCGCGTCAACCGGGTGGGGATCGACCTGCTTGTCGGCGTCGAGCGCTCGCGTGACACGCTTCTTGCCAATACACGCCAGTTCGCAGCGGGATATCCGGCCAATAACGTGCTCCTTTGGGGCGCGCGGGGCATGGGAAAGTCGAGCCTCGTCAAGGCTGTACACGGTGCTGTGGTCGGTACGCACCCAACACTGAAACTGGTCGAGATCCAGCGCGAGGATCTGCCCTCCATCGGCCGTCTGCTGAACGTATTGCGCAATGCGGAGGGTCGGTTTCTTCTATTCTGTGACGATCTTAGCTTCAGCCATGACGACCAGCACTACAAGTCTTTGAAGGCGCTTCTCGATGGTGGGGTGGAGGGGCGACCGGAGAACGTGATCCTTTATGCGACCTCGAACCGGCGGCATCTTATGCCGCGGGACATGATTGAAAATGAACGGGGATCTGCAATCAATCCCTCTGAGGCGGTCGAGGAAAAGGTCTCTCTCTCTGACCGGTTCGGATTGTGGCTGGGATTCCACGCCTGCGATCAGGACCAGTATCTGGCGATGATCCGCGGGTACTGCGACGCCTATGGCATTGAAATCGATGACGAAACGCTGCGGGTCGAGGCGATCGAGTGGCAGCAGACCCGCGGCAGCCGCTCTGGCCGCGTGGCCTGGCAGTATGTGACAGATCTGGCAGGTCGGAAGGGCGTTCGGATCGACACAAGCGGCTGAGCAGGGGCCGGACCGATCTCCCTGGAGGCAAGCTAAACGAGGTTTTTGACTGTACAGACGGCGTCCAGAAGCCGTCCAGAGACCGTCGGGCATCTTTATCTCCTGCGATCTGCACGCCAATAAGCGAAAGCACCGAGGGATGGATCCTGACGTCAGTCCGGTCGGTCGAACCGGGCGATCTGACCGGGCAATGCGGTGTTCAGCGCCTCCATAGCGGGGTCATCCATAGCGGCGACGACATACCACTGGTCGATATAGGAGACCGCAAGTGGCGCCTTGCCAAAGCCGGCGCCGAGCGCGGACAGCCCCTTCAGAAGGCCGCCCGGCAGGTTCTTCCAAAACGCCTCGGCTACGATCCGGCGCGATTGGCCGTTCACCTCGATCACGATCTCGAAGGGCGTGTTACTGCTCGAGGGAAGCTTTGCCGAAACCACTGGCCCCATTTCAGCCAGCCCGAGGATGGACAAAACAGGCATGATCTCGTTCGTCAGTGCCTCCTCATCCAGGGGCGCTGTATCTTCCACGAAGACCATGTTCTGCGGACTGATCTCACCGCCACCCACCAAACCTGCCAGGGCGTGCAGCACGTCATAGGTGTCGATCTGTTGTGGCGCGCCGTCCGTTTCAATGCGCTCCAACAGGCGCTGAGTTGTGACGGCTGTCTCGTCCAGCAATCCGGCCGAGGCAAGGGCCGTGCGCACCGCCTCGACCTGCGTGTAGTCTTCGGGGGTCAGCTGGCGTGGTGCGCGCGGGGCGATTGTCTCTGTTGGTGTTGGTTGGGGCTGGCGCGGGACAATGCGTGCAGCGGTCAGGGCGGTGCGCGCCTCACGCACGGCAATCGCCAGGCAGACCAAAGCACCGAGCCAAAGTGCCCCGATCAGGAGCATGTTCCGTTCAATACTCGCTTCTGCGTCCAAGGCGAACCGGACCAGGACGCCGCAGGCCACAAGCCATGCCAGTGCGGGCAACAGATTCAAGAGAAGTCCGGCGTTCTTCACCGTGCCCCGAAGTGCGAGGCGAAGATCCGAACCCGGCTCATTCTGGAAGCCTTCTCCGCAAACGGCTCGCGACGTCCATTCAGCGCTTAGAGATACGGTGTCGGATCAACGCTTTCCGTACCGCGCCGGATCTCGAAATGGAGGTTGGGCTGATCCCCGTCGGCGACAACGCCGATCTGCTGGCCGCGGCGAACCGTGTCGCCCTTCTTGAGGGTGACATCCGTGATGCGGCCATAGACGGTCAGCAGCTCATCCGGGTGGCGGACCAGAACGATTGTGCCAAGCCCGCCAAGCGAAGTCGAGATCAGCGCGATCTCTCCATCCTCGGCGGCCTTCACAGGTGTGCCGGCCGGGACGGCATAGTCGATCCCCTCGTTCTTGTTGGGTCCAGACGGTTGGTAGCCCCGCAGAATTGAGCCGCCGCTGACCGGTGTCAGCAGCTTCCGCGAAGCCCCGGGCGGTGTCAGATCGGCCGACAGATCGACCGAGGGTGCCTCGACCGCCGCAATGTCCTGGTTCTCGGGCAGGGGGGTCTGGGCCGACGGTGGCGGTGGCACGGCCGAGGGCGTGCCCGGATCGTTCACCTGAGGTTCGGCTGCCGCTGTGCGACGCTCACCTGTGACGGGGATCAGGATTTCCTGGTTTTCGCGCAGGGCCATGTCCGGACCAAGACCGTTCCAGGAGGCAAGTGCGGTCACCGAGACACCATAGAGACGGGCGATCGAGAACGCCGTCTCGCCCGCCTGCACGCGGTGCCGGATCGGGTCGATGACGCTGCCCTGCTGGCCGTTCGTGAACGGATTGTCCTGGGGTGTACCCGCCGGGGGCAGCGGTGTGGCCACGGCCCCGGCCTCGTCCAACGCTGAGGTGGCGATATCCGGCGTCCAACCCGTCGTGGCCGGTGCACCGCCCACATTGCGGGGCAGGGCCAGAACCTCGCCCGCGCGCGGGTTGTAGCTGACCGGAAGGCCATTGTGGCTGGCAAGCTCTTCCGCGCCGAGCCCGACGCGCCCGGCCATGGCCGGGATCGTATCGCCTTCGCTCGCGACCATGACCTGGTAGGTGGCATATGTGATCACACCCCGGCTGTCCGGGGCTGGCCTGTCCAGTGCCGGCGTGACGCCATCTGTCGGCTTGCCGCCGCCGAACATGTTTCCGACCGCGCCGAGGTCGCCGTCGCAGGCCGCAAGGCCGAAGCACGCCGCCACAACAAGGCTGCCGCGCAGGAATTTCCTGTGAAGATCTGTCATGTCTACCGCCCGTATTCGATCCGTGTCGCCCCCGTTTGCGGGGATCTTTCAGCCTCGGATATCCTCTGCCATCCCTTCAACGAGTGGTACAAAACGCACGTCCCCCAAGGTCTGGTAGTCATACCCTTCTTCGAGTTTTACCACTTTCAAAAGGGTTTGCACAGTGTCCGATTGCCCGACCGGCAGGACCATGATGCCGCCGGGGCGAAGCTGGGCCAGGAGGGGCGCGGGCGGATCCTCGGCCGCGGCGGTCAGGAGGATCCGGTCGAAAGGCGATTGTTCCGGCAGACCAAGCGTGCCGTCGGAGGCGATCACGGTGACGTTCGTCAGGTCCATGTCACTGAGGATCTTTGCTGCCGTGCGGGCCAGCGGGCGATGCCGCTCGGTCGTGTAGACGCGTCGGGCAAGCTTGGCGAGGATCGCGGCCTGGTAGCCTGAGCCCGTGCCGACCTCCAGCACCTTGCAGCGGCGGTCAAGATCGAGCGCCTGTGTCATGAGCGCGACGACAGAAGGCTGACTGATCGTTTGCCCGCAGGCGATGGGGAGCGGCACGTCTTCAAGTGCGCGGGCGCGGAATGTGGGCGACAGGAACGCCGCGCGGTCTGTTGTCTCGATCGCTTGCAGGACAGCGCTGTCCGTGACGCCTGCCATCCGCAGGCGCATGATCATCTCCATCACTTTGGGATCACTCGCCAAAGAGCGCCTCCAGCGTCGGCAGGACTGTGCGGGCCGTCAGATCAGCGCGGAGCGGCGTCACCGTCGCCCAGCCGTTCAGGCATTCGCGGGCATCGCTGCCGGGCTCCGTGTCCGTGTTGCCGCGCCCGTGGCCGAGCCAGTAGAACTGGCGCAGATTTGGCGCGGTCTGGGGCGTCACGCGGAAGCTCGGCTCGGGCCTGTGGCCCTGGAAGGTGGCCTTGATGCCCTTGGCGTCGGCAGGGTCTGCGACGGGCGGAAAGTTGATGTTGTAGAAAACGCCGTAGCGATCGTCGTGCCAGGGTGCCTCGGCCACGAGCTTGTCTACGATCGTCGTCCCGAGCCCTTCGGCCGCGGCAAAACCGGTTCCGGATGCGCGATTGATCGGGCCGTAATACTGCGACATGGCGATGGCCCTGACGCCATGCATGGCCGCTTCCATCGCGGCACCGATTGTGCCGGAATAGAGCGTGTCCTCGGCGACATTGTGCCCGCGATTGACGCCCGACAGGACCAGATCGGGGGGTGTTTCGGCCATCAGATCCCCAAGTGCCGCGAGCACGCAATCGGCCGGCGTGCCCTCGACAGCAAAGCGGTGCTCGGCAATACGGTCGACGCGCATTGGGCGGACGTAGGAAATGGCGTGGCTGACGCCCGATTGCTCCAGCGCGGGCGCGACGGTCCAGACCTCGCCACCGGGTCCGGCGATGGCGGCCGCAATGGCCTCGGCGACGGCCAGTCCCGGCGCCGTGATGCCGTCATCATTGGTGACCAGAATGCGCATGTCGCCGCCTCGCTGCCCTCTTTCGCGTCCTCTCTATGGGGGATGGCGGGCGGCGTCCATATGGCCTGTGAAATTGGGGCGGGTGTTGCAGGGCTGCCGCGGCCTCAGCGCCGCGCCGCGCGAAAAGCCGTTCCGGCTATGACGACGGCGGCGCCGAGGCTGGCAGCGACCAGTGCGATGTTGCCCAGTGCGATGTTCTGGGCGGCAAGTGCAACCAGTGCCCAGATAACGGTCGCACCGTACTCTGGCGCATGTGCGACGCGAAGCTGGGTCGCAATCGCCAGCGCAAAGGCGAGCCCAAGCGCTACGTAAGCCCAGAGCATTTGCCCCATGATCAGGTCATAGCCCGCACCGACCAGACCGATGGAGACCGAACTGGCCGCTGTCAGCCAGCCGGCATAAATGGCAATCGGGGCCTGCAGAAGCCATCGGTCCTTTGTCGGCGTGGCCCGGAGGGCGAAGAGTGCCGCGATCAGCATTGCCCAGATGAGGACGGTTGCCCAGATCGGGCTGAGCTGCGCGACACTGATCCAGGAGGCGCCAATCGCGAGGCTTAGAAAGAGCGGCCAGCGCACCCGGTCCCAATCCGGATCGGTGTCGCGCTGCAGAAGGCCGAAGCCCGCGGAGGCGATCAGCCATATGTAGATCAGCCCCCAGATGGAAAATGCGTAACCCGCCGGCTGGATCGGCGGGTCGATTTGGGGGATCGGGAACTGCTCCGGCCGGAAACCCGCAAAGCCGCCTGACCAGAAAGGGGAGGAGGCAAAGGCGATGGCAGCCGTCAGCACAAGGATGGCTTTGCCTTTGGGATCCATGGGCGGCCTCATATCGTTCTGAATTACAAGCGTTTGTCGAAAATTGGTTAGAGTCGGCCCCGCTTCAAGGGCTGTCTTTCACGAAAGCCAACGAGCAAGGAAAGGGCGGCATCATCGCATAGCGCAGATTGGCATGGAGCGATGTAGGCCAAGGGAAGTGGCGGGTTGCCGGACCTCCCGATGCGCTGATGGTTGGGCAACCGCCAACAAATTCGGCAGTCTTGGCACGCAACCGGCCATGGGAGCCCAGGAAGTGGGCGCAATCCTGGCTGAAGCGGGCTGTCGGATCAGAGAAATCTCGACGTGCGCGGCAAGGGGACGGGGGCCGCATGCCGATACAGCAACAGGTGCTGGAAGGCAGGTCGCACACCCTAATGAGGGCACCGGACCGCTCGGCCGGATGTAGGTTCTAGCGCGCCTCATCCTATGATCAGGCGTCCCGGACGCATACCAGCATAGCGTCGGCATCGCGCCCTTGGGACAATGGCGCCGATTGCAATTCCGCTACGCCAGTTCGCCGCCGGACGTGATTTGGGTTTTTCCGCCGAGATAGGGATGCAGGACGGCGGGCAGTTCGACCGAGCCATCCTCCTGCTGGTTGTTTTCGATCACGGCGATCAGCGTTCGGCCCACAGCCAGGCCGGAGCCGTTCAGCGTGTGGACAAACTCGGGTTTTGCCTCCGCCTCCGGCCGGAAGCGCGCATTCATCCGCCGCGCCTGAAAATCCCCGCAGGTCGAGCAGGACGAGATCTCGCGATACGTATTCTGACCGGGCAGCCAGACCTCGATGTCATGCGTGCGCTCCGCCGCGAAGCCCATGTCGCCGGTGCAAAGGACCACCGTCCGGTAGGGCAGCTCCAGCGCTTCCAGAATGCCTTCGGCACAGCGCGTCATCCGCTCCAACTCGGCGCGGCTGTCTTCGGGCTTTGTGATCGAGACCATCTCGACCTTTTCGAACTGATGTTGACGCAGGATCCCGGCCGTATCCTTGCCGGCGCTGCCGGCCTCGGACCGGAAGCACTGGCTGTGGGCGGTCATGCGGATCGGCAGATCGTCGGCCGACAGGATTTCGCCCGCCACGGTGTTGGTCAGCGATACTTCAGAGGTCGGGATCAGCCACCAGCCGTTCGTGGTGCGGTAGCTCTCATCCTCAAACTTCGGAAGCTGGCCCGTGCCCATCATCGCCTCGTCCCGAACCAGGACGGGCGTCCAGGTCTCGATCAGCCCGTTCTTGTCGACATGGGTGTCCAGCATGAACTGGGCGAGCGCACGGTGAAGCCGGGTCATCGCGCCCCGCAAAACCATGAAACGCGAGCCGGACAAGCGGCCCGCCGTCTCGAAATCGAGCCCCGCTGCCGCGCCCGGCACGTCGAAATGCTCTTTCGGGTCGAAAGCAAAGTTTCGCGGGTTGCCCCAGCGCTTCAACTCGACATTGTCGGCCTCATCCGTGCCATCGGGCACATCCTCAGCCGGGCTGTTGGGCAGCGTGATCAGGATCTGATTGAGCTGCTCCTCCTCGATCCGGGCCTTATCCTCAAGTTCGGAAATCTCCTGCTTCTTGGCCGCCACCAATTCGCGAAGGCGCTGAAACTCCTCCTCATTGCCGGCGGCTTTCGCGGCACCAACCTCCTTCGAGGCGCGATTACGCTCTGCCAGCGCTTCCTCAGCCTTCTGGATGGCCGTCCGGCGGTGGCCGTCGATCATCAGAATGTCGTCGGCCCACCCCTCCTCCCCCCGGCGGGCGAGGGCGGCATCGAAGGCTTGCGGATTATCACGGATCTTTCGGATGTCATGCATGGGAGGGTGTCTCGGGGATTCGGATTAAGGGGAGGTGTAGGCAGTCGGACGGCATTGGTCAAACACCGGTTTAGACCTCAAAACTGTGCTGATCCGGCCCTTCCGATTTGTATCCGGGCCTGAAGCCCACTATCTGGCCCTGCAACGGCCTGACGGCCCCGAACCTGCCTTGCAGGGGAAGGGGGGCTTCGCTAGGGTCCGCCAAAATTCGCGAAACCGGGGAATCCGGCCGCCGACTAAAGAGGACGTTTCTGATGTTTGCCAGCCCAGCTTACGCGCAGGCCGCCGGAGGGGGCGCTGACCCGCTAACCGGTTTCCTGATCCCGATGGTCCTGATTTTCGGGATCATGTATTTCCTGATGATCCGGCCGCAGCAGAAAAAGATCAAGGAGCATCAGGCCATGGTGGCGGCCCTGCGCCGGGGCGATCAGGTGATTACCCAGGGTGGAGTGATCGGCAAGGTGACGCGGGTCAAGGATGATGCGAACGAGATTGAGGTCGAGATTTCCGAGGGCGTGAAAATCCGCGTCATCCGCTCGACCATCTCGCAAGTGCTGAGCAAGACAGAGCCGGCGGAGGCTGCGAAGAAATAATGCTGAACCTGTCTGCTACGAAGAAGGTTCTGATTGCGTTGATCTGTCTTTTGGGCGTGATCTTTGCGGCGCCCAATCTGTTTTACACGACGGTCGAGCAGGCCAATGACGCAAGGGCAAAGGCCGAGACCGGTGCGACGCTGGAGCCTGAGGAGGCCGAGGCCGTGGCCGCATGGCCCAGCTGGGCGCCGTCGGGGCTGGTCAATCTGGGGCTGGATCTCAGGGGCGGGGCGCATGTTCTGGTCGAGGTTCAGCTGGACCAGGTCTATCAGGAGCGGCTGGAAGGCTTCTGGCCGGAGCTGCGCAACTCCCTCGCCGAGATCCGCGATCAGGTGGGCCGGATCGAGCGGCTGGGGATCGAGGATGGCGAGCTGCGCGTGCGCATCGGCGAGGAGAGCGCGATGCCGACGGCTCTGGCCCGCGCGCGGGAGCTGACCCAGCCGATCGCGACGCTGACCGGCGTCGGTGCACGTGACTTCGACGTCCGATCCGAGGGCAACGAGATCATCGTCGCCCTGTCGGAAGCTGAACAGCTCGCCACCGATAACCGGACCATGGAGCAGAGCCTTGAGATCGTGCGCCGCCGTGTGGACGAGACGGGGACGCGGGAGCCGACGATCCAGCGCCAGGGTTCTGAGCGGATCCTGATCCAGGTGCCGGGCATCGGCTCGGCCGAGGAGCTCTTGGAGATCATCGGGACAACGGCCAAACTGACCTTCCACCCTGTCGTCGAGCGGACCTCCAACGAGAACGCCCGGCCGGGGGTCGGCAACGAAATCTATCCAAGCATGGACGAGCCCGGCCTCTTCTATATCGTCGAGCGGCGGGCCGTGGTCAGCGGCGAGCAATTGGTCGATGCGCAACCTGCTTTCGATCAGAATGGTCTGCCGGCCGTGAATTTCCGGTTCAATCCGGCGGGGGGGCGGGCGTTTGGCAACTACACCGCCGAGAATATCGGCAATCCCTTTGCCATCGTTCTGGACGAAGAGGTTGTCTCAGCGCCAGTGATCCAGAGCCATATCCCAGGTGGCTCGGGTATCATCACAGGGCGCTTTACGGTCGAGGAGTCGACACGTCTGGCCATCCTCTTGCGTGCGGGCGCATTGCCTGCAGAGCTTCAGGTTCTGGAACAGCGCACGGTCGGGCCGGAACTCGGTCAGGACAGTATCGAAGCCGGACGGATGGCGAGCATCGTCGCCTTTGTCGCAGTGCTCGTATTCATG